>ERZ857521.2743-NODE-2743-length-16070-cov-3.649391_pt1 | contig 16070 bp, 12 predicted proteins | sample MGYA00519701_ERZ857521 | MGnify/ENA primary metagenome ERZ857521 (study PRJEB31778, sample SAMEA3449346) | human gut metagenome | biome: human gut; feature: human-associated habitat; material: faeces | place: United Kingdom | collected 2010/2012 ...
GAGGTGATCCCTTATGCCTGAAAAACAAGGTGCCTTTCCCGCTGCCCTCTGTGGCGCTCTTACAGCCCTGTCTGAAAACTACGGCACGATCTGCTCCATCTGCTGCGCCCTGATCCTGCTGGATCTGCTCACCGGCCTTGCCAAAGCAAAGATCCAGGGCAGGCTGAGCAGCGATACCGGCTACAAGGGCTTCTGGCGCAAGGCCGCTCTGCTCGCTGCCCTGGTTGCCTGGATCTGCTGCCGGAGTACGCCGCTGCAGCCCTCGGGAACACCAGGGACAAGCTCGACCAGCGCTGACTTCTGCCCCCATTATACCAATGCCGGCATCCGCTGTAAATCCTGCCCCTGCGGGGAGCAGTTCTCCGGCGGCCCTTGCAGTCCGTTATAAAATCTTGATGCTTTGGCGTCCTTTCGTTCTTTTACTGTCAGTATGATCCACCCTTTTTGTGAAGGCAACGGAAAAACGCAGCGAGTTTTCTTTGCTCAATGGATACACCATCCTGGATACGATTTTGACTTGGTCAGCATTGACCCCTATGAATTTAGGATCGCAGCGATTTTTGCCGCACAGGGTGTTATGGATCATTGGTTCATTTGCTTGAGGAAACAATTATACCGTTAGATAACATGGAAATAACTTTTTAATCAGATTCTCTATTCCGGACAGCCTATGCCGTTCTGAATTTTTGTATAAAGGAAAAGGCAGGCCATGATGACCTGCCTTGATCTAGTTATTGATACAATTCTTCCAGATCCGCATTTCTCCCTTGACGCTTCAGCAGCTCCTGGAAGGTGAGCTTTTCCTGATGTGTCGTCTGGAAGTCCGAACGCAGGAATTCCACCGCATATTTCACATGGGCTGCCGCGCCATATTTCAGTGCGGCTTCATCCACATCAAATGCCTCATTGTGATTGGCAGCTCCGGTGCCCTTTTCCGGATTATGGACGCCCAACAGCCCAAATACACCAGGCCACTGCTTGAGATACTGGCTGAAGCTCTCAGAACCCATCTGAGGCTCCGCAGTCAGGATATGATCTGCCCCGAATTCCTCTGCCAGAATACGCTTTGCAAACGCGGAGCACTCGATATCATTGACAGTGGCAAGTCCAGGGAGGGTATACCGGTCATACCGCACCTTGCAATGGTAAGCCTCCGCTGTGCAGTCGATCACATGACGGAACTCCTTATAGAAGGTCATGCCCGCGCCTTCGCTGTCAAAGCAGCGCATGCTTCCGGAGAAGGTAAGGGTCTGAGGAATCACATTGCCCTGCTTTCCCGCATGAAGCGATCCCACAGAATAGGTACAGGTCTTGAAGGGATCGATGCTTGTCAGACGGAGTGCCTCCAGCCGCTGATAGATGGCAAAGAAACAGTCAATGGGGTTGTTGGCCTGATCCGGACGGGAACCATGTCCGCCCTGTCCCTCCAGAGTCACTTCAAAACCCATGGAGCCAGCCAGTGTATCAGTGTCATTGATGATGATAGAACCAGTGGGAGCAGGTACATTGGCATGGAGTCCGAAACAGGAGTCCACATGGATGCCCTGCTGTTCCATATAGGCAAACAGATACTTTACATTGCCGCCGCTCTCCTCGCCGCGCTCAAAGCAGAGCAGAACATCGCCTTCCAGTTCGTCCCGGCAGTCCAGCAGAGCCCGGGCTGCTCCCAGCAGCATGGCAGTATGGGCATCGTGTCCGCAGGCGTGCATCACACCCTCATTTTTGCTCCAGCAGGCACGGGTTCCGTTGAGGTTCTCCTTCTCCAGTACCGGCAGGGCATCACAGTCCGCCCGCAGCAGTACAGTTTTCCCATTGGGATTCTTTCCATGGATCCATCCCAGGATGCCGCCATTCTCCACGATGGTATGCTCGATTCCCATGGCTGTCAGTTCTGCGTCGATCTTCCGGATGGTTTCATACTCTTTGCCGGAAAGCTCTGGGTTCTCATGGAACCACCGGCGCAGTCCGGTCATATAATCCTCATATTTTGCAGTCAGATTCAGTGCGTTCATCACAGTACCTCCCATTGTATTACAGACCGGTCCAGCCGATTACACCCATGAAGTACAGGGTAGCATAGGAATAGACCAGCAGAGTCAGTACCAGCGGCATGACCCACTTTACATACTTGTCATAGGGGATCTTGGCGATTTCCAGTCCACCCAGCAGCATACCCAGTACAGGCGAGATCACATTGGTGATGGAATCGCCGTACTTGAATGCCGATACACCGATCTGCCGGTTGATGTTCAGGGCATCGCACATCGGAGAAATGATCGGACAGAGAATTGCCACCTTTGCCGAAGCAGATGGAATGATCAGGTTGATCAGGGTTACTACCAGTGCAATACCGATGGCAGCCATTCCCGGGCCGAGTTTCTGCAGGGGCAGGCAGAGAGCCCATACAATAGTGTGCAGGATATTGCCATTGCCCATAACCAGGCTCATAGCATTGGCACAGCCGATGATAAAGGATACAAAGGCCATACCGGCACAGCCCTTGGCAAACAGGTTGCAGATCTCGTCCAGACTGAAGCGGCGGATCAGACCTACAATAAATGCAGTGATGATCATAACTGCAGGGAGAACTTCCTGTCCATAGCCCATCTCGGTGGTGAGAATCACAATGACGATGGGATTGAGGAAGTATACAATGGTAACCAGAACATCACGGCTCTGGAGATCCACTTTTTTAACAGAAGCTCCTGCAAGATCGGCAGAGTCCAGTTCATTCTGCCAGCCGGAAAGTCCCAGTGCCGATCGGGACGGATCGGCGGCAACCTTCTTGGCATAGCTCCAGATGTAGAAGATTACAATACCGTAAACCGGGATATTCAGAAGAAGCCGCATGCCGAAGCCCGAATAAAGCGGCACTTCCATCACCATCTGAGCCAGCATGACATTGGTGGGAGAAGATGTTCCACCCAGTACAATGGCGACAATCACAACACTGAAGCCCACAATGGGATCGACCCGCAGTTTTCTGGCAATCATCAGACCGATGGGAACCATGGCGATTACATAGTCACCGCCGGAGAAAGTGCCAAACAGCAGGAACACCAGAGTCAGCAGCGGGATCAGGACATCCAGTCCCTTATCCTGCAGGCGGTAGATCGAATAATCCACCAGGTTATCAATGGACTTGGTAGCCAGAACCACACCGGTCAGACCACCTGCCGCAAACAGGGTTGCAATGATGGTGCCGGAGTTGACAATACCATCCTTGATATACAGCATCGCCTGCCAAGGGCTCACCGGGGTCTGGTGCCCCAGGAAGTGGAACTCACTGCCGATCAGCTGACCGGTCTGGGGGTCTGTTGCAAACTGTCCCGCAGGGATCACATAGGTCATTGCGCTCATAAAGAAGATCAGACAGAACACGATCACCATCAGATGCGGCATCTTGAATGACTTCTTTGCCGATTCTTTCATTTCCAATTCTCCTCTCTTTCAGTACCGTCAGCAGGAGCTGCAAGGTTTTGTTCACACCCGCTGTACCGCTGAATCCATGGTACAATACCCGGACGAGGATTGGAATTTCCCGGTCAGAGCATAACATTTCCATTTCATAAATAGATTTCCAATTTCTTTCCGCAGCTAAAGCATACATTTCCAAATCTTAAAAAACTGATGCAAACCTGTTTACTTTTAAGGGAAAATATCGCATCATAACTTATAGAACATGCTCCAAATCCCGGATTCCGCCGCTTGGAGTGTAAACATAGATTCAGAACCGATACAGGTGATCAGAATGGAAATCCAGAACAATCCCATTTTTCAGTTTGAAATCGATGGTACCCTCCAGGAAGTTGCCTCACTCAAAGAGCTTTCTGTGGGCGAAATCTTTCACATTGAGGAGGAAGATATCGCCATTGTCTGGCTCTATAACGGCACCGGTGCCCTGGGGTTCGATGCCTGGGGCGGGATCTACATGCTTGGAAATGATTTTCTCTACGCCCCTGGCGACCATGAGCTGGATCTTGCCCAGGTTTCAGAAGGAACCCGGGTCTTCCTGCTGATGATCCGCAAGCCGGTACTGGCCCGGATCGCAGAACAGGTGCTGGTGAGTGCCGACAGTCTACACTCCTTGCAGGAGATTCTCTCCGGCCTCGGAAAGGACGGCATTCTGTTCCACTGGCCGCACAGTGCCCAGCTCATCAGCTGTATGGAGATCCTCATTGCCGATTTCGGCAGTCCCTTACGCCTGGGCGAAATTCTGCTCCTGGATCTGATCCGACTGCTGGAACGAATCCTGTCCATTGAGGAGAAGGAATTCGCTCCGGTGCATAGTGCCACCCATACCAATGCAGTCATGTACATCGTCAAATTTATCCGGGAAAACTTTGCTACTGCCACACTGAATGATATTGCGGAGTCCCTACATTACAGTCCGGCATACCTCTCCCAGATCCTCAAGGAAAACCTTGGCATGAATTTTAATCAACTGCTGGATCTCCGGCGCTCGGTGGTAGGACGAAAGCTGCTGCTGGAAACGAAAAAGTCGCTGGAGGACACAGCGCTGGAGCTCGGATTTCAGAGCTATTCGGGATTCTATAAGTTCTGGGTAAAGCAGCAGGGCCTCTCGCCTAAGGAATACCGGGAACGGTACTCCAAAGAGAATGTAAAGATTGATAAGAAGATCCGCAGAATCCGATAACCGCAAAAAAGTCTGCTGTTTCAAGCCAGGGACAGCAGACTTATTGACAAAATTGAATCAGGCAGACTATTTTTCTTTTGGAGAGGGACAGCGAAACCTCCCCACTGATTAACCGAAGACGATTGGATATTCCAAGCGATGTCAGAAATTGAATCTGTTGACGAGCTCCAAAAACTCTGCCTGCATTTCATCCAGCAGTTAACTGCGTGCCACAAAGAAGGTCTAATAAGGAATTTTGTTCCTCCAAGAGCCAACAAGCATGCGTTTTTCTCCTGATACAAGACTTTTCGCGTAAACGCATTTTTTAGTTTATTGACTTACATTCTGCGTATTGGAACCTGGCACTTTATCATAGCGGCTCTGTTTCACTCCTGTGCCTCCAATCAAAAGAAAAGGTCCGTTGCTTGTTTATAAGCAACAGACCTTTTGATCAGATTTGCATGGAGTTCCGGATCAGGACTGGATTTCTATATGCAGTACAGGTATATCTCAGATCTGACGGGCTGCGGCAAACCCCTCATGAATCGCATCATAAATCTGACGCACCTTCTTGCTATCCCCAACATGGAATACTTCCAGATCGGTTTCCTGTTCCAAGCGATCAGCCAGTTCATTCTGGGGCAGATAACCAGCTGCTACTACCACACAGTCTGCCTCCCGAACAGATTCATTTCCCCACCGGTCAGTCAATCGGATCTGTCCAGGCTGTACCTCAATCAGACGCTTCCCGGTGAGAATCTGGATCGGCGACTGAGCAATCTCAATTCCGTATGCCTGGCTTGCGGAACCAGGGGATGCCAGGAATGCGTCTGCCATCTCCACGATAGTGACCTCCTTGCCTTCCCGGAGCAGTTCCAGAGCTGTTTCCGCGCCGGTAATCCCGCCGCCGATGACCACAGCCCGGGTGCCTTCTGCCTTCCGGTTGCCCAGCAGATAGTCACTGGCATAGAGAACCTGCTCACTGTCCCCACCCGGCACCTGGAGCCGGCGGGTTTTGCCGCCATTGGCCAGAATGACAGCGTCAAACCCGCCATGTGCCAGTGTATCGAAATCGGCATTTTCCTTTACAAGGGTGATATTCGGATCTGCCAGGATATGTTCTTCATAATACCGGATTAACCGACGGATGTTGGCTTTGTTGTCCGGGCGGCTTGCCTCAACCATTGCGCCGCCAAAGCCCCGTTTTTCAAACAGAGTTACCTGATGTCCCCGCTTGGAAGCAGTCAGAGCCGCCTCACATCCGGCAGGGCCTGCTCCCACAATTGCTACACGCTTCTTTTCAGCCGCTTCTGTGATCGGTTCACACTCATATTTGTAAAGAGTGGGATTTACAGTACAGTGAATGGGAGTATGCCCCAGCATTCCTTTATCGATACAGCCGATCATGCAGTTGATGCAGGGTTTGATATCTCCTGCCTTTCCGCACCGGGCTTTTCTGGCCCAGGCGGGGTCTGCCAGCTGGGAACGGCCCAGGGCCACAAAGTCACCATTGCCTTCAGCCAGCATTGCTTCAGCCTCTTCAGGCGTAAAGATATTGTGTCCGATAAAGACCGGAATGTGCACCGCTTCCTTGATCATACGGGTATGAACTGCGTTGAAGGCATTGGGCAGCAGGAATTCCCGGGCTGCGGTAGCATGAGTGCCTCCCATCATATTCAGATGGGATACTCCTTCCCGCTCCAGGGCCTTGGCTACTTCAATGGTCTCTTCAATTCGAATGCCCTCCGGTTCCCAGTCCTCTGTACTGAGCTTGACACCTACCGGGAAATCCGGACCACATTTTTTGTGGATCTCCCGGACAATCTCCAGCAGCAAACGCATCCGGTTTTCCAGCGAGCCACCATACATATCGGTCCGTTTATTGTCATGGGGAGAGAGAAAATTGGTGGGAATACATCCCGCTGCGCCATGAATTTCAACAATCTCAAAACCAGCCTTCTTGCAGCGGAGCGCAGCATCGCCAAATCGGCTCACCAGATCATGGATCTCCTCAATAGTAAGAGCCCGGGGCAAACGGGCTCCCATCTGATACCAGGGCTCATAAGTAATGGGAGACGCACCGATTACATCTTCACTTCCTACAAACGAAGCATCCCGGCCAGGATGGGCAATCTGCATACCCGGAACAGCTCCATGCATCTTGATGGCCTCAGCCAGCAAAGTCAGTCCGGCAATAAACTCGTCCTTGTCTGCCCGCAGACCGCAGGAAGTCATCGGTACCGGGACACAGTTATCCATAAAAATCAGTCCGGCTCCACCTTCCGCAGCTTCCGCATAGGCCTTGATCTGACGGTCAGTAACAGTGCCGTCCGGATTTCCCAGATAAGTTCCCATGGAATTGCGGACAATCCGGTTCTTGAGAGTCACCGATCCGATTTTTCCCTTGGCAAACAGATGAGGATAATAAGGATTGGTCATGTTTACAATCTCCTTTCAGAACTTTTGATTTTTCTGAAATCATGATATAATAATGACAAATTCTGTACAAGCAACAGCTGCTGTTCCTGCGTTGCTTATGCAACAGTTCCCGTAAAATTGTCGCAGGAGGTGATGTGTTATGAGTGAGGACCTGCGGGTAATCAAAACGCGTTCCAATATCCGAAAAGAATTCCTGTCTCTGCTGGAACAGTATGAATTCCGTGCCATCACTGTATCCATGATCATTGAACGGTGTCAGATCAACCGTTCCACCTTCTATCGGAATTATGAGGATAAATACGCACTGGCTGATGCCATTGTCCAGGATCTTCTGGAGGAGTTCAGCCGGAATATGGAAACTGCCTTTATCCGGGAATCCAAACCGAGGGCTGGCGCTTTCAATTTTATGCTGGAATATTTTTCGCAGCATCAGAAAGAACTGACGCTGCTTTACCAGCGTGTCCTGCCTGTCAATCTATTTGACCAGATGCTGACCTGCTACAGTGAGGCACTGCTGAAAGAAATCACTCAGATTTTCCCGAATGCCGTTCGGCAACAGAAACTGTCCCGGTACTTTTCGCGGATTATCGCCTCCAATATTCTTACTTCCATCCGGTGGTGGCATCTGGAAAGTCCTGAGACTTCCAGGCAGGAGATGGAGGAAATTATCCGCCTGACTGCCGAAGAAGGAATATTGCCCAGCCTCCGGAACCGATTCAAATGAAATTTGCTGAATAAGGCTTCCTTTGAAACAGGCTGTGAATCGCAGAATACAGTTGCCTGTAACGAGGCCTTGATCTCACTTGATCGGGATAATCCTCAGATCTGAAAACCGGCTTCTATTCCCCCAAAAACATCCGGATATAAGCTGGTTAAAGCAGAAAATTAGTTAAAGCAAAACGTCCATAATCCGGTAACAAAAAAGGCGCAGAGGTTTTGGTGAACACCGATAAGGAAGGGTCAAAAACGAATCAAACTTAACGGCTGACAAACAGGTATTGCTAAAAAGGACCTGCGTGTTATTTCGCAATGAAATGACATGCGGGTCCTTTTTCTTTTGGCCTGTTCAAAGATGTTAGTTCAAAACAAATCTACTCGAAATTTGGCGGATTTACGACTCGAGTATAAAGGTGTAAAATAATAATAGTGACTATAACTTTGCTTTTTGTAAAAAGGAGATGGTAATATTGCTAAGAATTGACAAAGCTATTCTGGATACAAGTGGCGTGATTTGTGATAACATTGCACGTTTTGGCGCAACCGAGCGGGGTCTTTTGAGTCAAAACATACTGGGTCATATTCGCAATTTTGTAGAATATGTAGCTATCAAGGCATTTTCTAATGGCGCTGATGTTAATCCTAATGATTATAATCTCAATGTTGCCGCCCTAAAAGATATGCAACGTCATGGAAATTTGCGTTTTTTATATAGATTTCATGAGCTACTCCAAAAGTCTGTGTCGCACTACACAGTAGACAAAGATGGCTCCGAGCGGCTTATGCTCAAATATTATGAACACCTACTTAAAACAAAACTTTATCTTAAACAGGCATACAATCTTGACGTGCTAGAGAATATAGAAGATTTTCCTTTGGACACTGATACCGAACTATCCGATTATTACACGAAAATCGCAGAGAGAATTGAGTCACCAAGCAGATTTAGCTATGCTGTAACATACAACGATCGCTATTATGTTCAGAAAATCAAACCTTTTTTTGTAAATCAAAAAATATATTATGAGGTTACATTTACTGCGGCAACGGCTAATACAAGTAAATTTGATCGAGTAATTGCGTTTACTCGCCATGAAATCATGGACAACTATGCTATAAAGTTTTCTATTCATAATGATATAATTCGTATTTTGGACAAGGATATGTCTATCTTAATAATAGACGGGTATGAAGTATCTATTCGGCCGTGTGAATGGGATAATCTTTCTGAAATCTTTGGACCACGAGTTGAACATAGCACTAACTCCATTGAATATAGGGAGCTAATGAGATTTCTCTCAACTGTCAAAATGCCTCTGACAGAGCTTGTAAGTAGCGATCAAGATTATTATGATTTTATAAAAAATCATATCACCTCACAAGCTAAGTCGATCAAAATATATGAGCTTCTAGATCAGTGTCGAGAGGTAATTTTGAGCGGCAAGGCTGGCTCAAACGTATTGCGTTATTTGTTATATAAAATGAATAATCGCGTTATCAAATGGCAGTACTGGAATGAGCAGTGTGGGGGCTTATCAAATCTTTATCTAAACTATGGTTGTATGCCTTTTGATCGTATGCCTTATTGCACTTCTCTTCGTCAGCATAATCCGAGAATATATGATCTATTTAACTCAATTCCCGTTTCTGGCCATGAGCATGAATTATTTGCTCGATATATTAAGAATAATACAGAGATAGAAGGAAAACTTTTTACTCCTAAAGCCGAAATTGAAGGGTTTGACAACATCGATGATTTGATTAGGCAATATAATGCTTCCCTTTACTATAAGCATACTGGACGTAGATTAGAAGAATATAAAGGCCATATTTATATCAAAGAATATGTTGAGGATAGCGCTGAAATAATCAAAAAGCTACAACAGCTCTCTTCTTCTGGTGTTACTCAATATACGGCATCTGTTGATTCATGGCTTTCTCGAGAGTCATACAGTATTGATGATGAAGGCAAAAAACACGCACTTCGCCAAATGTTTGAAAATTCACATGTTGCGTTAGTATATGGTTCCGCTGGGACAGGCAAATCTACCCTAATTAATCATATAGCTAATTTTTGGGGAGAAAAGCATAAGATCTTTTTGGCAAACACTCATCCCGCTGTAGATAATATGAGGAGAAAAGTAACCGCGGGTAACAGCGAATATAATACTATTGCCAAGTTTTTATCAAACAGAAATCTCAATACCGAGTGCGATATACTATTTATCGATGAGTGTAGCACCGTAAGCAACAACGATATGAGACAAGTACTTGAAAAGGCTAACTTTAAACTCTTGGTCTTAGTAGGTGATGTGTATCAGATAGAATCCATTTACTTTGGAAATTGGTTCAACATTGCGCGAAAGTTTGTACCTACAACTTCTATATTTGAATTAACGTATCCCTATAGAACCACTAATCAAGATTTGCTAACCGTGTGGGATCGCGTACGCAGACTCGATGATGCGATTTTAGAACCATTGGTGAAAAACGGTTATGTCGCAAGACTTGATGAATCCATTTTTGAACATAGCAACAATGATGAAATTATTCTCTGTTTAAATTACGATGGACTCTATGGAATTAACAATATTAACCGCTTTTTGCAGAACAGCAATCCCAATGAAGGTATTGTATGGGGAATCAACACATATAAAATTGGTGATCCAGTCTTGTTTAATGAATCAAATATCTTTTCTCCATTGATTCATAACAACACCAAAGGTAGAATTGTCGGAATTCACCCAGAAGAACAACAAATCTGGTTTGATATTGAGCTTGAGGAATCAATAAACGAGATAGATGCGTGGGACTACGACTTTGAACTTATTGGAGAGTCCGAATCCGGAAATTCCGTTATCTCATTCAGTATTAATAAGTTCCGAAGTACTGACGAAGATGATGACAATAATAATTCTACAGTCGTACCATTTCAAGTTGCGTATGCCGTATCTATTCACAAAGCTCAAGGTTTAGAGTACGACTCTGTAAAAATCGTTATCACAAATGAAGCAGAAGAACGCATCACGCATAATATCTTTTATACGGCAATCACCCGCGCAAAGAATAAATTGAAAATATATTGGAGCCCAGAGACAGAGAAATCTGTCCTTGAGCGTCTTGAAATTAAAAACTCGAATAAAGATGCATATTTGTTAGCACAACTATCTTCAATCGCAATGACTAATTAAGCATTTAACTATCAGTAACACACAGTAGGTTTCTACGCATTTCAAACTGCATTTACAGGGATAAAAATGGTATGGCACTTCCAGCAGCCCAACCACGCCAGAAATGCCCAGTAGTATTGGGCTCTTCCGACCTCTAAATGCGTAGGTTCAGACACCATAATAGTAGTGGGCGCAAGTAGATTTCTGCTTGCGCCCGCTTAATTACCACACAGCAAAGATGGAGGAAGCCGTCAAGGGCGCGGAGCGTTCATCTCAACCCTTGACGGCTTCCTTTGACTTTGCTATTTCCTGACTACGATGGCATCCACCAATTTTGCCTGTAAGCGGTGTTTCATGTACTCATCAATACCGATGTGCGGCAGACCATCTTTGTCATAGAGCGTTCGCGTACAAATCTTATTGATGTAGCGATCGTAATACCGCAAAATGCGCTCTAATGCCAACGGATCGCCAGCACGGGCAGCTTCGATCACGTCCATGGGCGAAAGCACTCTGCCGTTAAAAGTTGGCTGTTTCATATCAGTTTTTCACTCCTTTGGATTTCAAGTTTCTTCGCAGTTCATTCAGTGTCTTTGTCCTGTGCCGCTGGACGGCGCTGCGGGACAATCCCACAAAATTGCCCACTTCTCTGTCTGGAAGTTCCACCATGCAATGCAGAATTAAAATCTGCTGTTCCCGTTTCGGCAAACCGGCAAAAGCATCTGCCACCAATTCGCTCTCAATATGCGGGACGTGTCCAAATGCCGAAAATGCAAACTTGTCGCTGGGGTATTCGTCTACGGTATAGAGTTTATCTATTTCGTGTTGGGACAAGGCGCTGAACTGGATTGCTCGTTCCCGCTGGCGGTTTAGTTCCCGGAAGTAACTGATGACCTCATGGCGGAGAACGGTTTTGCAGAAAGCATCGAACTGGTGCCGCGCGCCATATTCATTAAACACAAACATCATCTTCTCACCCCCGATCTGCGGGAGAGTGAGATGTTGAGGTTGGGACTATCGCCCCTTGCGCCGATGTTGTTGCGGCAGTTCCGGCCCGCACCGAAAGGCTGCAGGAAACGACAAAATTCGCCCGGCAGGTCGTAGACCGACCGGGCAAAAATGAAAGCGGTATGAAGTTGTCTTACATGGTATAGTACATATTCTTGGCCGGAGTTATTCCCTACTGGGTGCAGGCTTTTTTAAGAAATTATTTCGGTGAAAAGCAAGTCGTATCAGCATGTCGGCTCCCTCCGTGGCCGCTGACCCTGCGCCGGGCAAAAGGAGAGCGGCGGCCTTGATTGTTCAAAGCCGCCGCGTATTCAATGGGGCAGGGGTAATGAGCTGCTGTACGACGGCTTTTTTTCTTTTGCCGTCGCGCGGCAGTTTTGAAGTTTATTTCACATACTGCTCTAATTCTTGTGCCTCTGTTTCCACTAGCTTTTCAATGTTACCGTTCTTGTCACGAATCACTTTGAGATTGATACCATCGCTTGCGCTGCTGTCGCAGTAGGTGTTGTGGTCTGCGTCATAGAGAATGTGGATGATTTTTCCGTCATACATCCATTTTTGAGTGGCTTGGTCATAGGGAACACCAAATGCGGTGTAGTCGTCTAAACTATCATCACGATAGTTCCGATCGCCCAGTTCAAAACTACCGCTGTTCCCGGTCATGCCCGCCGCGTCAAATTCTGCTTTGATTTCTTCCTGCTTTTCAGTTCTTGCTTTGAAATCGGCGTCCGAGGACTGCTTCAACCCTGTCAGGGTGCCATTGGTGTCTTTCATCGGCTCTACATCTACAACACCATCTTCAAAGAAAAACGAGTTTGTGTTCTCTGCGCTGACCTGATCTTTGAAGTAACGCACCATCTGACCGTTATAAAAGAAGCGGTCTTTCTCCTTATCGTAGCTCATGCCATAGGGTTCATAAATAGAATACTGCTCTGCAATCTCTGCACGGCGAGCTTCCTCCGCCTTGGCCTGCTCCTCTGGGGAAATCACTTCGTCGCTTTCATAGGCCTCTGCCGCAGAGGTGGAATTTGAGGAAAAAGTATCGCTGCTGTTATGGGCTTGTTCCATGGGTGTTGAATTGGTCGCTGTTTGCTTGTTAGGCTCTTGTGCGGCCGCAGCGTTAACTGCACAACCACTCAACGCCGCTGATACGCACAGTGCCATAGTAAGCGTGAGAATTTTAAGATTGTGTTTCTTCATATCTGAAACAACTCCTTTCTGTTGATGCTTTTATGTTACCAAAACTTTTTGGGATACTATTGTGGCGAATATGTTTTTCATATGTAGTTGCAAAAATATGGAGCGGTGTTTATCACCGCCCCATATTTTTAGAATCGAATTGTAAATAAAACACCTCTATTTGTGTTCTCTATACGGTATTCCGCTTGATGTTGTTCCAGAATGGTTTTGACAATGTATAATCCCAAGCCACTCCCGCCGGTTCTCTTGTTGCGGGAATGTTCCACTCTGTAAAAGGCATCAAACAGTTTTGGAAGCTCCGAATCAGGAATATGAGCACCTGTGTTTTCCAACAAAAAATGAACCGAACCTTCTTCTGCAAAAGCGGTCAAATAGATGGAGCTGCCCTCCGGCGAGTAGGCAATCGCATTGGAAACCAAGTTATTGATTGCTTTTTGCAGCAGCGCCTTATCACCAACAACGCACAAATTGGGAGTAATACTTTCATTCCACTCTATGCCTTTTTGGACAGTCAAATCTTCAAACAGTGCATATTCTTGCTTGAGCATATCTGAGAACTGGATGCTTTCTTTTCTTAGCCCGACTTTTGAAGATTTCATGCGGGAAACAGTCAAAATTTCCTGCACCATGCTTTCTATTGTATTGATGATTTCCAAGGAGCGCATCAGGTATTTATTGCGATCTTGATAATCCCCGATATTTAGGATCATACCCTCGGTTTGTCCCTTAATGACTGTAATAGGCGTTTTTAGTTCGTGAGAAACTGCGGAAAAGAAGTCTAATTGCGCCTGCTCCAACGCGCGTTCTCGCTCAATATCTGCTTGTAATTTCTCGTTGGCACTTTTCAAATCTGTCATGGACGCATTTAGTCGTTGTGACATTTCATTTAGGCTATACGCCAATGTTCCAAGTTCATCCGTTCGTCTTTCTTTACATCTCCAACTAAAATCCAGTTCTGCCATTCTTTTTGATACATCACTGATACGCAGAACAGGTCTGGTCACATAATGAGAATAAACAATAGAAGCCAATACAGCAACCAGCAGAACTACAAAGAGCAGGACGACGAAGATTCCTCCTAAAGTATCTTTTAGTAAATCAACTTCCTGTGCGCTTCCTGCAACCGTTAAGGTGTAAATCTCGTCTGAATCTGCAAATGTAAAGATATAACTGTGTGTCGCTCGATATGCTGCCGGATCGTCACTTTCAATCGCTACTCCACTTGTGACAAAAACAGGGAACGCTGAGCTGCTTTGTGACGGAAGTTCAATTTCGTTATTAGAAGAATCAAATAACTGGATCAGCACACCGTTCTGATTTAATACAAATTCGTCAAAGAGTTTGCCGCTTTCCAATGGAGTGACACGCTCAACTTCTGCAAGGAATAAATTTACTGCGCTATCTAAACTCGTATCAAGGGTTGTGCTGTAAGTTTTGGGGACAAGCCATGCGATAACAACATAAGTTATCATACAGCAGAGGCTCGTCAATAAGAATGTAACGACGAATATTTTCGCAAATAAGCTGCGTTTAACTTTCTTTATCAATTTTATACCCCACCCCTCGAATCGTTTGGATAAAGTCAATCCCCAGTTTCTTTCTTAGATTTTTAATATGGGTATCGACAACACGCTCGTCCCCAAGAAAATCATATTTCCAAAGACGATCCAACAAATTCTGGCGGGTAAGAACGCGCCCTTGATTCAAAAGCAATTCCCGCAAGACTTCAAATTCACGCTGCGTCAATTCGTGGGATTCTCCATTTACCGAAGCGGAGTAGCTGTCTAAATCCAGAGTCAAGTTTTTATAGGATATTGTTTGATGTTCCTGATCTGGAATCATCGTACTCCGCCGTAGAACCGCAGCGATTTTACGGATCAATATTGGCATGGAAAACGGCTTCGTAATATAATCATCTACTTGCAAATCCAATCCTTTGATTTGTTCTTCCTCCCCATTTAGGGCAGTGAGCATAATAATAGGGACTTGCGATTGTCTGCGAATCAGCTCGCATACTGTAAACCCATCAATTTTAGGCAGCATGATGTCCAACAGGATCAAATCAAAGTGGACAGAAGAAAACAGCGAAATGGCCTCCATGCCGTCACGGGCAATCACAGTTTCATAGCCAACTTCTTGTAAAAAATTTTTCAAAAGGTCTTGGATGTCCAAATCATCCTCGACAATTAAGATTTTCTGCATCGTCATCCCCCTTTCTAACAAGTATATCACAGCAATTTGTGATTCGCGTGTAGTTTGCTCATATATGCAAATTTCTTTATAAATTAGGCAGTGTGAACTTCTATTTAGCAGGCAGATTCCGTCCCTTCCAGCGTTATATTGGCGAAGCAAAAAACAAGGGCTTGGGAAGCTCCCAACAAGCAAAAATCTCCGCCCCGGCAGCAGGCCGGAAACGGAGATTTTGCGGAAGTGTGGCCACACTTCCTATGCTTGCTCTGTTGTGACTTCCCTGGAAAGGACGGGAACAGAATGGAACAGAAACCAAGCCAAAAAGAGAGCGATTATTTGCCAAAACGGGGAAATCCGCTGCAAGAAACTGTCTGTTACAGGCTCGGCGGGACGGTCTATGAAGTACATACTTCCTGCGGCGGTACAGAACCGCTCTATGACAAGATGGTACGCCTCATTCGTGCGGAAGCCATTGCCGCATCTGCTGACAAAGAGGACAAACCGCAGTATAATAAAGACAGCTACCTGTTTGTCGGGCGTTCATTACAGGAGGAATGAACCATGACAGCAAACACCAATTATCCCGACAACATTACCGCCTTATACGCCCGCCTGTCCCAAGAGGACGCGCTGGACGGCGAGAGCAACAGCATTGCCAATCAAGAGTTAATATGTAAAGGGTGGTTTCTCCCACCTAATACATATGACTG
>ERZ857521.2744-NODE-2744-length-16066-cov-4.115608_pt1 | contig 16066 bp, 19 predicted proteins | sample MGYA00519701_ERZ857521 | MGnify/ENA primary metagenome ERZ857521 (study PRJEB31778, sample SAMEA3449346) | human gut metagenome | biome: human gut; feature: human-associated habitat; material: faeces | place: United Kingdom | collected 2010/2012 ...
TGCTGGATCATGCGCTGCGCCTGTCGTTCCGGTAGTACACCTTTCACGGAGCTTTCGTACAGGTTTTGAATCATGGTGTCCAGCTCTGCCATGCGCTTTCTGGCTTCTTCCAGTTCCCGCTGTCCGCTGTCTGTGTTCTTGCTCTGGTTTTCATTCCAGATGCTTTTGAGCTGGGCAACAAACTCGGCTTCATTTTCAAGGACATATTTGCTGACCGCTTGAATTGCCTGTAAAATTACCGCTTCCAGAACCGATGTTTTGACAAAATGGGATACACATTGACCGGCAGTATTCCGATAATTTCCGCACTGAAAAGCTGAATCTGAATCAAACCGTTTTCCGCTTTTCACCCTGTCCGGGCTGCAAAAATTCATTCTTGCGCCGCAGTCTGCACAGTAAATCAAGCCCGACAGACGGTGGGTATAGGTTCCATTGGCTGCTTTCGGACGCTTCTGTAACCGCAGTTTATGGGCAATATCCCATGTGTCCTGTTCAATGATGGCTTCATGGGTATCCGGGAAAATCATCAGTTCATCGGCTGTGGCGGCTCTGCGCTGCTTCGTTTTAAAATTCTCGCAGATGGATTTGCCCAGCACTGTATGTCCCAGATATTCCTGTCTGTCCAGAATGTACCCTACGGTGGTTGCACTCCAGCGGTAGGGGTCTGCAACCTCGCTATGTCTGCAATTTTCAGGAAAATACTTGGCGGCATGAGCAGACGGTATCAGTATCTTTTCCGCTGACAGCATTTCGGCAATGGCAGTCACTCCAATGCCCTGACACGCCAGACGGAAGATTTTCCTGACAACCTCGGCAGCCGGTTCATCCACGAGCAGCTGCTGCTTGTCCTCTTTGGTGCGCTTGTAGCCATAGGGGATAGAGCCGCTGCACCTCATGCCGTTTTTCATCCGTGCTTTGAATACCGCCTTAATTTTATTGCTGGTATCTTTCGCATACCACTCGTTCATGATGTTCAAAAACGGGGTAAGGTCATTGTCTGAGGGGTTGGCGCTGTCCACGCTGTTGTTGATGGCGATAAACCGGATGCCCTTTTTCGGGAAAACAACCTCGGTATAGTAGCCGACTTGCAGGTAGTTTCTGCCAAAACGACTTAAATCCTTTACGATCAGGACAGCCACATGACCTGCTTCAATTTCTTCCAGAAGGGCGTTAAAGCCGGGACGATTGAAGTTCGTGCCGCTGTATCCATCGTCCGAAAAATGCCGGATATTTCTCATGCCATGCTGACGGGCATATTCTTCAAGGTACATTTTCTGGTTCTGGATACTGTTGGATTCTCCGACCTGTTCATCATCTCTGGACAGTCGCTCATACAACGCTGTGATTTTTATTTCTTCTTTTTTGGCCACGGTTTTAACCTCCCTTCCTTATGTACTTTTATCTCGTGTGACGCACCCTTTCTCTATCCTCTCCAAGTATAGCCCTTTGGATCAGTGACCACATAAGAGCTGTGCATCTGGAGCAAATTCGGCTTTAGCCAGAAACGAGTCTTACCAGAACCGGAACCACCCACAATCAGTACGTTTTTATTTCTTGCGTGAGCTGGATTTTTCGGTCTGTTGGACATCATCAGTCGTTCTGTCCTCGTCAGAATAATATTGTCCTCAAACTTCGGAGCTATGAACGGCTCTATATCCTTTGCCGTTCCCCATCTGGCAGAACCATACTCAACATTGTGACGATACTTCTTGGCATTTTTACTTTTCATATAAACAACAAGCCGTAAGCCACCTCCACAAATGATGCCTACCAGCAAATCCAATGGATAGAAGCTGGGAAGTGGATTTTGCAATGCCACTGGCAGAGTATTAAAAAAGCCGAGGATTTTTGCAGATGAATCTGCACCCTCAGCCAATCGCCATGCTTCTCCAAAATTTGTTGCGACAAGTCCTAAAATCAAATATGGAAGATTCAAAATCAGGAGTCGCTTTATATCTCGTTTGCTCATAAATCACGCTCCTGTTTCTTTTCCCGTACTTTCTTCGGTAATGCCGCCACCAGTTCCTTGAATTTTTTCAGTTGTGCCAATACACTCGGCTTTTTGCCCTTCGTCATTGCCATTGCCTGATGTTCTTTGCAAATGGCATCCAGAGCATCTGCATCCTTTGCCCGGACAAAGACAATGTAACGGGGCGGATCAACAGACTTATCTTTTCTGACAGCAAAATCAACACCGTATTTCTTTGCCAGTCGTTCAAAGTCTTTGATACCAGTCTTGTCGATCTCCACGTTGGTTGCTCCCTGATTCTGCCCAAGAAGCTGCTTTACTGTCTGCTTTCCATGAATGGCAGGGTCACGATTTTTCTGTGCTTTCTTGCGTTCCAAGTGATTCAGACCTTTGCGTATGCCAGAAACAATCATTCGACCTGTCAGCTTCGTTGTACTGATTGCCAGATTGACTGTCCTGTTTTCAACTTCTTCCTGCACGAATTATCCCTCCTTCCTGTGAGATTCCGTAACCCGCCATTAGCGTTCTGGCTCTCGGCTTTTCTGTTTCTTCTTTTTCGGTTTCTTATCTGGAATATGATGCTCCTGCTTGAAACGCTTCACGCCTTCCGGGTCAAGCTCCTGTAATTTTTCCAGATTAAAAGCAACCGGAGTGTATTTGCCATAACCAGACCGTACCTGGTAAGGCAGGATTTTTCCTAAATCGTTCTCCTTGATAAAATTCAGGAGATCACGGCTCATATCGCCGTTAATAAAGGCTTCATTCGGTTCCAGTGAATAACCCGGAATGCAAACAGTCATATCTGCAAATGGCTCGTAATATTCACCATTATCACAGAGCAAACCAACATAGATTCCTCCGGTCATGGCATAGCTGTCTACCTGGAACACGACCTGTTCTTCACCCAGTTCCCATTTTAGGGGAAGTTTTTTTACTTCATCCTCCATATCGTTTTCCTTTCCATCATCGAACCTGTTCTTTCTTATCATAGAAAAGATGTCCGGCTGAAACACGGGCATGGCTGACAACCTTAATTTGTCCCTGTTCCTGAAATTCCTTTGCCTTTCCATAACCGGCATCATTCAGAAACAATCGCATCCGTTCTCCCTTATCGCCCCAGGCACAGTCACCCGATTTCACATCGAATATAATCATGTGCCTTGTGTCATCGGCAAAACGGTTCAAGTCCATGTAGGAATGTCCGGCATATTCTTTTGCACCAGCTTTCAGCCGCATTTCTTCCATCAGTTCGCCAATCGTTTTCTGCTTTTCCATCAGAACCTCCTTACAAAGAATCTCGATCAGGGCTGCTCCTTACCGGAGGTACATCCGACTTCTCCGGGGCATCCGCTTTTCTGACTTTATCATCTGGCAACGGCATTGCCATGATGCTACGCCCCATGCGAACAAACATCTCCGGCTGATGAAAATGCTTCTCAAACTTATCCATCAGCTCCGGTGAAAGAGAACCAAAATCATCCTCGGTAAGTCCAGTTACAAGAAAGCTCCCGGCGATAATGTCATACAATTCGCCATCTTCGGTTTTCAAAGATCGGTTCAGTTCACTGCCATTGATTTTTCCTTCACCGTTCATTACCAACGCCACCTCGTCATCAAACGGATAGGTTGCTTCAATGTCACCACCGACTGCCGCCTGCAAATCTTCCAATTCACAGCCAATCTTCACAACCTGCGGATACATTCCCGGCTTAATAAGAAGAACATCCATCGTTTCTTTCTGTTCCAGTGGGATTTCACGTTCTTCCTCCACAGCGAATTTCACGCCAGTAAAGTTTTCGGAATCCAAGATATACTCGGAATTGTAATATGCCTGCTGAACTTTCTCCTCAGCTTCTTCTCTGTTTTCGGCTTCTACCGTAACGGTCTTTTCCAGAGTTTCTGTAATGTTAATATCAAATTCTTTCAAATCAGCATCCTCCATTCTTATGTTGATATGAAAAAAGCGACCATCTACAAACCTTACAGTTCATAAACAGTCGCCGTATGTTCCCATTGCGGAATACACATTTCTTCCAGCTCACTCAGCAAATTTTCCGGTGAGAAGAACAAGTCATTTACACTTTCTACTGCTCGCAAGAATACCCGATAGCAGGTTTCATACTGCTCGGATTCCTTTTCAAACTGCATCCCGACAGAACGAACAACCGCAAAACTCATGTCCTCCATCAGCCAAAGCTCCGTAGTATAATCAGTAGTAGCAATATCGCACACACCGATTTCCATATCGGAATAAAGCAGGCATCCTCGCATATTGAATAACTCTCTGCCACAGTAGTTGAAATTGTATTCGTGTGTTCCCTTAACCTCATACTGATAAACCGTCTGAAATTTGTCCCGCAAAGCCTGACACACTTCAGTCAGGCATAAGCCACCATCTTCACCGATTTCATCCTCATCGTAGGCTTCGTAATCATCTGGTTCATACAAACCAATCAGCCAACGCAGTGCTTTCTTCATGCCTTCTTCTGTAAACAAGTTCACACCTTACCTTTCCATAGATTTTTCCCGTTTTTTCTGCCATTGTTCCAAAAGCTGAATAATTTTATCCTCCATCTGTTTGTTCGTGTAGGATTTCGGGAAGTATTTGCGAAGGACAGATGTTTTCAATGTCACCTTATCCATCTCGTCCTTCTTCATTTCATTCATGATTTCGCACATGGCATCTAGTGTGCAGTTGCCCTCCTGTGCCAGCTTTTTAATACGCTGTGCCTGGGAGAGCGAAGGAGCTGCCTGTGCGTAGTCCATTGCTTCCAGGAAATCTTTCTGTTCTTCCTTTGCCAGATAGGACAGTTCTACCGCCGGATTGAATTTAATCTGACCAGAATCGACCATATCAAGAAGTTCCGGTGTCAGCTCAGTCAAGCGAATATATCGCTTAACTTGTGTTTGACTGTCGTTAGCTTCTTCTGCGACTTTTTCTGCCGCAGTCAACTTCGGACCAACTTGGTCCGAAGTTAAATCAGACCGTGCGCCCTGATGTTTAATGGCATCCAACTTCATTTTGTAAGCAAATGCTCGTTCACTCGGAAGAATGGTTTCTCTCTGCAAATTGGCATCTACCATCAAAATAATAGCGGCATCATCATCCATTTCACGGACAATTACCGGCATGGTATCTTTTCCGGCAAGTTCCGATGCTCTGTGTCGCCTGTGACCGGAAATGATTTCATAACCACCATCCGGATCTGGTCTGGCAATCGCAGGTGTCAGCACACCGAAGTCTCTGACGCTTTCCACTGTTTTTTGCATTTCTTCATCATCAACGACTTTGAACGGATGACCTTCAAAGGGATGTAAGTCTGACAACGGAATTTCCTGTACTCGTTCCTGTTTGGCTTCATTTCTGGAAGTGTCAGTTTCAAAAATGTCATCGTAACTGCTCAAGCTGATGTTTGCGCCTTTTCTCGGCATTGTTTAACACCTCCTTCGTCAAAACCCGGTATGCGTCAGCCACCTTGCCTTTCGGGTCGTGCTTAAAAATGCTCGTTCCCTCCGCACTGATTTCCTCTGCACGGACAGAACGGGGAATATCTGTCTTGTAGACCTTCAGCTTGCCACCGTAGTTTTCCCGAATCAGATTGCTGATGTCTTTGGCGTAGTTGGTACGGCTGTCCACCATCGTCAATAAGATACCCTCAATTTTTAATTTCGGATTGATATTCTTCTTAACTTTGTTGATGGTCTGCAACAGCTGTTCCAGTCCTTTTGCTGGAAGATATGCCGCCTGCACCGGAATAATCACATTGTCAGCCGCAGCCAGTGCATTGACTGTCAGCATTCCCAGTGAAGGCATACAATCCAAAAGAATAAAATCATAATTCGGTTTGACTATATCCAGATACTGACGCAGGATTGTTTCCCGGCTCATAGCATTTACAAGAGAAACTTCCAAGCCGGACAATTCAATATTGGCAGGCATTAAGTCCACACCTTCATCATGTGTCAGAATCCCTTCACCCGGTTTGATCGGCTGTTCAGCCATAATCTTTCCCATCATATCGGAAAGTGTGGGAGAGAGCTTGTCTGGAACAGGATACCCAAGACTAATCGTAAGTGAAGCCTGTGGGTCAGCGTCCACAACAAGGACTTTCTTTCCCTCCATAGCAAGACCAACACCAAGATTTTCACAGGTAGTAGTCTTGCCTGTTCCGCCTTTCTGATTAACTACTGCCATGACCGTTGCTTTTTTCGACACGTTTCATCACTCCTCCCGTTTTAATTTTAGATTTGATCAATTTTCTCACCTCCCCAATCTGGCTGTGCCATGTCATGCCGGACAAGTGCATCGAAATAACTTTCAATCGTTGTCGGGGCATTGTATAACGATGCCAGCATATATTGTCGAATGTTGCGAATTTTTGTTGTATTCTCTTTGAAGCAGTCCAAAACGTACCGGATATGTTCTGAATTGAGCTTCATAAAGCGACTCTTTACCACTTCAATCGGGCGGTCATCTCCACCGATACGGATAATCTGTCGCTTACTGCATACTGTTTCAACAACCAGTTCCAAGATGTTCTCCAACCTGTCTCCATCATAGGGATAATCTTTTTGGAGATATTCCATTTCCAGTTGTTCATAGAAATACTGATAATATTGTTGGTATTCCTCATTTCCGTTTTCCTTTCCGCAATTCCCGGAAGGAAAGATAGAATTAGTATCACTCAAATCAGTATTTTTTATATCAGTATTATTACCTTGTGCTTTCGACAGGTCTTGAATTGTATTTTGGAAAGTTGCTGAATTGTCATTTTGACAATTCAAGAATTGTCTTTCCACAGACTCGGAAATAAAGTTCTTCACATAAATCAGGTTGGGTTTTCCAAGTCCCTGTCGCTTGCGTTCAATCAGCTCTGCTTTCTTCTCCAGTTCATCCAGGAGCTTCACAGCCTTCTTTTCTGCACATCCCAACGATTCCTTGATTTCCTCAATCGTAAAGATGATATAGACACGACCTGCTTCATCTAACCATCCATTCCTTGCCGAAAGATTCATGCGGTCAAGCAAAATACCGTATAACAGCTTTGCATCTGTCGATACATTCCAGAACTTATCCTGTGAAAACAGAATCTTCGGAATCCGATAGAAGGAAAACTGTTCTGATTGCTGACCATAAAAATAATCATAAGCCATTCATACCCACCACCTCTTTCCTATGGAAAAAGTCACGTTTCAATGGCTTTCTCCGAAAAGTGCTGTCTCTGATCCGGTATGGGCAGGTAGTAAAATTACAAAAACGGTATTTCCATGTTGGCTGATGATATTCGCACTCACGGCAGAACTTTTTGCGTTCCCCACAAGTCATTTTCTTACACTGCATTGTCCTCACGCTCCTTATCTGATTCTTTTCCATAATCTTTACGAAGAATCTTTTTTGTACACCATCCAATACACCGATGATTGCGACCGTAAGGGCAGCCATCACATTCAGATTTTTTCTTTGGTGGTTCTGCCACAAGATAGTAGCAATTTTCTTTTCCTAAGCTGCATCCCTTACGACTGCCTTTCCAGAAATAGCACTGAGAGCAATCATCCGGTTTATCTGCTGCATATAAAGTTTTGTTCAAATTCAGTCCTCCAATCCTTATTTTCCCGATTTTGGGCATAAAAAAAGAGCGTCTATCCAATCCCCATTAAGGAACGAATAAACGCTCGTCGTAAGTATCTTATTTAATTTCAGTCCATGCGAACCATCAGACCTACCAAAGAATTTGCCGGAACTCCAACTAAGTACCACCCCTGGTCTCCCCAGTCATATTCGATACGGGTAGGCTTCCAACGGTTGCCGACTTTCACATCCATGCAGGTTCCGCAATGCAGACCACCATAGTATTCTTCCAATCCAAACCGTACATCCATACGTTCAGACTGCTGATCGTAAACTAAAACACCCTGTTTCATAGGCACAACCTCCTGTTATTCTGAGTATACCCATACTTTTTTGCGTGTATTCAAGGTATCCTTATTTACCTTTTCAGAATCCCATGATATGATGATTCAAGCAAATTTTCTTTGGACAAAATCAGCGAAAACCATTGATTTATCTGGGTTTCTTGGCTTTGTCTTATTATAACAGGATAGTCGATGCGCCGCACGATCCCAGTTGCTTTCATCTATATACATCCTCCAGCTGTTGAGTTTTGTTACCGGCGATGGTGGGTGTGCTTGCCCTTCTTCATCGGCGGTATGCCTATTTTCTGCAATGGCGGCAAAAATATGTAGCCGCCGCTGTTGGGGGTTTCTGGAAAATGCAGGGACTACGGGATCGTGTGCGGGTTGGAGGGATGCGCTGTATCCGCTGAAAAGACCGGGAAAACCAGCGCAAAATTGAGATCATTCCCAGCTACTGAAAACGCTTTATGAGGACAAGCTCAGCGGCAAGACCTCGGAGGATAACTACTGTGTTCTTTCGCAGGAATATTCCGATGAGCGTGAGCAGCTGCAAAAGAAGATTCTGATGCTGCGCAGGAAGCTGACCGAAATGGGCGAAAAGGAAAACGAGCGGGAGGAGTTCATCCATGCGATACGCAAGTTCATGGAAATGCGGACGCTGACCAAGCAGGTGTTGAACGAGCTGATCGACCACATCGATGTGTACGAAACGCAGGGGACGGGCAAAACCGGAGCAGGCGTAAACCTGCTCCGAGGATAAGGGTATTCAATCGAAGTATTTATTAAAAACTTGATTTACGGTTTCGACGTAAACGTTAAATGACGGATGATTATAATCTTGCCGACGAAGATACATGTTTTTCTTTTCAAGATATTCATCAATTACTTCGTCCCAAAGATGTTCGTCTTTGATGGCTGCAACTTTATCAAACAAATTCCTTGAATTGGGCACTAGATTCCAGTAATACCTGTCCCAAGCAGTAACCCCGGTTTTCTCATGGATCAATCTATGGCAACCATTACGATCGTTGAATACTATGGCGAGATCAATGCTGAATTCGGTGTGATTACCTTTGGTAAAATGCCGTTTTTCTGTTGTTAATACGGAAGTGGAATCCATGCAGTCATTCCATCCGTTTTTATTGAGAATCACATTAAACTGTTTGCGGATATATTCCTTGATTTCTCTACAGTTGTTGATGTTGATTTCAGAATCAATTATCATCAAATTATAATCGAGATCAATCGGTTCATTGGAATTTTGCGTGGTAAGATTTTTTGCACCGCTGCCGACAAGGTGAGCTTCGACTTCCATAAGGGAATCGTTGTTAATGAGCTGAACAAGCTGGTTGATGATATTGGAGCATAAGTATTTCATATCTTTAAGAAATACCTTATCTCTAATATAGTGATACATAATAACAATCTCCTCTTCGCCCATGCCGCCCATTCAGCGTTTCTCGCTAAATCGTTATAGTATACTCACGAATGATGCCCGTGTCAATACTTTCAGGTAAAAAAGAAGCGGATGTAACTGAAATCAGTTACATCCACTCGATATGGTTGCGGAGGCAGGACTTGAACCTGCGACCTCCGGGTTATGAGCCCGACGAGCTGCCAACTGCTCTACTCCGCGATATTAAAGAAACCGGATGGTGCCGGTGACCGGACTCGAACCGGTACGGTATCGCTACCGGGAGATTTTAAGTCTCCTGTGTCTGCCATTCCACCACACCGGCGGATATCGGCAACACATAATATACCACATCCCCGGCCCGGTGTCAACACCTTTTCCCGAAAACACCAAAAATCGTGGAGTGCCCCGGCTAAATATGCGGTCTGCCTCATCTTGCTGGATAAATAGATGCTGTATCTAACGGAGTTTGCGGAAAAAATCGTTGTATCTTATGTTAAAATGCTGTATAATATTTAAGGTTTTATGCGTTATGCACCGGAGAGGAGAAACACACGATGAACGATCGCAAGGGCTTCGGTTCAAACTTCGGTTTTCTGATGGCCGCTGTGGGCTCGGCTGTGGGGCTGGGCAATATATGGGGCTTCCCCAACAAAATGGGTGCCAACGGTGGCTTCCCCTTCCTGATCCTGTATCTGGCGCTGGCGCTGTGCTGCGGCGTTATCATCATGCTGGGTGAGCTGGCGCTGGGTCGCAAGACGGGCCATGGCGCTGTGGGCGCTTACCAGAGCATCTCCAAGCGCTTCAAGTGGCTGGGCTGGCTGGGTATTGCCGCTGCGGCGCTGATCTTCAGTTTTTACAGCGCTCTGGGCGGCTACTGTCTGCGCTATGTGGTGGTGAACTTTGGCAACCTCATCGGCGCCGAATTTGGCACTAACGGAGTGGGCGGCACCGACGTGTTTCAGGGGCTGCTAAGCCAGCCCGACGTGTCCATCGACTTTGCGCTGGCCTTCATGCTCATCACCATGCTGGTGGTCATGAGCGGCGTAGGCGGCGGCATCGAGCGGGTCTGTTCCGTGGGGATGCCGGCCCTGTTCTTCATCCTCATCATCTGCATCATCCGCTCCTGCACCCTGCCGGGTGCGGCGGACGGCCTGAAGTATATGTTCGTCCCCGGCTGGGCCGTGGCCAACGGCATCATCGACGAGGCCCCCGGCTTCTGGAGGGTCCTCACCGCCGCCGGCGGGCAGATGTTCTTCTCCCTGTCTCTGGGCGCCGGTGTCATGATTACCTACGGCTCCTATCTGGATAAGAAGCAGGATCTGGGCAAGAGCACCATGATTATCGTGGGCATGGACACCGTGGTGGCCCTGATGGCCGGTCTGTGTGTCATTCCCGGACGCTTTGCCCTAGACCCCAACGGAGCTTTGGGCGGCCCGGAGCTGCTGTTTATCACCATGCAGAACGTGTTCGATAAGATGGGGCCCGCCGGTCCCGTGTTCGGCATCCTGTTTTACCTGCTGGTGTTCTTTGCCGCCATCTCCTCCTCCATCTCCATGCTGGAGGTCATCGTGGCTCATTTCTGCGATAAGGCACGGGAAAAGGGCAAGGGCGACCGCCGCAAGCTGTATTCCGCCATTGCGGTGGTGATCTGTGCGGCCCTGTGCGCTCTGGTCTGCGCCGACGGTATGGGCAGCAATCACATCTCCCCGGCGGAGCTGCTGGGTCTGGCCGGCGCCAAGCTGCCCGGCTGGAGCACCAGCTGGCTGGGTCTGTTCGACAGCGTGGCCGAGGGCCTGCTGATGCCCTTGGGGGCGCTGCTCATGTGCCTGATGATCAGCTGGGAGCTGAAGCCGGATGCCCTGCGGCAGGAGATCCTCCTCAACGGCGAGAACCGTCCTTGGGTCTATGATTTCTTCCGTCTCTGCGTGAAGTATATCACGCCGCTGTGTATGCTGATGATCCTGTACGGGCAGATCTCCGATTTCTTCATTGTCTGATAAATAAAACCAATAGGGGGACGCCATGCGTCCCCCTATTGGTTTTATGGGGCCGGGTCATCAGACCCCGGCGTGCTTTCCGACTGCGGACGCCCGTATCCTGCTTGCCATCCCCTCTGGTCAGACGCAATGTATTTTTCGTCTCCGTGGAGAAAAATTCCGGGAGTGCCGGTATCGAAACAGGCCCCGTCCATCGGACGGGGCCTGTTCTTGCGCTTTTGGGGAATTTGCAGCTCCTCTTACCGCAACCTGACTTACCCGTAGTACGCCATGAGCATATCCACCACGGTGCCGTAGCTCTGGACGCCACGGCTCTCGCCGTTGCTTTTGAGGAAGGAGTCGTAGACCTTGCTGGCAGCGTCGTTCACCGGCCCCTCGAAGGCCGCCCAATAGGCGCTGTTCTGCCGCAGGTCTGCCACCACCGTATCCGGCAGTGTATCCCGGATGACCTGCCACCGGTCCGGGTCCGCCCGGTACAGGGCGTTGCCCAGATGCACATACCCCATCAGCAGCCCGGAATACCGGTACACCGGGTCGCCGCTGGCCAGAGACACGGCAATGGCAATGAAGTTGCACTCCTGCTCCGAGGCGATGCCCCGCTGATGGGCCATCTCATGGACGATGGTGGAGGGCAGAAAGCTGGCGGGGCAGTCCACATTGAGGTTGGCCTCCCCGGTGAAGGGGAAGTAGAAGCCCGTGAAGTCCATGGCGCTGAGCGCTGTGGAGCAGCTGATGGCCTTGGGCGTGTGATCCTTCATCCGCAGACAGGGGAACTCCTCATAGGAGGGGGCGTACACCGACGTGGCGGCGGCGAAGATCTCCTGCCGGGACACGGCGAAGCAGCCATTCTCGTCCCGCTGCACATTGTCTGCCGCCTGTGCCAGCTGGTGGGCAAAGTCCGCCGTGACGGCCTCTAACTCCTCCACGGTACAGGAGCGGGCATAGATACCGGACTGCTGCTGGAAGGAGTCGGCATAGTAGTTGACGCCCCACAGCAGGCAGAAGCCCGCATAGATGCTCAGCCCGCTGCACACCACCGTCAGGCAGAAGCGGTACAGAGTCCGGCCCCGGTGGGGCTGGGTCACCAACCGCCGGAGGACATTGGCCACATAGAAGATAGCCACCGATAGCAGCACGATATACAACACCTCCGCTATGGAGGTGCGGAACAGATAGCAGACGCTGGCCACCGCCCGCTCCCAAGGCATGATGACGTGGCGGCTGAGCCAGTTCATCAGCCCCGGCACCGGCCGCAGGGCGAAATACACTGCCAGCAGGGCTACCACGGCCAAAAGCCACCGGTGCAGTCCCCGGTGGCGTCTGTAAAATTCCCTCATAGCGCTCACAGCTCCAGCGGGCGGCCCGTCAGATCCATCACCGTCCGCAGCGTCACCAGCAGACGCCCCGTTTCGTCGGTGATGTCTGTGTGGCAGAAGCAGAGAGACTTGCCCATGCGATCCACGTGTCCCACGGCGATGAGGGTGCTGCCCAACCCCGCCGCATCCAGAAAGTCGATGGAGGCGTTGACGGTGAGGCACACTTCCTGCCGCAGGGTCAGGACCGCCGTTCCAGCGGCGATGTCCGCTAAGGCAAACAGGATGCCGCCGTGGGCCGTCCCCCAGCGGTTCAGGCTCTCCGGCTGAAGCGTCAGCTCCACACGGGCCTCGCCGTCCTGCAGGTCCGTCACCCGGATGTGATTGTGTACGGTAAATGGCTCGGCCTTGGTGCCGTAGGCCAGTAATTTCTCTTTCAGTTCGTTGGTCATATGCTCTCACTCCGCCGCTGCTAACAGCGCCTTGGCATAGTCCTCCTTGGGATGGTCGTAAAGCTCCTCCACCGGCCCCTGCTCCACGATGCGTCCCCGGTGCATCACAAGGCACCGGTCGCAGATCTCATACACCACGTTCAGATCGTGGGAGATAAACAGGTACGACAGCCCGTACTCCCGGCGCAGCCGGGCGATGAGCTCCAGTATCTGAGCCTGAATGGTGACGTCCAGCGCCGACACCGCCTCGTCAGCGATGATGAGCCCCGGCTTCTGGATCAGGGCCGTGCCGATGCACACCCGCTGCCGCTGGCCGCCGGACAGCTCCGACGGGTACATTTTGCCGCACTCCGGCGGCAGACCTACCAGCTCCATAATTTCCGCCACCCGCCGCCGTACCTCGGCGGCGTCATATTTCCCGTAGATCCGCAGGGGTTCGGACAATATCCACTCCACCGTGCGGCTGGGGTTCATGGCGCTGGCCGGGTCCTGAAACACCATCTGAGGGCGCTTGCTGTGATGGATGATCTCCCCCTCACAGTCCGGCAGCATCCCCAAAATGGCACGGGCCAGCGTGGATTTACCGGAGCCGGATTCGCCCACCAGCCCCAGTATCTCGCCCCGGTACAGGTCAAAGCTCACGTCGTGGAGCACCTGCTGCCGGCCCCGGCACAGCACGCCGGAGGGCCGATACCACACGTTCAGGTGCCGCACCTCCAGAATGGGTTCGCTGTTCATAGCTTCCTCCTTGTGGGAATGGCGGCAATGAGCCGCTGAGTATAGGGGACCTGCGGGTGGAAGAAGATCTGGTCCACCGGCCCCGTCTCCACGATGCGGCCCTTTTCCATCACCGCCACACGGGTGCAGAGCTTACGCACCACATGGAGGTTGTGGGAGATGAAGAGGATGGACATTCCCATCTCCCGGTTCAGCCGCTTCAGCAGGGCCAGTATCTGGGCCTGAATGGTGACATCCAGCGCCGTGGTGGGCTCGTCCGCCAGCAGCAGACGGGGCCGGGCCACAATGGCGGCGGCGATCATCACCCGCTGGCGCATACCGCCGGAGAGCTCGTGGGGGTACTTGCGATAGACCCCCTCCGGGTCCGGCAGCTCCACGTCCCGCAGGGCTTGCAAGGCCCGCTGCCGCCGCTCCTGCGCCGACAGGTCCGTGTGGACCCGCAGGCACTCCTCCACCTGCTTACCGATCCGCATGGTGGGGTCCATGGCGCTCATAGGCTCCTGAAACACCACACAGATATCCTTGCCCTGAATGGCACGGATGCGCTGGCCGCCGGCGTGGAGCAGATCCTCGCCGTCCAGCAGGATGCGGCCCCGGAAATCCGCCTGCTCCGGCCGCAGCAGGCCGGACACCATCATGGCCGTTACGGTCTTGCCGGAGCCGGATTCGCCCACCAGCCCCATAATTTCACCGTCCTGCACCGTCAGGTCGATGCCCCGTACCGCCTCGTGGTCGGAGGTATGGAACTGCACATGAAGGTCCTTGATCTCCAGCATGGCGCTACCTCCCCCATTTCTTCTGCTGCAGGCCCTCACCGATGAGGCTGACCCCTAAGATCAGCAGCACGATGACACTGCCGCAGGTGAGCATATACCACGGCGCACGAACCATGTAGCTCTGGGACTCGGACATCATGTAGCCCAGAGACACCTCCGGCGGCTTGACACCAATGCCCAGAAAGCTCATGCTGGCCTCCGCCAGAACGGCGTTGTTAAACCCGATGGCCAGCGTCGGCAGCAGCACCTGCCGGGTGTTGGGCAGGATGTGTACCAGCATGATCCGCAGGTGGCTGGCTCCCATGAGCCGGGCGTTTTTCACATAGTTCATCTCCCGCTGCCGGGCGAACTCTCCCCGGATGACACGGGCGTAGCTGGGGATGAAGGCGATGCCCAGCGCCAGAATGACGTTGTAGGTGCCGAAGCCCAGCAGGGAGATGAACACCAGCGCCAGCAGGATGCTGGGAAAGGCGGTGACAGCGTCGTTGACCCGCATCAGCAGCTCGTCCACCAGCCCGCCGAAGTAGCCGGTGAGGGCGCCCACCAGCGTTCCCACCACGGCGCCGATGGTCACGGTGCAGGCGCTGATGAAGAAGGTGGTGCGGGCACCCACCATGACCCGGCTGAAAATATCCCGGCCGAAATTGTCCGTACCGAACAGGTGCCGCAGGGAGGGCGCAGCGAATTTCTCGCTGCCGGACATGGCCGTGGGGGCATAGGGCGTCCAGAAGCAGCCCACCAGCGCCATGGCCGTGATGACCGCCGTGATGGCAAGGCCGATGCGGAGATAGTGATTCTTTTTCTGGTGCAGCAGCACGGAGCCTGCCCCCTTTCCATAGAAATTTCTCTTTACAAATGTGTGCGGCTCAATCCGTCAGCCGCAGACGGGGATCCAGCCGCTGATTCAGCAGATCCCCCAGCAGGTTCACCAGCACCACCCAGAAGGCCACCAGTACCACAATGGCCTGCACCACCGGATAGTCCCGGTTGGAGATGGAGGTCAGCAGCAGCCGCCCCAGCCCCGGAATGGCAAAGACCTGCTCGATGACCACAGAGCCTGCCACGATATCCGCCACCGTCATGGCCAGAAAGCTCACCACCGGCGGCAGGGCGTTTCGCAGCACATGGAGGTACAGGGTGGCCCGCCGGTCGTTGCCCCGGCTGTACGAGGTGCGGACGTAGTCCTTGTTCATCTCCGCCAACAGCGCCGAGCGCAGCATCTTCACCGTCATGGCGATGCGGGGGATGGCGATGGCGGCGGCGGGGAAGACCAGATAGCCGGCGCTCTGCCAGAAGCTCTCCGCCGGTGAGACAAAGCTCCCCGGCACGAACCACCGCAGCAGCAGGCCGAACAGGTACGTCAGCAGGATGCCGGTAAAGAAGGCCGGCACCGCCATCAGTACCTGATTCACCACCGTCAGGGCCTTATCCAGCGCCCCGCCGCTGTGGCGGGCGGTGAACAGTCCCAGCGGGATGGACAGCACCACGATC
>ERZ857521.2745-NODE-2745-length-16057-cov-4.071929_pt1 | contig 16057 bp, 14 predicted proteins | sample MGYA00519701_ERZ857521 | MGnify/ENA primary metagenome ERZ857521 (study PRJEB31778, sample SAMEA3449346) | human gut metagenome | biome: human gut; feature: human-associated habitat; material: faeces | place: United Kingdom | collected 2010/2012 ...
CTGTCCCGTCCGCCGGGCCTGCCATTACCAGCAGTTTGCCGCCGCCGGTGACATACTCCGAGAGCAGGTCGGCTTCGGTTTCCGAAAGGTCACTGGACGGCGAATAGATCATCACCGCGTCCGCGTCCTCCGGGATCGCATCCACTGTCAGCAGCGAGAGGGTCTCGGTTTCAATGTTGGCCTTTTCGATCTGCTCGGTGAAGCTCTGGGGCAGTTCGGCTTCCCCATGGCCTTCCAGCAGATACAGCTTGGGCAGATCCTCGGTCACCACATAGTCGATGGCAGAGGTGATGGCTCCCTCTCCGTCAAAGGAGATATTGTAGTTATAGGAGTAGAGGTCTGCCTCCTGGATATAGATGTCCTCATAGCCGATGTACCGGCTCCGGTCCCCGCATTCCACGATCAGGCTGTTGTTCTGTACAGTCTCGCTGGTGTACTGCTGGGCAAAGGTGGGATAGACATCGGGATTCTTCTTCTCCACCGTGATGTGGTCGGATAGGCTCTCATACTTGCCCAGAAGGTTTTCGAGAATATCGTCCTCCATGCCCGCCTGGACGATCCAGTAGATGGTCACATCTTCATCCAGCCCGCTCAGGACGGCCTTGGTGTTGCTGGTGACCGAATAGAGCTTGGCAGAACTGATATCATATTTTGTCATGCTGGTGGGCAGGGCAGAAACCAGAATATTCACCACCACCAGGATCGCCAGGATCACTGCGGCGGCGGCAATGGAATAACTGCCCCCCTGCAAAGCCCGGCGGTTCCGGGACGGAGATTCCGGCCCGGTGGAAAAACTCGGCAGTTTCATCAGTTGTACCTCCTTTTCTCAAGGGACTGCACCGTCAAAAACAGGAAGAACAGGATCACCGATCCGTAATATACCAGGGCAGTGAGGTCAAAGACACCGCTGACAAAGGCATTGAAGCGTTCGAACAGGGAGAGGGAACGCATCAGATCGGGGAGCAGGCCTTCCAGGACGGAAGCATCGGTAAAGCCGATGATGCAGATGCACCCCAGCAGCACAAAGGCGACGGCATAGCCCATCACATCGCTGCCGGTGACAAGGCCGGTAATGCCGCCCAGAATCAGAGCCAGCACCACCAGGGCAGCCAGAGTGCCCAGGATGGTGGTGGATACATATTCTGACAGGCTGACGCTGTAATAGTTGAAGAGGATCACTGCCACGGTAATACCGGCAGCCATGCCCTGATTTTCGGTGAGGGAGGAGAGAAAGACTCCCACAGCGATGAGAGCGGCGCCCATGACAAAGATGGCAAAGAGTGAGCCATAGGAGGTGGGCAGGTAGACTTCTCCATAGCGGGAGAAGATGAGCGGATAGGTGGAGATAATCCCCAGCGGCACCAGATACACTGCCAGCAGAGCCAGATACTTGCCCAGTACCACCTGGGTGGTGGTCACCGGCAGGGAGTAGAGCAGCTGATCGGTTTTCTGGCGGCGCTCCTCGGCGATGACCCGCATGGTGAGCAGCGGCACAATGATGACAAAGATAATGCTGCCGAAGCTGAGCACATATTCAAAGTTGCTCACAGCCGCCATAAGGTTATAGTATACCGAGCCGAATCCTACCATCACCAGCAGGAAAGCGCCGAATACATAGGCGGTCAGGGAATGGAAATAGCTTTTCAGTTCATGTTTGAGTATGGCGGTCATGCGATCTCCTCCTCTGTGTTATCCGCCGGGGCGGGTTCTTCCCCTTCGGTCAGTTCCAGGAAGATGTCCTCCAGGCTGGCCCTGGACAGGCTCAGTTCCAGCAGGGCTTCCCCGGCTCCTGCAAAGGCAAAGAAAATTGCCCGGGATACCTGCCGGAGATCTTCCCCGGCAGCATGGCACTGTCCGGATACAGTGCCGTCCGGCTGGGATTCCAGTCTGATTTCACCCAGACCGTCCACCCCGCTGAGAATCTCCCGTACCCGGTCAGGGGCGGCATCGGTGGTAAACCGAAGTTCCGCCGAACCGGTCAGACTCTGTTCGAGGTTGTCAGCATCGTCAAAGGCCACCAGTTTGCCATGGGCAATAATCAGGATCTTGTCACAGATGGCCTGCACTTCCGAGAGGATATGCGAGCTGAAAATAACCGTGTGTTCCTGTCCCAGCTGACGGATCAGATCCCGGATCTCAATGATCTGGATAGGGTCCAGTCCCACAGTGGGTTCGTCGAGAATGATCACCTTCGGGTCGCCCAGCAATGCCTGGGCAATGCCCACCCGCTGCCGGTAGCCTTTGGACAGAGCGGAGATCCGGCGGTGACGCACCGATTCGATCTTCACCTGTTCCATGACAGCTTCGATCTGGGCGGTGAGTTCTCCGCCCCGGAGTCCTTTGGCTTCGCCCACAAACCGCAGGTATTCTTCAGGTGTTTCGCTGAGATAGAGCGGCGGCTGTTCCGGAAGATAACCGATCAGATGTTTGGCTTCACCGGGTTCTTCAAAGATGTCGTGACCGCCGATTTCCACCCGGCCGCTGGTGGCGGACAGACAGCCGGTGAGGATATTCATGGTCGTGGATTTACCGGCGCCGTTGGGGCCGAGAAAACCATAGACATGCCCTTCTTCAATGGTAAAGGACAGATCATCCACTGCCAAAAAATCCCCATAGTATTTGGTCAGATGTTCTACCTTAATCATGGAGGTACCTCCTTTGGAATGGAAAACAGTTCCGGGACAGGAACTGTTTATCCAGTTCAGTATAGAAACCGGGGCTAAACTGAAACTTAATAAAACTGTTATGTTTGTCTGAACAATAAGGACGATTTGGACACAATGTGTTCACAGGACAGGCAGTGACAGAAACCGCGGAGCCCTCCCGGATAAAAGGGCATAAAAAAAGACCCCCGGTCACAGTGTGACGGGGGTGGAATCAGGTGTGGTTATTGGGGATCGGCGTCCTCCGGGGGAACAAATTCCAGAAGGTCCCCGATTTCGCAGTCCAGGACGGTGCAGAGCCGTGCCAGGACATCTGTATCCAGGCGTGTGATGGTATTGTAGTAATATTTGTTGAGCTGGGCAGGCTGCATCTCAGCCCGCTGGCATAATTTTGTCCGGCTGATGCCGCTTTCTTTCAGCAGTTCGGCAAGCCGCACCCGAATCTTTCCATAGCGTTCCAGACACAGTCCCCTCCTCTCTTTGTAACTTCTATAAACTCAGTATAGTGAAATTAGTATTGATTTATAAGTCGTAATAAACTAATATAAAGTTAATACTAATAACTTATTACAAGATGGAGGCGCCGCAATGAAACAGGATCAGAATTGGCTGGCAGAGATGGAGAGCAGACGCCGGGACGATGAACCGTTCCCGGGGCAGGAGATGGCAGATCTGATGCGCCGGACAGACGAGGTGCTGAAAAGGCTTTCCCCGGAGGACGGAGCGAAACTGCGGGAGCTGTCTGCCGGCTGGCGGGAACTGGTGCTGGCGGGGTATGCGCTCTCCTGCGGCTATGCGCCCCATACTGCCGATGGCGTTGGGGAGCTGCTCACCGCCGCCCCGGAGGGGGCTGCCTGGCGGGCGGAAAACCTGCGCCTGACCCGTGCCGCCGAAGCCCTGGCGAGCACCGTGCCGGAAGCCCTGCCCCTCAGCGACCGCTGGGACGACCTCTGCGCCCTGGCACTGGTGCTGGGCCAGCGGCGGTGAGCACCCCGCCCCATACTGCCGATGGCGTCGGGGAGCTGCTCACCGCCGCTGGCTGCCTGGCGGGCGGAGAACCTGCGCCTGACCCGTGCCGCCGAAGCCCTGGCGGACACCATACCGGAAGTCCTGCCCCTCAGCGACCGCTGGGACGACCTCTGCACCCTGGCACTGGTTCTGGGCCAGCGGCGGTGAGCTGATCACCGCCGCCCCGGAGGGGGCCGCCTGGCGGGCGGAGAACCTGCGCCTGACCCGTGCCGCCGAAGCCCTGGCGGTCGGTGTGCCGGAAGCCCTGCCCCTCAGCGACCGCTGGGACGACCTCTGCACCCTGGCACTGGTTCCGGGCCAGCGCCGGTGAGCGCCCCTGCCCCCCCTATTCCCATAAAATCGAAAAGCCGGAGCCTCCCTTTTCAGGGAAAGCCCCGGCTTTCTTTTTTATTATGGCGCAGGCTTACTTGCCCACGCAGAAGTTCGCAAAGACCTCGTCCACCACCGCATCGGTGACCTGCCGCCCATCCAGTTCCAGCAGGGCTTCCAGAGCCTCATCAATGCAGATGTTCACCGCGTCCATGGTCATGCCCATACGCTGGGCATCCAGAGCTTCTTCCACGGCACTGCAGGCCCGGCGCACACAGCCCCGCTGACGCTCATTGGCAAGCATGGGGGCAGAGGGGTCCACCGCGCCCAGCGAGAGAGCCTCCCGCACAGCGGTGTCCAGTTCCGCCAGACCGGTTCCCTCCCGGGCCGACAGGGTGACACAGTGGGTGAGCTGCTGACGCACCCAGTCCTCGTCTCCGCTCTGGCCCAGGTCGGACTTATTGAGGATCGCCACCGCCGGACGCTCCCGCAGCGAGAGCACCAGTTCCCGGTCCTCGTCCGAAAGGGGAGCGCTGCCGTCCAGTACCGCCAGTACCAGGCTGCTCTGTTCCAGTTTGCCCCGGGCACGGGTGACACCGATGGCTTCCACCGGGTCATCGGTGGTGCGCAGACCGGCGGTGTCGGCGATATTCAGCACCAGCCCCCCGGGCAGACGCACCGTTTCCTCCACAATGTCCCGGGTGGTGCCGGGAATATCGGTGACAATGCTGCGGTCATATCCAGCGAGCAGGTTCATCAGGGTGGATTTGCCCACATTGGGCCGCCCTACAATGGCAGTGGGAATCCCTTCCCGGAGGATTTTGCCGGTGTCGAAGGTAGAGAGCAGATGCCACAGTTCTCCGGCACACCGGGAGAGGGTCTCTTCGAGGTGAGTGTCGGTGAGCTCCTCGATCTCATCATCGGGGTAGTCCACCCAGGCGCTCATATGGGCAGCCAGCAGGGTGAGGTCGGCACAGACTGCCTGGGTCTTTCTGGAGAGGGCGCCTTCCCGGGCTGCCATAGCCGCACGGCTGGCATCCGCACCCGAAGCGGAGATGAGATCCATTACCGCTTCGGCCTGGGTGAGGTCCATTTTGCCGGACAGGAAGGCCCGCTTGGTGAATTCACCGGCCTGAGCGGGGACAGCGCCGTGGTCGAGCAGGAGGCGCAGCACCCGGGAGAGCAGCCAGGGGCCGCCATGGCAGGAGAACTCCACCACATCTTCGCCGGTGTAGCTTCTGGGGGCGGTGTAGACATAGACTACCACCTCATCCACCGGTTCTGAGCCGTCCATCACATGACCATAGATGGCAGAAAAGCCGGGGACATTCTGGATGGTGCGTTTGCCGATGGGCCGGAACACCGAAGCGGCGATGGCTTTGGCATCGGGGCCGGACATCCGCACCAGGCCGATGGCGCCGGCGGACATGGGGGTAGAGATTGCGGCAATGGTGGGATTATTCATCTTAAAAGTCCTCCTGAGTCTGGAGTTCGTCCAAAGTTTTTTCAAAAGCGGGGATAAAGTCCCGCAGGAAGCAGTCAGCTTCGGGCAATGCCATGGCAGAGATGGCTTCCCGGGTCTGGGCAGCAGCCCGGCGGAATTCAAAATTGCCCTGCCGGGTCTCCTCCATGCACTTTACCAGGGCGGAGAAGCGGTCTGCCGCCTTGAGATAGGGCAGGTACCGGGTATATGCACCGGCGGGCAGCAGATAGGGGGCATAGTCCTCCCGGAGATCGGCGGGGAGCAGGTCCAGCAGGCTCTGGCAGGAGGCAGCTTCCACGGCCTTGTAGGCTTCGCTGATCTCGGCGCTGAAGTATTTTACCGGGGTGGGCAGGTCGCCGGTGAGGATCTCAGCGGCATCGTGATAGATCGCCAGCAGCACACCGGTGCCCAGATCCAGGAGTTCCTCTCCGGGGGTGAGGAACCGGCGGTTGTGCAGCGAGAGCAGGGCGTGCATGAAAAAGGCGGTATCGAGGCTGTGCTCGCTGAGATTTTCGTCCCGGGTGCTGAACATCAGGCCCCAGCGACGGATCAGTTTCATCCGGGCGAGCATGGCAAAAAAGCGGTTCTGCATGAGGTTTTCCTCCGGCGGTGAAATAATTCCGGCAAAATATGCCACTCTATTGATACAGGGAGAGCCGTTCCCGGCCGGGAACGGCTGTGACAGGCGCCGCCCCGGCAGCCGCCGGGGCGGGGGACACTCCCCGATCCAGTGGCTGCAAAGACAGATATGATACCTTATTATAGCACCTTTTTATAAAAAGGAAAACGCCGGGGGAAAATACTGCCCGGGTCTATGGCGCAGAGCATTGGGATTGTGCTATACTGATAGATAACCAAAATCCCGACGGGAACAGACAGGGAGGAACCGTATGCAATCGGAACAGACACAGATCCACACACAGCCCGCACGCCGCAAGGTGCCCGGATGGCTGCTGGCCTTCGGCATTGCGCTGCTGGCGGCGGGAATCATGTTCCTGCCCTTCATCATCTATGAAAAGGGGAACTTTTTCTTCTTCGGGGACTTTAATGTCCAGCAGATTCCGTTCTACCGTATGGCTCATGATGCCGTGCGTTCCGGGGAAGTGCTCTGGAACAGCTATACCGACCTGGGCGCGAACTTCATTGCGTCGTACAGTTTCTATCTGCTGTTCAGCCCCTTCTTCTGGCTGACCCTCCCCTTCCCCAGCGAGATGGTGCCCTATCTCATGGCGCCGCTCCTCATGCTCAAAACCGCCTGCATGGCTCTGACTTCCTATTTCTATATCCGGCGGTTTGTGCGCACCGATGAGTATGCCATCATCGGCAGCCTTTGCTATGCCTTTTCCGGCTTTGCCACCTATAATATCTTCTTCAACCACTTCCATGAGGCCATGGTGTTCTTCCCGCTGCTGCTCATCGGCGTGGAGGAACTGGTTCAGAACCGCCGCCGGGGCGTCTTTGCGCTGGCTGTGGCGGTGAACTGCATCGTCAACTACTGGTTCTTCATCGGCGAAGTGGTCTTTGTGGTGCTGTATGTATTCCTGCGCATGACCGACCGCAGCTGGGGTATGACGGTCAAGCGGTTCTGTGCCGTGGCACTGGAATCAGTGCTGGGCCTCTGCCTTGCCATGGTGGTGCTGCTGCCGTCGGTGCTGGCGATCATGGGCAATCCCCGCACCACCTCGGATAACCTGCTCTATGGCTGGAACTTCTGGATCTACTCCACCGTGCAGCGCATTCCCCAGATCCTCCAGACTCTCTTCTTCCCGCCGGAACTCCCCAGCCGTCCCAACTTCTTCCCGGACGGCGGAGCCAAGTGGAGTTCCCTGTCGGCCTGGCTGCCGCTGTTCGGCGTGTCGGGGACAGCGGCCTTCCTGCTGGCGGCCCGGCGCAGCTGGCTGAAAAAGCTCCTGTTCACCTGCCTGTTCATGGCACTGGTGCCGGGACTCAACAGCGCCTTTATCCTCTTCAATAACTCCTACTATGCCCGGTGGTTCTATATGCCGGTGCTGCTCATGTGTCTGGCCACTGCCACCGCCCTGGAACGCCGGGACATCGACTATGTCCGGGGTGTGCGCTGGTATGCCGGCGGCGTATTGCTGTTCATGGTCGCCTGCGGCCTCACCCCCTCCAAGACCAGCGAGGGAGAGTGGAAACTCGGCCTCATGGACGAACCCATCCGCTTCTGGCTGGTCTGCCTCATTGCGGTGTGCTGCGTGGCGCTCACCCTGTGGATCGTGCGCCAGCTGCGTAAAAATCCCGCCTTTGTACGCACTGCCATTGCCCTCACGGCGGCAGTGGGCTGTCTGCATGGCATGTTCTTCATCGGCAGCGGACGGCTCTACGGCACCAGCGGCAGCTTCCTGCGGGAACGCGCCCTGGCTGGCTATGACAGCATCGCCTTCCCCGGTGAGGACGAGGACGAATTCTTCCGCCTGGATCTCTACAACACCCTGGACAACCTGGGTATGTACTGGCATGTGCCCAATATCCAGGCGTTCCATTCCATTGTTCCCAACTCCATTATGGAGTTCTATCCCTATGTGGGCGTCAAGCGGGACGTATCCTCCAAGCCGGAGGTGAACAACTATGCCCTGCGTCCGCTGCTCTCGGTGAAGTACCTGGCAGTATCCCAGTCGGAAAAGGACGCCGAAAATCTCATGCCCGGCTATACCTTCAGCTTCTCCCAGTTCGGGTATGACTTCTATGAGAATGAAAACTATCTCCCCATGGGCTTTGGCTATACCACCGGGGTGCGGCAGTCGGTGCTGGATACCGCGCCGCTCTCGCTCCGGGCCAATGTAATGCTCGAGGCAGTGGGACTGTCGGATGAGGCCATGGAGCGCAATGCCGATATTCTCACCGAGCTGGAATCCATTGACTATGCCTCTCTCAACGCCAGCGGCATGGAGGAGGCTGTGGAGGAGCGCCGGCAGTACACCTGTGATACCTTTGCCTTTGACAAGACCGGCTTTACTGCCACCTGTGACCTGGACGAAGATGTGCTGATGTTCTTCTCGGTGCCCTATGACAGCGGCTGGAGCGCCACCGTAAACGGCGAACCCGTGGTGATCGAAAAGGCCAGTGTGGGCTTCATGGCGGTGCGGGTGCCGGCAGGGGAAGCCGAGATCCGCTTTGAGTATATGACCCCGGGCCTGATCCCCGGTGCCTTTGTATCGGCAGGCGGCCTGGTGCTGCTGGGCGTCTATCTGCTGGTGATGCGCCGTCAGGACCGGCGGGCCGCTGCCGCGGACCCGGTGCCTGCCAGCTTCCGCAGCCTGCGGGAGCACCGGGAGGAGAGCATCCAGTCCGCGCAGACCGTGCTGACTCCGGAATCCCCGGCGCCGGCTCTGGAACAGCCCGAACTGGAGACCCCGGACGGGAAGGAGGAACAAGACCATGAGACCGAATAAACTGTATATGGTGATTCCCTGCTACAATGAGGAGGAAGTGCTGCCCGAGACCGCCCGGCGGCTGCGGGAAAAGCTGACCGCCCTGATGGAGGCGGGGACCATTTCACCCGAGAGCCGGGTGCTGTTTGTCAACGATGGCAGCAAGGACCACACCTGGGAGATCATTGCCCGGCTGCACCAGGAGAACCCGCTCTTTTCGGGGGTGTGCCTGTCCCGGAACCGGGGGCATCAGAATGCGCTGCTGGCGGGCCTGATGACTGCCCGGGAACGGTGCGACATCACCATCTCCATGGACGCTGACCTCCAGGACGACATCGAAGCCATCGACGGCTTCCTTAAAAAGTATCAGGAGGGGTGCGAAGTGGTCTATGGTGTCCGGTCCAGCCGGGCCACCGACACCGTATTCAAGCGCTCCACTGCCCAGGGCTTCTACAAGCTCATGCGGCTGATGGGCACCCCGGTCATCGATAACCATGCCGACTTCCGGCTGATGAGCCGTCCGGCCCTGGATGCCCTCGCTCAGTTCGGGGAAGTGAACCTCTTCCTCCGGGGGATTGTCCCCATGGTGGGATTTAAGAGCGGCATCGTGGAATATGAACGCCATGAGCGCTTTGCCGGTCAGAGCAAGTATCCCCTGGGGAAGATGCTCTCCTTTGCCTTTGACGGCATCACCTCCTTTTCCACCATGCCCATCCGGCTCATTACCCTGGCGGGCTTCGGAATCTTTGTGGTGAGCCTGCTGGCTCTGCTGATCTTCCTGGTACAGAAGCTGCTGGGCTATACTGTCCAGGGCTGGGCTACCCTGATGGGGTCCATCTGGCTCATCGGCGGCCTGCAGCTGCTGGCACTGGGCATTCTGGGCGAGTACATCGGCAAAATTTACATGGAAGTCAAGCACCGGCCCCGGTTTGTGATCGAACGGGTGCTGGACGATTCTCCGGCAGGCGAAACACTGCCGGCAGACCGGAACGGCTGGAAATAACCACCGCTGGCACAGTCCGCCGGGATATGATAGCATAGAGAGCAGAGGAGCTGCCGGCGGGCAGAGAAGTGAGGTAGACGTATGGCAAAACGAGAATGGAACGGTTCTGCCCGGATCTGGGGCGGGATTCTGGGAGGCGCAGTGATACTGGCAGTGCTCCTGGCCCTGGCAGTGCAGAATTTCACCGCGCAGCCGGCAGGCCCGGCACAGGAGAGCTCCATGGGATCGGAGAGCAGCAGCCTGTCCTCCGGTTCGTCCTCGGAGGAGGAGAGCAGCTCCCAGACCGAGAGCGGCGACAGTTCGGAGGAGTCCTCCGAAAGCTCCTCCCAGGCGGAAAAGACCGATAAGATCACCATTACCCAGTCGGGAGAATATGCCGGCATCGATCCCATGAAACAGGTGGTCATCCGCACCGGCGAGGTGACCATCCGGGATATGACCATCACCGGCGACCTGTTCATCATGGACGAAGTCATCGGCGATGTGACGCTGGAGAATGTCACCATTGAGGGCAACCTCTATGTCTATGGCTCCGACCTGCTCACCCTGGATTCGGTGACCGTGCCGAATGCCCGGTTCCAGCGGGATAACCAGCAGCTGAATGTCATGGTCAAGGGGGACAGCCAGATCGACAACACCCTGGTGATGTGCAGCGCCACCCTGCGGGAGCGGGCTCTGGGACGGAGCGAAGGCTTTGTGAATATGCAGGTGGAAAACGGCGGCATTCTCATCAAGAACAATATCTCGCTGCTGTCGGTGCATCTGGATCAGCTCACCGTCAACTACAACAGCCGCATCAGCCTGTCCAGCGGCACCGAGATCAAGCAGGCCGACGCCAATGCCAAACTGACCCTGGCCGGCCTTGGCAAGGTACAGGATCTGGTGGTGCGCAGCGACTATGTGCAGTACACCGTCGACCCGGACAACATCACTGTCAAGCGGGGCTATGCCGACCCGGTGAAGGTGGATCAGGAATATGAGGCGGACGAAAACGGGGAGGCCTCGCTGCTGGACACCGAAAGCCTGCAGCTGGACACGCCGGAAGATGTCTGGCTCTATGAGGAAGATGGGTACCTCTGTCTGGAGTACAGCCATGTGGACGCTAATGACGGCTACTATGTGGTGGTATACAAGGGCAGCGACCGTCTGCTGAGCGTTTATACCGATGTGGACGAGGAACAGCTGGTGCTCACCGAAATGGACCCGTCCTGGCAGGGCAAGCGGTTCTATGCCAAGGTCAAGGCGCTGGGCAGCGTCTATGACAGCACCGAGGATTCGGAGTTCGGCGACAGTGAAACCTTCCGTTGGGAATAAAATCGCACTTATATATGTGCAATATGTACATAAAACCATCTGATTCTATGTGCATATAACATAATAATAGAAATTTTACATCTGACAAAGAAACAGCGCAGGCTTTTGCGGATTGCATAAAACCAGGCGCTGTTTTTCCGAAGGAATCCGGCGAAATGCCGGGTAATTTTCCAGAAATATGAGAGTTTTCCCAGAATTAACCTGAATTTTACGGGAAAAACACGGGAAAATCGAGGTTTGACATTGGGGGAGCGGGTCACTATAATCAGTATGACACCCCGTAAAGATGGAATGCAAGTTTGGAAAGCGGGACAACAACTGTCCTGACGAGTGAAAATTGGAGAGAGTGGAATGCTGGAACTGATTTCGTATTTTAATTTCGTGCTGGCGCTCACCATCAGCGCGGCCTATTTCTATCAGCTGGTTTATCTGATGTATGGTCTGGTAAGCCTGCGCAAGCCCTGGATCTTTGTGGCCCAGAAGCAGCACCGGTATGCGGTGATGATCTCGGCAAGAAATGAGGAGGAAGTCATCGGCGAGCTCATCGGCAGCCTGACCTCCCAGAACTATCCCCGGGAACTGCTGGACATCTATGTCGTAGCCGACAACTGCACCGACGATACCGCGGGCGCGGCCCGCCGAGCCGGTGCCACTGTCTATGAGCGGTTTGATACCGTTCACAAGGGCAAGGGCTATGCACTGGGCTATCTGCTCCATGAGCTGAAGGCCGACATCGGTGAGAGCGGCTATGACGGCTTCTTTGTCTTTGACGCCGACAACATCATTGACCCCAACTTTGTCAATGAGATGAACAAGGTATTTGATACCGGCGATTATCAGGCTCTTACCAGCTACCGCAACTCCAAGAACTTTGCCGACAACTGGATCAGTGCCGGTTATGGCCTGTGGTTCATGCGGGAAGCCCGGTTCCTGAACTTCCCCCGGATGCTCATCGGTACCAACTGTGCCATTTCGGGCACCGGATTCCTGATCTCGGCGGAAGTGGTACAGCAGAACGGCGGCTGGCCCTATCATCTGCTCACCGAGGATATTGAGTTCTCGGCAAACTGTGCCCTCAAGGGTCAGCGGATCGGCTACTGCGAAACCGCTGTCCTCTACGACGAGCAGCCGGTCACCTTCAAGCAGTCCTGGGATCAGCGCCTGCGGTGGTCCAAGGGCTTCTATCAGGTGGACTTCAAGTATGGCCTGTCCCTGCTCAAGGGCTGCTTTACCAACAAGACCAACAAGTTCTCCTGCTATGATATGCTCATGACCGTAGCACCGGGCATGCTGCTCACCCTGGTGATGCTGGCAATGAACCTGATGCTGCTGGTGACCTGCTTCACCGAGCCGGCCTATATTGCCCGCCGGATCTTCCATGAGGCCAGCGGCGCTGTGATCTCTGCCATTGTGATGTTCTACATCAGCCTGTTCACCTTTGGCGCGGCTACCACCATCACCGAGTGGAAGAAGATCGCTGCCACCACCAAGCAGAAGATCTTCTATACCTTTACCTTCCCGCTGTTCCTGTTCACCTATGTGCCCATTGCCATTGTAGCCCTGGTGCGCAAGGTGGAGTGGCGGCCCATCAAGCATACTGCCATGAGTGCTGCTCAGGTACCGGGTATGCGGTCTGCCATGGCAGAGGAAGCCACACGGAGCTGACCTCCGCTGCAATCTGAATCGTCCTTCCAAAAGCCGGATATGCGTATCCGGCTTTTTTTGTTATAATAAATCTGTGAAATGCGGCTTGATAATTAGAATCTTAAATGTTATAATTCTAATTGTGATAAGAGGAAAGGGGAAAAACCGGATGACTTATCATCAGTTGATGTTGGAGAATCAACAGCTTCTGGCACGGAAGCTGCTGGAACGGGTAGCGGAAGAAGGGCTGTCCAGCGGACAGCCCAAGGTGCTGGAATTCCTGCTGGAACACGATGGCTGTATGCAGAAGGAAATTGCCCATGCCTGTTCTGTGGAAGCGGCATCGGTGACTTCGCTGCTCAATAAAATGGAGCGGGACGGTCTGGTCCAGCGGAAGATCCCACAGGATAACCGCCGGGTCAGTCAGGTATGGCTCACCGAGGCCGGCAGACAGAAGGCACAGATGGTCCGTGATACCTTTACCAAGCTGGAGGAAAGACTGTTCCAGGGCTTTACTTCCAGGGAAAGACAGTCGCTGCTGGATATGCTCCAACGGATTCAGGAAAATCTCAAAGAGGATGGGAGCAGAGAATAATTTCATGGAGTATGCACAGATCGTATTTTATCAGCTGGTCATTTTTGTAATTTACGGGGCCATTGGTGTGGCAGCCGTAAAGGGCGGAATCCTGGACGAAGCAGGACTGCACGCTGTTTCCCGGGTGGTGATCAAGGTCACCCTGCCGGTGATGCTGTTTACCAATACCGTATCCGGCGTCACCCGGGAAAGCCTGCTGGAATCGCTTCCGGTCACCGGAGCCACCGCTGTGATGTATCTGCTGCTGGCGCTTCTGTGCTGGGGCATGAGCCGTGCTTTTGGCCTGCGGGGCGATAAGGCATCGGTATTCATGGCCTCCACCATGTTCGGCAATGTGGGCTTTATTGGAATCCCCATCATTGCCATGCTGTTCCCGGAACGGGGAATGCTGTACATTGCGGCATTTACCATTGTGGATCAGCTGCTCATGTGGACCGTGGGCATTACACTGCTCACCCCGGCTGAAAAACGGGGCAGTGTGGCACCGGCACAGAATCTGCGGCGGCTGGTGAATGCAGCGACCATTGCCATTGTACTGGCAGTGATCGTGGTGATGATCGGACTGCCGGTGCCCGGTGTCCTGATGGAAGCCCTCACCAAGGTGGGCAGCATCACTTCGCCGCTGGCACTCATCTATCTGGGCGGTGTATTCTGCTTTATGGATATTGGGCAGAGTCTCCGTCAGAAGGAGTTCTATGCCGCAGCGGTCATCAAAATGCTGGTATTTCCGGTTCTGTTCTTTTTGCTGATGCAGGCATCGGGACTGCTGGACACCGAAATGGCTATGACTATGACCATTCTTTCGGCTATGCCCACCATGACCTCCATTGGCATGCTGGCAAAGTCCAATGGCTGCTGCGGAGAATACAGCATCAGCTGTATTTTTGTCACAACCATTGCCTGTATCATCACCCTTCCGGTAGTATGCATGGCAGTCAGCGCACTGGCTGCCTGAGTGGCGAAAAGGAGTGTGTATTATGGCAACCTGGAGAAAACCCCATACCATCAAGCCGGATTTCAGCAAGCAGAACCTGCCTGACTTCCCGGCGACCAAATTCTTCGATCAGCTCTCCTTTGTGGGAAATGAGCTGGTGAGCTGCTTTATTCTGGAAACAGCCAAGGGTTATGTACTGCTGGACTGCATGAATCCCGATCTGGCGTCCCGGAACTGCATTGAAAAGGCCTTTGAGGATCTGGGCTTTGATATTCATGATCTGTATGCCATTGTGATCAGCCACGGACATGGCGACCACTATGGCTGCTGTGACTACTTCAAGGAGAAGTACGGCGCCAAGCTGTACATGTCCAGGATCGACTGGGAATTTGCCCGGAATATGCCTGAGCGGTTCCCCTGGCCGCCCATCACCTTTGAGGTGGATCACTTCCTGGAGGACGGCGAGGAGCTGGACTTCGGCGATGTGAAGATCCGCTGCGTATTCACACCGGGTCATTCCATCGGCTGCTTCTCCTTCATCATTCCGGTGACTGACGAGGGCCGTCCGCACAAGGCAGCACTCTGGGGCGGTTCCGGCGTGCTGAAGGACAGCAATGTGGACGACTATGAGGCATCGCTCAAAAAGTTCAGTGCCATCTGTGCCGAAGAGCATGTGGACGCTGAAATTGCCACCCATCCCTGTCTGGATCAGGGCCTGGCCCGTCTGCAGGTGGTACGGGAGATCGTGGACGGCGTGCCCAATCCCTTTGTCATCGGGGAAGAGGGCTACCGCTACTATGAGACCCAGTTCTACAATCTGGTAAAGCGGGCACGGGAAGGCGAAAAGCCGGTTCATTAACGCCATACAGAATATAAAAACCCAGCCGGGATCGGGGTGTGGAACTGGGAAAATCTGCTGAATAAAAAAATTCAAAAAAAGGCTTGACACTGGTAGATGGTTATGATAAAATAGCATTTGTCGAAACCAAGCTGGTGTAGCTCAGCAGGTAGAGCAGCTGATTTGTAATCAGCAGGTCGGGGGTTCGAAGCCGTCCACCAGCTCCACAAAACGATCCAGCTTCGGTTGGGTTTGTATATGGGAGAATTCCCGAGCGGCCAAAGGGGGCAGACTGTAAATCTGTTGTCACTGACTTCGATGGTTCGAATCCATCTTCTCCCACCAAAAGAAAAAGGCATCCGAATGGATGCCTTTTTTCATTTTGTAAAGCAAAATTTTGTGAGGGAGCACCACTTCGCTCAAATGCGGCAGGAACCTGCGGTTCCCCCACAAACGCCCCCTCCCTGACTGTGGAGGGGCAGGCTGGAAATCCAGGATGCCTTTTTGTTGGGCGGGGCTGGCTGTTGCTGGAAGCCGGTTGCTGTGGGCAGGGCCGCCGCTTCGCCCCAATGCGGTAGGAACCTACGGTTCCCCCACAAACGCCCCGTGGCCTGCGGCCACAGACGGCTCCGCCGACCGCTGCGGCGGGACGTCCGCTTCGCTCAAATGTGGTAGGAACCTACGGTTCCCCCACAAACGCCCCCTCCCTGACTGTGGAGAGGGAGTGGGAATCCAGGATACCTTTTTGTTGGGCGGGGGCCGGCTGTTGCTGGAAGCCGGTTGCTGTGGGCAGGGCCGCCGCTTCGCTCCAATGCGGCAGAAGCCTGCGGTTCCCCCACAAACGCCCCGTGGC
>ERZ857521.2758-NODE-2758-length-15995-cov-3.888708_pt1 | contig 15995 bp, 15 predicted proteins | sample MGYA00519701_ERZ857521 | MGnify/ENA primary metagenome ERZ857521 (study PRJEB31778, sample SAMEA3449346) | human gut metagenome | biome: human gut; feature: human-associated habitat; material: faeces | place: United Kingdom | collected 2010/2012 ...
TTCGGGGTTTGGGCGCATTGACACAGGCACCATGACACACATGGACAGCCTCCATGACGGCTTCGCTTATGGTGGGATGGGGATGAACGGTTCGTCCGATCTCTGCCACTGTGCCCTCGCACTCCATGACAGCCGCTACTTCCGCCGCCAGATCGGTGGCTCTGGGGCCGATTACATGGAAGCCCAGGATCTCATCGGTAGCCTTGTCGTAGATGAACTTAGCAAATCCCTTGTTCTCACCCATAGTCAGAGCTTTGCCGTTGCCGGAGAGATTGAATGTCCCGGTGCCTACATCCCGGCCGGTAGCCCGGGCCTGTTCCTCCGTGAGGCCCACCATAGCGGTCTCCGGATTGCAGTACACGCAGGAGGGGATTCGGTTGTAGTTGAGCTGCTTGCAGGGCTTTCCTGCAATATGCAAAGGTTCCCACCATCATCGTCAATTTCCTGGTCTCTCTGACGTCCAATAAGTACATCATCATGATCCTGCTGGTCATCTTCCTGCTGATTGTCGGAATGTTCATTGAGACCCTCTCTGCCACCATCATTGTGGCGCCCATTCTGATGCCTGTTGCGGCACAGTATGGCATCGATCCCATTCAGTTTGCCATGGTTATGGTGATTACCCTGGTGTATGCGGGCGTGACTCCTCCCGTGGGTGGCGTGCTGTTTATCACCATGGGCATTGCGAAGGTGAAGATCAAGGAAACCCTGCGTTATTTGCCCGCATATTTGGGGGTTGTCTGTATCAGCCTGCTGCTGCTGATCTTCTTCCCCAAAATCTCGCTGTTCTTGCCCCATCTGCTTTTCTGATAAAGCGTTTGCATCAATGGTCCAAAAGATCGATCCCAGTGGGTTTCCCAGTGGGATCGATTTTTTGTCCCTGACGAGCCTTTATCAACCGTGGCTCGCTGTATGCTCTGCTGGGAAAATTCCAGGATGAACGCTTGATGTGCAGACGGAGGGGCGCAGGTATCTCTACCGTTTGACTGACCAGGGATGGGGGCGTTTTTGAAGACAGAAGGTCAGCGAAAACGGTGTGATTACCCAAGTGGGCGGACATCAGGTGGCGGCGGGGAATGGCAAGTACAGGGGCTACATCGTGAACTGGGATGTCGTGAAGCCTCACGCCAAAGACGTCTCCGGGGCTTTTCCTGATTTCCGTAAGATCACGGGGCCCAAATATTTTTCCTGTTGGCCGCCTGATGGCGCTGATGTTACGGGCTGCCCTTTCCAATCCAGCGGGGTATACCCAGCAGAAGGCTCGCTTTTTACAGCGATAGATCGTCCTGTTTGCAAAATCGTAAAAATCAGATATACTGCAAGTATCAACCTGTCGGACTGATTGGAACATGCAGGTAATTTTGGTATGATAGATTTGACCTGTCGGAAGAGCAGGGGAGGGACCATCAGGCTGCCTGCAGAGTGGAGATTACGCGGAATCTAGCGGGAACCCTATTTAAGAGTTCCGATGCAAAGAACCGGTGGAGGGAAATTTGCGGACAGTCCGGGAGAAAGGAAGAGGAGCAAATGATGAAATTCGGCTGTTGTACGAAAGCAGAGAACTACCGGGCCCTTGCGGCATGTGGTTATGACTTTATTGAGCTGTCCGGACACGAAGTGCGCTATATGGAGCAGGCACAATGGCAGGAGCTGGTCCAAGAGATTCACCGGACAGGCGTGCCGTGCATCGGCTTCAACGACTATTGCCACCAGCAGCCCGCTATCGTGGGCGAGGGATTTGACCCGGAAGCGGTTCGGGACTATGCACAGCGCCTTTTGGACCGGGGTGCGCAGCTCCAGATTCAAAATGTGGGAATCGGCGCACCCACAGCCCGCCGGCTGCCTGCTGGGTATCCGGAAGAGCTGGCGGAGGAACAGTGCTGCCGCTTTTTGGAGATTACAGCGGAGGAAGCGGCAAAACGAAACATCCGGGTGCTGTTTGAGGCCGTACACAGCCATATGTGTGATTATGCCAATCGGACGGAGGATGCCCTCCGGCTGATTGAAAAGGTCGCTGCTCCGAATCTCTTTATGGTGCTGGACTTTTACCATATGGAGGTCATGGGGGAGGACCGTTTGGCGATTGAACCGTATATTCCGTACGTGCGCCATACGCATTTCAGTCATTGCGCTCCGGCGTATGCACGGGAATATCCCGGCCCGGCGGATCTGGAGGACCTGACAAGGATTCTGACAAAACTCCGCGCCCTTGGATATGACGGAAGCGCCAGCGTGGAGGCAGAAACGCGGGATTTCCCTGTGGATGCAGCCCGGTCGCTGGCAGTTTTCCGCCGGGCTGTGGGCCAATGATGTAAGAAAGGAGAAGAAAGAAAATGCAAAACAAGGTCGTTCTGGCAGGGGCCGGGACTATGGGTGCCTCTTTGGCTCAGGTGTATGCACAGGCCGGATGGGATACGGTACTCTATAACCGTAGTGCCTCCGGGCTGGAGCGGGCAAAGAATCTGATTGAACTGAACCAGGCAACGTTCGTCAAGGAAGAGATCCTGAGCGAGGAGGAATCCAAAACTCTGCTGGCCCGAATCAAAATGACCACGGAGAAAGGGGATTTTGCGGATGCGGCGCTGGTGGTGGAGAGTATTGTAGAGAAATTGGATGCCAAACAGGAATTCTGGGCGGAGATCTCCCAGATCGTACCGGAGGATGCCCTGCTGGCCACCAATACTTCCGGCCTTCACATCACCGACATTGCCAAAGCCTGCAAGCACCCGGAGCGGTTCATGGGTCAGCACTGGCTGAACCCGCCTCATCTGCTGCCGCTGTGCGAGATCATTGCCGGAGAGAAGACCAGCCCTGAGAACGTACAGAAGATGCGCACTTTGGTTCAGAGCCTTGGCAAGCAGCCGGTGGTGGTAGCGGATATCAACGGCTTCATCATCAACCGCATTCAGTTTGCGGTGCTGCGGGAGGCGCTGCACATTGTGGATATCGGTGCTGCCACCTTTGAGGACGTGGACACGGTACTCAAGGCCGGCATGGGGCTTCGCTATGCGGCTCTGGGTCCCTTCGGTGTGGCAGACTTCGGCGGATTGGATACGTTCGACCATATCAACAGCTATCTGAATGCGGAGCTGGATGATTCCAAGGTAGGGAACAAGCGGCTCCATGAGATGGTGGAAGCTGGAAAACTGGGCGTCAAGAGCGGTCAGGGATTCTATGATTACAGCGGCGATAAGGCGGATGCGGCCATCCGGGAGCGGGACCGGCTGTACATTGAGCTGGCCAAGGTTTTATATTTCAAAAAATAAGCTGGCGGTATGGACGTGATCCCGTGAAAGGAGAGCTGTCCGGGCTGGGGAATATCCCGGAACATAGAATCTCTCATGGCCTGATCCATATTGTTGCGTACGAATTCATGGAGACGTGTATCCGACAGCAGGCGATCTGTTTCTTCTGCATGACTGGGAATCCTTCGGCCGGTTCCCAGTCATGTTTTGCCAAATGCCCCTGCACAGACGGTTATGCAGGCAGTCTTCCGGCAGTGAAGGTGCATATGGGAGCTGCGGAGAACTTCACCCACCGGTCCTGCGAAGCGGACAGCGTGCCCGGCGGGTGAAAAGGATTTTCCCTTTCCACCTTCTGAACTTGTTTTTACTGGGATATTGGGCTTTAACCGATCCGTTCCCGTTTGGAGGCCCGGCGGTCTGCATTGAGAGGAAGTGTGACCTGTATCACAAGAGACGATCCGTCGGGGCTGTCTGCTCGGATCCGGCCTTTGTGGGCACTTGCGATCCCCTTAGCAATGGACAGCCCCAGGCCGTAGCCTCCGGTATGGCTGCTCCGGGAGGGGTCTACGCGGTAAAAACGGTCAAAGAGGTGGGCGACGCTCTCCTGGTTCAGAGCCTGGGTTGTGGAGTTGGAGACCGTCAGCACCAGGGCCCGGCCCTGCTTTTCCAGCTGCAGGGAGATCCACCCGCCGGAGGGCGTGTATTTTAAGGCGTTGTCCATCAAAATGGAAACCAGCTGCCGGATGGCCTTTTCATCTCCGGTATAGGCCAGCATAGGCTGGATCCGGAGGGCAAAGTCCTGATTCTGGTTTCTGGCAGGAGCCGCAAAGGACTGGGCCATTTCCTCCACCACGTCGGAAATGGGAAATTCGATGCACTGCATCCGGGGTTGTGCTTCCTCCAGCCGGGAGAGGTAGACCAGATCGTTGGTCAGGCCTGTCAGGCGCTGGGCCTGGCGGCGGATGTCCGCCAGCCACTGGTTTTCTCCGCACTCCATCTCCGCAAGATCGGTGTCCGCGCTGATAATGGTCAGAGGGGTCTTGAGTTCATGACCGGCGTCGGTGATGAACCGCTTTTGCTTTTCATAGCTCTCCGCCATGGGCCGGACGATACGCCGGGAGAGAAGCAGCAGCAAAACCAGCACCGCGCCCAGACCCAGCAGGGACAAGGCGGCGCTGGCCATCAGCGTGATTCGGAAGGAGGACAGGCTTCGGTGACAGTCCAGAAAGATGATCCGGGTTCCGTCTGCCTCCTGACTGACCAGATAGCGGTAATCCTCCAGGAATCCGCTTGTCCGCCCGGAAGCCCATACCGTTGCGGCGTAGGCATCGGCGTCCGCTTCGTCCACGGCTACGATCTGATCCGTCTGAGTCTGAATCACCTGGCCGTTTTCTCCCAGCAGCACCCAGAAATACCGGGACTCATAGGGGGTTTCCGGAGACATGCCGGGGCCGGTCAGAAAGGGCTTGCCTCCTTCCGGAGCGCCGGGGGCTGCGCTGCCCTCGCCCCGGAGCCCTCCCTGAGGCCTGGGGAATGCGCCGTTGTTGGAGGCCAGTACCGTCAAAACGGAATCCGCGTCGGAGATCACGTTCTGATAGCTCATGAGGTTGACGCCGCCCAAGATAATGAGCAGAACCAATGCCAGGGAGAACATGGAGGCCAAGATCAGCTTGGCCCGCAGCTTTTTGATCATGGGCGGCCCTCCAGGGAATAGCCGGCGTTCCGGGTGACTTTGATCTGGATGTCTGCCCGCAGGGCGGCAAGCTTTTTGCGTAGGTAGGAGATATAGACCCACACCACATTCAGCTCCACGTCGCTGTCATAGCCCCAGATCCGTTCCAAAAACCGCTCCGTAGGGATCAGCTGCCGGGGGTTGCGCATCAGCAGCTCCATCATCTGAAACTCCTTGTTGGCCAGGCGGAAGCTGCCGGAGGGGGAGGAGAGTTCAAAGGTGGCCTGATCCAGGGTGATGTTTCCGAAGGTGAGGCGGCTTGTGAACTGGCCGGTCTGGCTGCGGGTCATGGCCCGGATCCGGGCCATGAGCTCCTGAGTGGAAAAGGGCTTGGTGAGGTAGTCGTTGGCGCCGCTGTCCAGGCCCAGAACCTTGTCGTCCACTTCGGACTTGGCGGTGAGCATATGGAGGCCAAGCGCCAGCAGGCCCAGGCCATGATGGATGCCAAGGACGTCATCCGCAAAGTGGGTGCCGAGTTCGGCGAGATGACCGGACGGCCCTACGGCCTCATCGAAAAGTATCAGATGGACGACGCCGAGGAGGCCATCATCATCATCGGCTCCTCCGCCGGCACCGCCAAGGAAGCGATTAAGCAGCTGCGTGCCCAGGGCAAGAAGGTGGGTCTCATCAAGATCCGCGCCTTCCGCCCCTTCCCGGCGGAGGAGATCGCCGAGGCCCTCAAGAATGTGAAGGCCTTTGCCGCCATGGACAAGGACGACAGCTTCAACGCCCACTGCGGCCCCATTTACGCCGAGGTGTGCGCTGCGCTGTACGCCGCAGGCGTCAGCGCTCCCAAGGGCATCAATTACATCTACGGCCTGGGCGGCCGCGACGTGCGGGTGGAGAGCATCCAGCATGTCTTCGCGGAGCTGGAGAAGGTGGCCGCCACCGGCGAGACCGGTGAGACCTACCGGTACCTGGACGTCCGGGAATAAGGAGGGAGAGAAGTCATGAGCTACAATCTGAAAGAGAATGTCATGAAGGAGGACCGCCTTTCCGGCGGTCACCGGATGTGTGCCGGCTGCGGCTCTCCCATCGCGGTGCGGACGGTGCTGCGCGCCCTGAATCCTGAGGATCACGCGGTTGTGTGCTCCGCCACCAGCTGCCTGGAGGTCTCCACCTTCATGTATCCCTATACGGCCTGGAAGGACAGCTTCATCCACAACGCCTTCGAAAACGCGGGCGCCACCATCTCCGGTGTGGAGACGGCCTACCGTGCCATGAAGAAGCGGGGCAAGATCGACGAGACCTGGAAATTCATTGCCTTCGGCGGTGACGGCGGCACCTATGATATCGGTTTCCAGAGCCTGTCCGGTGCCATGGAGCGGGGCCACGACATGGTGTATGTCTGCTACGACAACGAGGCTTACATGAACACCGGCATCCAGCGCTCCTCCTCCACGCCTCATTTTGCCGATACCACTACCACGCCTGCGGGCAGCGTGATCCCCGGCAAGCTGCAGCAGAAGAAGAACCTCACCAAGATCATGGTGGCCCACGGAGTGCCCTACGTGGCCCAGACCACCTTCATCGGAAACTTCAAGGACATCACGGAGAAAGCCCACAAGGCCATCTACACCCCGGGCCCGGCTTTCCTGAACGTGATGGCGCCCTGCCCCCGGGGCTGGCGGTATCCCAGCGAGAAGCTGATGGAGGTCACCAAGGCGGCTGTGGAGACCTGCGTGTGGCCGCTGTATGAGGTGGTCGACGGCAAGTACATCCTCAGCTACAAGCCCAAGAACAAGCTGCCGGTGGAGGAATATCTGAAAATGCAGGGTCGGTTTGCCCACATGTTCAAGCCCGGCAACGAGTGGATGATCGAGGAAGTCCAGAAGGAAGTGGACCGCAACTGGGAGGAGCTCCTGAAGCTCTGCGAGCTGTGAGCCCCCGGGGGAGGAGCTGATCCTCCCCACGGCACCGGATGCGTTTCCATATAGGCAGAAGGAATCAGGCGGATGCGGCCCGGCCGCATCCGCCTGATTCTTTTTCGCGTTTCCCCGGCAGGGAAACCATCAGTCAAACTCTCTCCGGTGGGATTCAAAAAAATCATGGTACATTCGGACGTTTTCCAGCTCCGTCCAGGGACAGGGGGAAACGGGGCAGCTGTCCATATCGTAAACCACTGCGTCTTTCAGAGCCAGCAGGAAGGGAGAGTGGGTAGCGATGACCAGCTGGCAGCGGTAGAAGCGCACGGCGTCCTCCAGAAACTGCGCCAATTCCAGCTGCAGTTTTGCCGAGAGGCTGTTTTCCGGCTCATCCAGCAGATACAGGCCATCCTGTGTGATCTCCCGGGTGAAGTATAAAAAGGCGCTCTCGCCGTTGGACTGTTCCGGGATATCGTTCATCACCTGATCCCGGACGTAGCGGGAGCCGGTCTTGCGCTGGGCATCCACTACCTTGCGCAGCTCGTCCAGATCTGACAGGGAGCGCAGCTGCATCTTGGCGTAGCGCTTGTCCGTGTATTCGGAGAGCAGCTCTGTGCGCCGGGAGTCAATGTTCTCATTGAGGCAGCGCAGGTCCAGCAGATAGTCGAAGACGTCGTCGCTGGTGATGACCCGGCTGTTGTTCCGGATCTCCCGGCGGAAGGAGGGAGCAGACTCAAAGGAGCACAAGCGCAGATAGTCATCCCAGAAGCCGCTGCGGTTGAACACGGCCCCCCGCTGGAGCTGGAGGGTTTCGCCGATGAGATTGAGCAGGGTGGTTTTCCCGCTGCCGTTCCCCCCGTGGAAAATGGTGATAGGGGAGAAGGTGACCTCCGTCAGCTGCTTTTGGGGGAAGATCCCAAAGGGATAGCGGCTGGTGTAGCAGGTACGGCGGCACTTGGGAGCGCGGAGCAGAAAGTTGGATTCCTCCCCTTCGGAGGGGAGGGTGAAAGATTCCAGATACAGCATGTAGGTGGCCTCTTTGGTATGGATGTTGGTTTATCCGGCAGATACGGCGGCGGTGGTTTCCTCGTCAAAGCGGATCTCCTGGACGGCTGGGGCCTGGGGAGCTTCCGCCTTTTGGGGCGGCTGGTAGGTGCCTGCCAGCTTGCGCTCTACCCGCAGGGCGCCGTCGCTGTCGGGGGAATAGAGGGTGGGGCGGTAGTCGTTGCGGTCGGAGCGGCTGGAGACAGAGCAGGGGTGCACCGTGGTTCCGCAGACGCGGATGGTTCCGTCCGCCTGCCGTTCCACCTCCACCTGGATGATGGCGGTGTCCTTGTCCGAGGGGTTGCGGTTTCCGCCGAAGCAGAAGTTCCCCATGCTGTACAAAATTACGCTCTCGCCCCACTGCTCCATGGGCTGAAGCACATGGGGATGGCTGTTGTAAACGATGTGGGCGCCGCACTCCGCCGCGTACCGGAAGAGCTCCCGCTGGCGGGCGCTGGGGGTATAGGAGCCCTCCACTCCCGCGTGGAAGGCGGCCACGATGACCTCAGCCCCCTGGGCCTGGAGGCTTTCAATGGCTTTTTTGATTTCCGGACGGCCGAAATGGTAGGCTGTGTAGACGCCGATTTTCAATCCCCGGGACGTGGTATACAAAAAAGTCTCACCGTCTCCGCCTGCGGAGATTCCCAGGTTTTCCAAAACCTGCCGCGTCTCCGCCAGGCCGGTTTTTCCGTAGTCCAGACTGTGGTTATTGGCCAGAGTGACGGCCTCCACGCTGCCCTCCGTCAGAATTTGGCCGTAGGCGGGCAGGCCCCGGAACCGGTATTCCTTTTCCGCCGGAACCGTATAGGAAGTCAGAGCACACTCCAGATTCACAAAGGTGAAATCATCCCGGCTGAACAGCTCCTTTACCCCGGAGAGGGGATAGGCGTAGTCCTCTCCCACCACATCCGGAAAGCTGCCGCTTTTGCCCCAGGCGGTATGCTCTACGCCCAGGGTGCAGTCTCCGGCAAAGCTCAGGAGAAATCGGTTATCCGGCAGCGCGTCAGATTCCTCCTGGACCGGCTGAGCCTGGGTGAGGGGAATGATTTCTACGGATGCATCATCCGAAGTGCTGTCCGGTCCTGGGGCTGCCGGCGCGGCCGCGTGAAAAAAACCGCCGGCCCGTATGGCGCCCGCTATCGCAAGAACCGTCACTGCCGCCGCCACGGTGCCCGTCAGGAACCGCCGGGAGCGCTTGGCCGGACGCAGCCGTTTGCCGCCCCGGGCAGTTCCTCCGCCGCCGGAGAGCCGCTTGCCTCCGCCGCTGTATAAGCGCATTTTCTTCACCTCCCGCCAAATGGGCTGTTATGCTCCTATTGTAAGCGCTGGGTTCAGCGGGTCAACAACAGAAAGATTACAATTTTTTCAAAAAGTGACAACTTTTTCAAAAAATTCCCCTAATACATGCAACCGCAAACCGAAAAACGTGCGGTTTACTATGCGGGACGGAGTATAAAAAAGACATCCTGGAACCGCCGGCCACGGCGGTTCCAGGATGCGACAGCCCAAAACAGAACGAAAGTAATATAGCTTTACAGAAGCGTGATACCAGCCTTTTCACAGGCTTCCATGGTTTCCTTATCCCAGAGGCTGGCCTGAACCTCGCCGATATGGCAGGTGCCGATGAGCAGCATGCACACCCGGGACTGGCCGATGCCGCCGCCGATGGACTGGGGCAGCTGGTTGTTCAGCAGCATCTGGTGGAAGGGGAACTTGCGGCGGTGGTCGCAGCCGGCGGCAGTGAGCTGGCGGTCCAGAGACTCCGCATTGACGCGGATGCCCATGGAGGAAACTTCAAAGCGGCTCTGGAGCACCGGGTTCCACATGAGGATATCGCCGTTGAGATCCCAGTCGTCATAGTCGGGAGCGCGGCCGTCGTGGGGCTTGCCGGAGCCCTTGAGGGGCTTGCCGATCTGCATCAGGAACACCGTGTGGTGCTGGCGGCAGATCTCCGTCTCCCGCTCGTTGGGAGTCAGATCCGGGTACATATCCTCCAGTTCCTGCGTGGTGATAAAGAACACCTTCCGCTCGGGCTTAAAGGTCAGAGCCGGGAAGGCGTTGCGCAGGGCGGTGGCAGTGTCGCACAGGGCACCCACGATGTCCCGGACGGTGTCCTTGAGATATTCCACGTTCCGGTCGGACTCCTCAATGTGCTTCTCCCAGTCCCACTGATCCACGTAGATGGAGTGGAGGTTATCCACCACTTCATCCCGGCGGATAGCGTTCATATCCGTGTAGAGGCCGCTGCCGGCGGGGAACTCATAGCGCTTGAGGGCCAGGCGCTTCCACTTGGCCAGAGAATGCACCACCTGGCCGTCGGTCCCCACGTCGGGGATGTCGAAGGAGACCGGGCGCTCCACGCCGTTGAGGTCGTCGTTGAGGCCGGTGTTTCCGTCCACAAACAGGGGGGCGGAGACCCGGTGCAGATTCAGCCGGATGGTGAGGCTGTGCTGGAACTCCGTGTGGATCAGTTCGATGGCACGCTGGAGCTGGTTGTTGGAAAGAGGCATCTTGTAGCCTTCGGGGATGATGAGCTTGCTCATGGAGTATATCAGTCCTTTTTATAGAATGTTACAACGGAATGGAAGACTGCGGCGGTGGATCGAGGGGGGCTTCTGCGCTTATGCCTGCAGCTTGGAAAGGCCCAGGCGCAGACGGCGCAGCGTCTCCTCTTTGCCCAGAATGTGGCAGATCTCCACGGCGCCGCCGGGGGTCACCTGCTTGCCGGCGGCGGCGATGCGCACCGGCCACATGAGAGTGGCATTCTTGACTCCCAGGCTCTCTGCCAGGGAGATGAGGCAGTCATGGACGGCATCCTGCGTCCACTGGGGCAGAGCCTCCAGGGCGGGGATGGCCGCTTGGAGCATCCGGGCGGAGACTTCACTGTCGGTCTTGGACTTCTTGTTGGTGAAGAGGGCTACGTCGTAGTCCGGCAGCGCGTCGAAGAAGTCCACCTTCTCGGGGATCTCCGTGAGCTTTTCGCACCGGGCCTGCAGCAGCGCCGCCACGGCAGCGGTGTCGATGGCGGGGTTCTTCACGCCCTGGCGGATATAGGGCTCCGCCGCCTTGGCAAAGTCCTCCGGCGCCATAGCTCTCAGGTAGGTGGCGTTGAAATAGGTGAGCTTGTCAATGTCGAAGATAGCCGGGGACTTGGAGATGCCGGCGATGTCAAAGGCATCCACCAGCTCCGGCAGGGAGAAGATCTCCTGCTCGCCCAGCTCGCCCTTGGGCGCCCAGCCCAGCAGGGCCACGTAGTTCAAAATGGCCGCCGTCAGATAGCCCTGATCCCGCAGATCCTCGTAGGAGGGATCTCCGTGGCGCTTGGACATCTTGTTGTGCTGATCCCGCATGACGGGGGAGCAGTGGACATAGGTGGGGATGTCCCAGCCGAAGGCCTCATACAGGAGGTTATACTTGGGGGCGGAGGAGAGGTATTCGCTGCCCCGGACCACATGGGTGATGCCCATGAGGTGGTCGTCCACCACATTGGCGAAGTTATAGGTGGGTAGGCCGTCCCGCTTTAAGAGCACCTGGTCATCCAAGGTCTTGTTCTCCACGGTGATGTCGCCGAAGGAGACATCGTGGAAGGTGGTGGTGCCCTCGTGGGGGATCCGCTGGCGGATGACATAGGGCTTGCCGGCATCCAGATTGGCCTGGATCTCCTCCGGGCTGAGATTGCGGCAGGGGTCGTCTCCCCGGTCAAACTCGCCGGAGTCCTCCTCGGACTCAGTCTTCTCGCAGAAGCAGTAATAGGCCGCGCCCTTGGCTACCAGCAGATGGGCGTATTTGCCATACAGGCCCCGCCGCTCCGACTGGATGTAGGGGCCCACAGGGCCGCCCACGTCGGGGCCTTCGTCGTGATCCAGGCCGCACTCGGCCATGGTGCGGTAGATGACGTCGGTGGCGCCTTCCACCAGACGGCCCTGGTCGGTATCCTCAATGCGCAGGATGAACGTGCCGTGATTGTGCCGGGCGATGAGCCAGGTATACAGGGCGGTGCGCAGGTTGCCCACGTGCATGTAGCCGGTGGGGGAGGGGGCGAACCGGGTGCGGACGCCGCCCTTGGGGATGCGGGCCTCCATCTCGTCAAAGAAAGCCTGATCGATTTCCATAAAATGGTACCTCCATTGGAAATTTACACAATTACACATCTAGCATTATGGCCGCTGCGGCGGCGAATGTCAAGAAAATGTGGGCTCTGAAGCGGGAAAAATCCCCAAAGCAGAGGGGCTTTGGGAATTTTGAGTCAGGTTTGCCGGGCGGGTTTCCGGACGGCGGGAGTCCGCTGGGCCATCACCACGCCGCCGGTGATGAGCACGGCGCCCAGAATGGCCAGGGGAGAGATGGCCTCGCCCAGGAAGATTCGGGCGGTGACGATGGTGACGAAGGGAATGAGGTAGATGAAATTGTTGGCTGCCACCACCCCCAAAATCCGGATGGCGTGGTTCCAGAGGACGTAGCACAACGCGCTGCCCATGAGGCCAAGAAACACCAGGCACCCGGCCAGGGGCAGGGAGGCCAGGGGTTCCAGGGAGAAGGGGGCGCCTTCCGCAGCCACAAAAGGCACTGCCGTAATGGCTCCCCAGAACAGAGTCCGCCGGGTCACCAGAATGGGGTCATAAGAGGAGGCACAGCGCTTGAGCAGTACCGAGTACACTGCCCAGCACCCTGCTGCCGCCAGGGCCAGGAAGTCGCCCCGGGGATCCAGCCGCAGCACGAAGGTACCGTTGCACACCACCAAAATCACGCCGGTGAAGGCGGTGAGAAAGCCCAGCAGCGTCCCGGAGGAGAGGCGCTCCTCGCCTGCCAGATGGGCCGCCACGGCGGTGAAGATGGGGGCCGCCGCCACGATGATGCTGACGTTGGCAGCCAGGGTATAGGACAGGGCGGTATTCTCCGTGTAGAAGTACAGCGAACAGCCGAAGATGCCCAGCAGCACGAACCGGAGCTCTTCCCGGCATGTGAGATGCAGCTGCTGGTGCCGGGGGAGCCACAGGGCGCCGTAAGCCAGTACGAAGCGCAGCAGCATGATCTGGGAGGGAGTGTAGTACACCAGCAGCTTCTTGCTGGCGATGAAGGTGGAGCCCCAGACCATCACAGTGAAAACGGCCATCAGCCATCCGGAGAGTTTTGTGCTTTTTTGCATAGTACAGCCTGCCTTATCCGCGGAATTTTCTGACCATGATATCATGCTCCGCTCAAAAGGGCAAGGCCCGGTTGAAAGCAGCTGCTGCCCCGAGATTTTCCCAGGGGCCGGAGCGTTTTCTCCGTTGCACTTTTTCAGAGGCTGTGGTACACTGTATAAGTTAAATTGCGCCGTTTTGCAAGGCGCGTTCAATGGAAAGATTTGAGGTGTTCCAACTATGGAAAATGAAGTGCAGAAAAAACGCATTCTCAGCGGCATCCAGCCCTCCGGTGATCTGACCCTGGGCTCCTACCTGGGGGCCATCCGCAACTGGGCCGCTCTGGCGGATGAATATGATTGTTACTACATGCTGGCAGACATGCACACCATCACGGTGCGCCAGGTGCCTGCGGAGCTGCGCCGCCATACCATTACCCAGGTGGCGGCCTACATTGCCAGCGGTCTGGATCCGGAGAAGAATACCCTCTTTGTCCAGTCCCATGTGCCGGCCCACGCCCAGCTGGGCTGGGTGCTGGACTGCTACACCATGTTCGGCGAGCTCTCCCGCATGACCCAGTTCAAGGATAAATCCGCCAAAAACGCCGACAACATCAATGCCGGCCTCTTCACCTATCCCGCCCTGATGGCGGCGGATATCCTGCTCTACCAGGCGGATCTGGTGCCTGTGGGCGGGGACCAGAAGCAGCATGTGGAAATCTGCCGGGACATCGCCACCCGCTTCAACGGTATCTACGGCGATACGTTCAAGCTTCCTGATCCCTATATTCCGGAAGTGGGGGCCCGGGTCATGAGCCTGACCAGCCCGGAAAAGAAGATGTCCAAGTCCGACAAGGATCAAAACGGCTGTGTGTACATGCTGGAAAAGCCCGAGGATATCATGCGCAAGTTCAAGAAGGCCGTGACGGACTCCGAGGCCTGCGTTCGCTACGACAAGGAGAATAAGCCCGGTGTGTCCAACCTCATGCAGATCTACTCCGCTGCCACCGGCAAGACTTTCCAGGAGATCGAGGCGGAGTTCGCCGGCCGGGGCTACGGCGACTTCAAGACCGCTGTGGGCGAGTCCGTGGTGGAGCTGCTGCGCCCCATCCGGGAGGAGACGGAGCGGCTGCTGGCGGACAAGGCATATCTGGAGAGCGTGTACCGCGCCGGTGCCGAGAAGGCCTCCCGGGTGGCAAACCGTACCCTCTCCAAGGTCTATAAGAAGATCGGCTTTTTGGCTCGTTGACGGAGGATGCCATGGTACTGGAAAATCAGCTGATCGTCTATGTGGTCCTGGCGCTGCTGGTAGCGGCGGTGGTCAGCTTTCTCATGACCCCGGTGGTGAAGACCTTTGCCTATAAGGTTGGTGCCATCGATGTGCCTAAGGATGCCCGCCGGATGCACAAGGTGCCCATCCCCCGGCTGGGGGGCCTGGCCATCTTCATCGGCTTCCTGGTGAGCATCGTCCTGTTTGTGAATATCCGGGGCAACCAGCAGATGCAGTCCATTCTGCTGGGCGCCGTCATCATCGTGATCCTGGGTGTGGTGGACGATATCACGCCCCTGCCGGCCATGTTCAAATTCGTGGTGCAGATCGTGGCGGCGGCCATTCCCGCCATGAACGGTGTGGTGATCCAGGCCATCTCCAACCCCAACGTTTTTTCGGACAACCTCTACTGGGTACTGGGCTGGCTGTCCATCCCCGTGACGGTAATCTGGATCGTGGCCATCACCAACTCCGTCAACCTCATCGACGGGCTGGACGGCCTGGCCAACGGTGTTTCCGCCATCTCCGCCACCACGGTGCTCATCATCGCCCTCCTTGGCAGCGAGAGCCAGGTGGCGTTGGTGATGGCCGCCCTGGTGGGTGCCTGCGTGGGCTTCATGCCCTATAACCTCAACCCCGCCAAGATCTTCATGGGAGATACCGGCTCGCTGACGCTCGGCTTTCTGATAGCCTTTTTCGGTCTGAAATTCTACAACCTGAATATCAATACGGATATGTTCGGCATACAGGCGACGCCGGCTGTTTTTCTGGGTATCGTCTTCATTCCGGCTTTCGATACGCTACGCGTGTTCTGTGTCCGGATCGCGTCCGGCCTTTCGCCGTTCTATCCCGACAAAAGGCACATCCATCACAAGATGCTCCGTCTCGGCCTCACCCATTTCCAAAGCGCCATGCTGATCATCGTGATGCAGACTTGCTTCATCCTGATGAACGTGCTGATGAAGAACGTCAATATCAACTTGCTTTTCGGGATCGACCTGCTGTTGGGGGTGCTGCTGGTCTGGCAGCTCGACCGGATGGGCGATCGGCGCGAGCGTAAAGGAAAGGCGTAGCGGTCCGCCGCTTGCCTTTTTTCAAAAAAATGAGAATAATATGCTTATGAACCGGATAGTCAAACTCATGCGATGCGTCGTTTTCGCGGCGGCGCTGTACGCGGGCAGCCTGTCGGCGCAGCAGGTCACGCCTGCCATGATCCAGCGGGCCAAAGCCATGGGGGCCACCCAAGAGCAGATCGATGCCGCGCTGGCCGAACGGAACGAACGAAGCGGCCGGCCTTCGTCGACGAAGGCGCAGGGCAGCGAAGTGGTTCGCTCGGACCCGGACAGGCAGACGAAGGATACGAGGCAAAGCGGCGATCCTGACGGCCGTTTCTATTCCGCAACGGAGCGTGACGGTTATGCTGCGGGCCGTCCGGAAGCGGGTCGTCCCGGTTTTTCGGAGCAGGGGAGATACGCGATGCGCTCGGACACCGATTCGGTGACGCGCCTCGGAATCATGTCCGTCGACCCGCGCGCGTCGGTGTTCGGCCGGGAGATTTTCTCCGCCCGGAACCTGACGTTCGCCCCGAGCTATAATATTCCGACGCCGCCCAACTACGTGCTGGGCGCCGGCGACGAAGTGGTCGTCGAGGTATGGGGAGACGCCGAGTCGACGATGAAGCACCGGGTTTCGCCCGAGGGCAGCATCAGCATTTCCG
>ERZ857521.2764-NODE-2764-length-15967-cov-3.540473_pt1 | contig 15967 bp, 9 predicted proteins | sample MGYA00519701_ERZ857521 | MGnify/ENA primary metagenome ERZ857521 (study PRJEB31778, sample SAMEA3449346) | human gut metagenome | biome: human gut; feature: human-associated habitat; material: faeces | place: United Kingdom | collected 2010/2012 ...
CCAGCCGGTTGAGCGACCCGTCATAGGAAGTCACGATGCGGGCGATCTCCGTGCGGGCGAGGTCCTGCTCCGCATCGTGGTTGCCCAGCACCACGCAGAAGGGGATTCCGTGCCGCTCCACGGCATCGAGCAACCGGCGCCACATTCCCTCGGCCGGGGCGCCCGTCACTACGTCGCCCGTGAAGACCACCAGATCGGGGCGCTCGCTTGTGAGCACCCGCTCCAGCCGGGCAAAGGTCTTTTCGCTCTCGGCCAGCCGGCGCGGCTTGGAGGGGTCGAGATGCATGTCGGTGAACTGCGCGATGCGGAACGTTCCGTCGTCGCGGAAACGCAGTTCGGCAGGTTGCGCCTGCAGCGTGGCGACACTCCACAGGGCGGCACAGGCCGCAGCAAACAATTTTCTCATATCGTACTTTTTTTTCAGACTAATCGAATTTCACTTCGCCGCTCTTCTCGACGCGGACCGTGCGGCTCTCGCCGTCGCCCCACATCACCGTCAGATCGAACGGCACGTCGGTCGAGACCGTCACCACGGGACGCTCCGAGGCCGAACGGCGCCGGCGCACCTTCAGATCGACCACACCGTCGGGACCGAACGGATAGCGCTCGATACCGTGCGCCTCGGTATGGGTGATGTCCCACTCGATACGCTGCTCGGAGTAATCGGACTTGATGCCCAGCACATACTCGATGAAGAGGGCGATGGGCGGCAGTCCGGTCCAGCCGACAAAATCCTTGCGGGCCATGAATCCCGGCTCGATCCGCTCGGGAGCGTAGTATTCCCAGAAAGTGCCGGTCTGCTTCCACACCTCGAAGACCGAGGCGTAGTGGTTTGCGGCGATCTCGCGGGCCAGCTCCCGATAGCCCTTGCGCCAGAGCCCGTCGATGAGCATGTAGTTCGTGCCGGGCCATACGCCGCCCTGCCAGTAGCGCCCCGCAGGGTTGTACTTCGCATGGTCGGCCGAGAGCGACGGCACCCGGTGCGGCCGGGCGAACTCCGTCGTGTCGGAGAGGTGGGCCACCAGCCGGTCGAGCCGCTCCCCGTCGAGGGCGTCGGTCTGCAGGGCCCAATAGGCACCGATACCCTTCGTCGGGCAGAGCGAGCCGTCGCCGTAACGGTCATGCAGGAATCCGGTCTGCTCGTCCCACAGGTGCTCGTTCACGTAGCGCTTCAGGTGCTTCATCTCGTCCTCCATCCACTCGATCTCCTGCCAGCGTTCGATGTAGAAGCCGATCTGGAGCAGCGACTCATCGACAAGCATCTGCTGGAGGTTCGTGTCGAGCCACACCATGTGCCCGTGCGAGAAGATCGGGTTGTATTCGGGCTTCACGCGCGGCATGTTGTCCATGCCCGTACCCCAACCGCTCGACCAGTAGGTCCCGTCGGGCCAGGTGCGGTTGAGCCGCCACCACTTGGCATAGGCGCACAGCGCCGGGAAGACACGGTGCAGCCGCTCGATGTCGCCGAACTGCCGGTAGTAGGCCAGCTCGACCCACGGCAGCAGGTCGGGGCCCGTCGAGGTAGGGTCGTAGCGTTCGAAGCAGTCGGAGCCGTCGGCGCGGATCTCGCGGCAGATGAAGCCGTCGGGATGCTGCTTGGCGTAGAAGTTGTCGAGCGACCGCTGGAAGGGGAAGTAGCGGTAGCCGTAGCGGGCGTACATCATCATGAAGGACATGTCCCACATGAAGATGTTGCCGTTGTAGGCCATGTCGAGGTAGGGAGAGACGAATCCCGATCCCTCCTGCGGCTGGCGGATGTTGCCCACGGCGATCCGCCAGGCATGCCAGTACATCTCGATCTCGCGGTCGTGCCCCTCCCACACGGGTGCGGGCAGGATTTCGCGGGCCTGCTCAAAGGGCAGCGGTTCGATCCGCTCGGGCCGGGCCGTGCGGTACTCGTTCTCGGCCACGAAGACCTCCTTCACATAAGTATTCTTGTAGGGCAGCTCATAGGGACCCGACGTGAGTCCCTGTCCGGCAGCCGGAGCGGCAGCGCACCCCAGGAGCGCCGCCGCGACGATCATTCGTTTCATATCGGTTCGTTTCATGTGCCTATCGGGTCAGTTCGCGGATGCGGCGGGCAATCTCCGTATTGAGGTAGGTGCCGCAGAAACGGTCGGCGCCGGGCCCGTAGGCAAAGACGGGCAGCATGGCCGGCGTGTGGTCGTCGGTCGTATAGACCCGCATGATGCGGCCGCTCTGCTCGTCACCGTCGAGCAGCACCAGACCGCCGGTCTCGTGGTCGGCCGTCACGACGACGAGCGTCTGGCCGTTCTCATCGGCGAACTTCAGCGCTTCGGCCACGGCCAGGTCGAAACTGAGCATCTCGATCACCGAACCGGGCAGGCAGCGCGAGTGTCCGGCATAGTCGATCTTCGCCCCCTCGACCATCAGGAAGAAACCCTTGTCGCCGCGCTCCTGCAGTTTGTCGATGGCCGCGCGCGTCGCTTCGGCCAGCAGACCGAGATTCGACTCCTCGGCCGCCTCGTCCATGCGCTCGTCAATGCAGACCACGCGCCCCTCGGCGGCATTGATCTCGTCGATCGAACGGACAAAACGGTAGTTCTTCGAAAGCTCGCCGATCAGGTCGATCCCGTCGCTGCGCTCCGTGAACTGGCGAATGCCGCTGCCGCAGAGCAGATCGACCGGCGTATCGAGCAGGCAGCGGGTCAGCTCGTCGGCGTTGTCGCGCTCGACCGAATGTCCGTAAAACGCCGTGGGCGTGGCGTCCACCGCGTTGCCGAGCGTCACCACGCCGACCGGAAGCCCCTTGCCACGGAACCAGTCGCTCAGCGACGGCACGGCCTCCCCCTCCTCGGTCATCGAGATGTGGCGGTTGGCATGGCGCTCACCCGTGGCCAGCGCACTGCCGCCGGCCGCCGAGTCGGTCGTGAAGGCGCCGAGGGCGTTGTTCCGCTGCAGGCCGATGTAGTTGAAGTTCATGAGCGTCAGCCCGCAGTTGGCATAGGCCGCCGCGGTGATCTGCGACAGCCCCATGCCGTCGCCGATCAGGAAGATCACGTTGCGGATGCGCCCCTTGCCGCCGTCGTTGCGGTGGGTCGGGCGGTAGGTGTCGATACCTTCCGACAACTGGAGCTTGTCGTTCTGGAAGCCACGGAAGTCGCGCGTCGTGCGGTCGAGCCGCTTGGTGCCCGTGACGCCCGACGAAGCCGTGCGGCGCTCGCCGATGCGGAAATTCTTGTTGCCGAAATCGGCAAAGAAGGCGGCGCACACCTCCGGGTTGTCGGTATTGATATAGTCGATGCCCATGTCGTAGAAGGTGTAGTAGACGGTCGTCCCCTCGGGGGCGTTCCAGAAACGCACGGGCTTGCCCTGTTCATGCGCGCGGTCGATCACCTGCTCGAGCCGCTCCTTCTCTGCCGGGATGATCGTACCCTTGCCGTTCCATTGCGAGAAATCGCGGAAATTGGTACTTATCAGCGCGATACGCTCCAGCTGTTCGGGGGTGTAGTCGGCATCCCATGCCCCGTCGAAGCCAAGGAAACGGGGATACCGGTCGAATGCCTCCGGAGCCGGGACGCGCCCCGTCACGGCGACACGCACCGCCGCGGGGTTCACTTCGGGGTCGAAAACCTCGGGCCAGCGGCCCAGCAGGGCGGCGACGGCCCGGAGCGTCGGATCGGTCTCCGACTTGAGCTCAACCATCAACTGCAGCGTCTGGTCGCTGTCGCGGAAGGCCCGGCCGCCGTTGCGCGCGAAGAGCGTCACGATCGGCTCGACGTAGAGTGCCTCGAAAGTCATGTCGGCACGGAGATCCTCCACGTCGTGTCCGACGAGCAGCTGCCCGTCGTGCAGGAAGACGTCGGCCTCGATCGACGAGACCTGCTGTGCATAGGCCTGATAGAAGGGCACGCGCTGCGCGTAGTCGTTGTGCGAATGGATCAGCACGGGGGGCTGGGCCGCAGCCGCGCCGCAGCACGTCAGCGCGAGGGCCAGCAACAGATGGCGGAGATTCGTTTTCATGCGAAGGTCAATTTTAACGGGTGAATGTCAGGCGGGCCGTCACCGGAGCGTGGTCCGAGAGGTAGCCTCCCTCGTACAGGTCGGGCAGCACCTCGTAACGGTCGGACCGCAGGTCACCGCCGATGAAGATGTAGTCGATCAGGGGACGCTCCTCCTCGGGAATCTGCCCGAAGTCGGCAAAGCTCCACGACGGCCCGAACTTCTCGGCCGCCACCTCGCCGGTGCTCTTCAGCAGAGCCCCTTCGACGACATGGGCAATGACCGGCGAGTCGGGTTCGGCGTTGAAATCACCCGTGAGGATCACCGGACGGTCGCCGCGCAGCGTCTCGATACGCCGGAGCAGCAGGGCAACCCCCTCGCGGCGGGCCTGTTCTCCCACATGGTCCAGATGTGTGTTGATAAAGAGGAACTCCCGGCCGTCGCCGCCTCGCCGCAGGACTACCCACGTGGCCAGGCGTTCACAGGCACCGTCCCAGCCTTTCGAGCCGGGCCGCTCGGGCTCCTCACTGAGCCAGAAGGTCCCCGAGTCGAGCAGTTCGAAGGCGTCGGCACGGAAGAAGACGGCATTGAACTCCCCGGCGCGATCGCCGTCCTCGCGGCCTACGCCGACGGAACGGTAATCGGGCAGCAGGGCTCCGAGGTCATCGTACTGGTTGGCCAGCAGCTCCTGCGTGCCGAAGACATCGGGTGCCTGCTCACGGAGCATCGCGGCGATGCGTTCGCGGCGGAACCGCCAGTTGTTCTCCCCGTCCTCGGGGTTGTCGTAGCGCATGTTCATCGTCATGACGACAAGCTGCTGCGGTTGGGACTGCCGCTCCCCGCACGCTGCGGCGGCAAGGAGGGCAAAACAGAAAAGCCATCTTTTCATCGTTGCATCCTATGATTTACAGATTATTTCACAAAGAGATTCTCCGCAGGGACCGGGCTGAACTCCCCGGACCCGGGCGCTCTCCAGCCCCACGAGAGCTCCTGGCCCTCATAGTCCTCGAAGTAGAGCAGTTCGAAGCGGTGCAGTCCTGCCGCAAGGGCCACCCGTCCGGTGGCGGTCACCGCAGCGTGCGAGCCGTCGTTATCGACCACCCGGCGTCCGTCGATCAGCAGCACGCTGCCGTCGTCGCTCTTGGTGGCGAACTCCCAGACACCCTGCTCGGGGATGCGGATCAGCCCCTCGAAGCGGTAGGCGAAGTGGTCCTCCTGCGGAGCTCCGTCGATCGAGGGCTCGGGCAGGATACCCGTGGCGACGGGGCGTTCCCCGCGGATGTCGTCCACACGCGAGAAGGTTCCCTCATAGTAGGTGTAGCGCACGCCCGGCTGCGAGGCCGAAGCAGCCACAGGGCGGAGGAACGAGGCCTTCTCGGCCCGGAGCGTCAGGGTGCGGCTGGGTGCGGCGCCCGGCTTGAAGGCTTTGGCGCAGAGCACGAGCGAACGGTCCACACGGACCGGCGCGGTGTAGAGCGGCGAGAGCGAGTCGGGCTCCGAACCGTCCAGCGTGTAGCGGATCTCGGCCCCCGGAGTCGTCGTGGCCAGATCGATCTCGATCGGCTCCGTGAAGAGGCTCACCGACTGCGTCGTATAGGGAACGGAGACCACCTCGCCGCGCGTCAGCGAATAGGGGGCCGCTTCGGGCTCCGTACCCCGGTCGAGGTTCGGCTCCTCGCAGAGCGAGAAGTGCAGCTCGCCGCCCTGCATGAGCTGCTCGTAGGTCACGAAATTGGCCTCGACAGGAACACCGTCGAGCGTCACGGCGTCGATATAGCGGTTCCGCCGCGGGTTGTCGGCCGTCACGGTCAGCGTGCGCCCGTTGGCCAGCCGCACGGTGGCCCGGTCGAAGAGCGGTGTGGTGAGCACGAACTCGTTCGATCCCGGGCAGACGGGATAGAAGCCCAGCGACGAGAAGATATACCAGGCCGACATCTGCCCGCAGTCCTCGTTGCCGATGATCCCCTCGGGCGTCGGGGCATACATCTCGTCGAGCAGGCGGCGCGTGAGTTCCTGCGTCCGCCAGGGCATGCCGACATAGTTGTAGAGGTAGGCCATGTGGTGGCTCGGCTCGTTGCCGTGTGCATACTGTCCCATGAGACCCGTGACGTCGGCTACGTCGAGCTGCATCTCCTCCGAGGTGAGCGTAAAGAGCCGGTCGAGCTCATCGACGAACGGAGTGCGGCCGCCGAAGAGCTGCTCGAGGCCGTTTATGTCGTGCGGCGCGAAGAAACGGTAGTGCCACGGCGTGGCCTCGGTGTAGTCGCGTCCGGTGGCGAACTCCTCGAAGGGGGTGGTCCACCCGCCGTCGGAGCGACGTCCGCGGAAGAAGCGGGTCGAACCGTCGAAGACGTTCACATAGTTGAGCGCCCGGCGGTAGTACTCGCGGGCCGTATCATTGCAGCCGAGGGCCTCGGCCATGCGTGCAATGGCCCAATCATCGTAGGCGTATTCGAGCGTGCAGGAGACCGACTCGCGGGTGTTCTCCGAAGGGATGAAGCCGTTGGCCACATAGTCGTCCGAACCCTTCGCGTTGATGTTCGACGAACGGACCATCGCCTCGAGGGCCTGCATGCCGTCGTATCCGCGGATGCCCTTCATCCAGGCATCGGCAATGACCGAAGCGGCGTGGTAGCCGATCATCGTCCGCGTCTCGCCCGAAGCGAGGGGCCAGATCGGCAGTTCGCCCGTCGCGTCGTACATGTCGAGCATGCTGCACGCCATGTCACGGACCAGCGTCGTATCGACGAGCGTCTGCAGCGGATTCCAGGCCCGGAAGGTATCCCACAGCGAGAGGGTCGAATAGTGGCGCCGCCCGGCAGGCAGCGTGGCCACCGACTGGTCGTTGCGCCGGTATTGGCCGTTCACGTCGTTCATCAGGTTGGGGGTCAGGCAGGCGTGGTATTGCGCCGTGTAGAAAATCGTGCGTTCCTCGCGCGTGCCGCCCTCGACGACGATGCGCCCGAGCACCTCGCGCCACAACTCCTCGGCCCGGGCGCGCACGGTATCGAAATCGAGTTCGGGAACCTCCTCCAGCGCATTCTCGCGGGCATTTTCAGCGCTCACGGCCGAGAGACCCACGGCTGCGGTGAGCGACGTCGTCCCGGGGGCGAAGGTCAGCACCGCCTGCCGGTCACCGAGCAGCTCGACCGAAGCGAACGGCTCCGAGAAGCGGGCCCAGAACCACACCTGATGGTCGGCCACCCACCCCTGCGTGCGGCGCATGCCCGAGAGTTCGGAGGCCCCCTCCTGCCGCAGGGCGCGCAGATCGACGCGCTCGTCCGTAATCGTGTGCATGAGGTCTACGATCACGCGCCGCGGGCCGTCACCGTGGAACGTATAGCGGTGCACGCCCGTACGGGGTGCGGCAGTCAGCTCGACCGTCAGCCCCTCGTCGGGCAGTTCGACCGAGTAGTAGCCGCACGAGGCCGTCTCCCTGTCGTGCGAGAAGGTGTAGGGCTGCTCCAGGAAGGCGCCGTCGCGCACCACCTCCTCGCGGGTGGTGGGATGGAAGAGGATGTCGGCCAGGTCGGCGCATCCCGTACCGCTCAGGTGGGTATGCGAGAATCCGTCGATGGTCCGGTCGTCGTAGTGGTAGCCGGCGCAGGCATCCCAGTCGCCCGACCGCGTGTCGGGGCTGAGCTGCACCATGCCGAACGGCGTGGCGGCACCGGGAAAGGTATGTCCGTGGAAGCCCGTGCCGATGAACGGATCGACATACTCGAGCGGATCGGAAGGCTGTGTACAGGCGATGCCGGCGCACGCCAGCAAGGCGAAAACCAAGGTTCGCTTCATGGTCTGCAAGGTCAGTTTTTGTTCAGGTTGTACAAATATAGAAATACGCCGCGAACCCGTCTGCGGCGATTTGCGTCTTTAGGTCCTCATATCACGCAAAACCATCCGTTCCATACGCCCCCGACAGCCTCACGGAGTTGCAAAAGAAATACGAAAATCACACAAAAAGACGAATTTTCCCGAAAAAAAGCTAACTTTATCCCGGAAAAGCCGCTCCCGCCATGGCACGCATCCTCTTTCTGACCGACTTCTCGGAGGCCTACGCCCGCAACCTGCTGCTCGGCATCGCCCGCTATGCCCACGCCGTCGGGCAGGCCTGGAGCCTCTGCCGGCTGCCGCTGTCGATCCGCGACAAGTTCGGCATCGAGGCGGTCATCGACCTGGCCAAAAAGATGCGTGCCGACGCCGTCATCGGGCAGTTCTACAACACGGACAACGTCGAGCTGTTCGCCCGCAACGGCATCATCACCATCGCCCAGGACTTCAAGGCGCGCTTCACGACCATTCCCAACATCACCGGGCCCCACTTCCTGGCCGGGAAGATGGGGGCCGAGTACTTCGCCAAGAAAGGATTCCGCCACTTCGCCTTCTACGGCACGCGCGACATCGTCTGGTCCGACGAGCGCATGCAGGGATTCCGCGAAACGGTCCGTGCCGCGAACCCGTCGTTCACCTTCTCGGCGTTGTGCAAGAACACGCAGAACGCCCTGTGGGATTACGACACGAACCAGCTGGTGACCTGGCTGCAGTCGCTGCCCAAACCAGTGGCGATCATGGCCTGCGACGACAACCACGCCTACCACATCACCGAAGCCTGCCAGCAGGGCGAGGGGGGGGGTCGGCTGCGCATCCCCGACGACATCGCGGTGCTGGGCGTAGACAACGACGAGACGATCTGCCGTCTCTCCTCGCCCAACCTCTCGTCGCTCAACCAGAACATCGAACAGGGCGGCTACGATGTCGCCCAGCTGATCGACCGCATCCTCCGCGACCCGGCCACCCCGCGCGAGGACGTCATGGTCCAGCCGACGCACATCGTCACGCGCCAATCGACCGACATCTACGCCAACAACGACCAGCACATCGCCGAGGTGCTGAAGTACATCCACGAGAACATCAGCCAGAAGATCACGGTGGACGAGCTGGTCGAGCTGGTACCGCTCTCGCGCCGGCTGCTCGAGACCCGTTTCAAACGGAGCATGGGCACGTCGATCTACGACTACATCCTCCAGACCCGCATCGAGAAGGTCGCCCAGCTGCTGTGCGAGGGCATGAGCGTCTCCGAAGCAGCCATCGAGCTGGGCTTCTCGGATATCAAGAACCTCTCGCGGATGTTCCGGCAACAGCGGGGCATGACCCCCTCGGAGTACCGCCGCGAGATCCTCCGCCTGAAACACTGAACCCGGCACACGCCGGGCACACGAGCCGGGCACAACGCACGGGCATGAAAAAACGAGGGGGCCGCACTTGCAAGTGCGGCCCCTCGCCGTTGTCGGACGGGCGGTCCGGAATCGCTTCCGGAATCACTCGTCGATGAAATCAATGTTGATCTCGCGCTGGAACACCTCCTGCAGCGAGATGGAGGTCTCGGTCGTGGCCAGGCCCTGGATGTGGAGGATGCTGTCGAAGATCGTCCGCATGAGGTGCTCGTTGTCCACGCAGTAGAGTTTCACCAGGATGTTACCGGCTCCCGTGATGAATTGGCATTCCACGATCTCGGGGACCTTCTTCAAGGCATCGACGGCCTGCGAGAGCAGCTTCGGATCGCTCAGCGTGATGCTCACGTGCGCGCAGACATCGAATCCCATCATCTTGGGATTGACGATCAGACGGCTTCCGAGGATCACGCCGGCCTCATCGAGCTTGCGGATACGCTGGTGAATGGCGGCTCCCGAAATACCGCATTCGCGCGCGATCTCCAAAAAGGGCATTCGCGCATTCTTGATCAGATACTTGAGGATTTTCCGATCGATCGCGTCCAATACTGCTTTTGCCATATCGCGTCGGTCCTGTTTACTTGAGAACACCCAGTTCCTTGCCCACCTTCGTGAAGGCGGCGATGCAACGGTCGAGCTGCTCGGTCGTGTGTCCGGCCGAAACCTGCACGCGGATGCGGGCCTGTCCCTTCGGAACCACCGGATAGTAGAATCCCGTCACGAAGACGCCCTCGTCCTGCAGCTTGGCGGCGAAATCCTGCGACAGTTTGGCGTCGTAGAGCATCACGGCGCAGATGGCCGACTGCGTGGGCTTGATATCGAAGCCGGCAGCCATCATGCCCTTGCGGAAGTGCTCGACGTTGGCCACCAGACGGTCGTGGAGCTCGTTGCTCTCGGCCAGCATGCGGAACATCTCGATCGAGGCACCCACGACGGCGGGGGGCAGCGAGTTGGAGAAGAGGTAGGGACGCGAACGCTGGCGGAGCATGTCGATGATCTCCTTGCGGCCGGTGGTGAATCCGCCCACGGCGCCGCCGAAGGCCTTGCCGAGCGTACCGGTCAGGATATCGACCTGTCCGCGCAGGTTGTAGAGTTCCGTGATGCCGCGGCCCGTCTCGCCGAGCACGCCGGCCGAGTGGCACTCGTCCACCATCACCAGGGCGTCGTACTTCTCGGCCAGGGCGCAGATCTTGTCGAGTGGAGCGGCGTTGCCGTCCATCGAGAAGACTCCGTCGGTGCAGATGATGCGGAAGCGCTGGGCCTGGGCCTTCTTGAGGCACTCCTCCAGTTCGGCCATGTCGGCATTGGCATAGCGGTAACGCACGGCCTTGCACAGGCGCACGCCGTCGATGATCGAGGCGTGGTTGAGTGCATCGGAGATGATGGCGTCCTCCTGCGTGAAGAGCGGCTCGAAGACACCGCCGTTGGCGTCGAAGCAGGCGGCGTAGAGGATCGTATCCTCCGTTCCGAAATAGTCGGAGATGGCCTTCTCGAGCTCCTTGTGGATATCCTGGCAGCCGCAGATGAAGCGGACCGAAGACATGCCGAAGCCGCGGCGGTCCATCGCCTTCTTGGCAGCCTCGATCAGCCGCGGATTGTCCGACAGGCCGAGGTAGTTGTTGGCGCAGAAGTTCAGCACCTTGCGGCCTGCCACTTCGATTTCGGCGCGCTGGGGCGACTCGATGATCCGCTCGCGCTTGTAAAGTCCGGCCGCCTCGATCTCTGCGAGTTCCTGCCGGAGATAATCCTTGATTTTTCCGTACATTATCGTTAAGTTTTGATGAATACTCCCGTTTGTAGTGTCAAACTGTTACAAATATACAACTATTTTGCGATAATTTACCAAAAACGACGCACTTTTTATCGATTCCGCCCTCCAACCGTCCGACAAACCTCCTCAGCAGGATGCAGTTCGGCGGACAGAAACCCGGTAACAATCCGTCGGCGGCCCGTGCGGAGAATTCCGAAAAAAGGATTAATTTTGCACCCGGATTCGCCCCGGGGTTCCAGATCCGGGCCCGTTCGGAGAGGTTCTCCGACACACGACACCGACTCATTTTCACGCACCATGCCGCACTCTATTCGCTCCATACGGCCGCTTGCCATCCTGCTGACCGCCGCGCTCTGCCTGCCGACACTCCGCACGGCAGCGCAGCCCCTCCCCCTTTCCGCATGCGGGGAGAGCGCATCCGCCGCCACATACGTCCCCGAGACCGACACGCTCCTGCTTACGGTAGAGCGGCTGCTGGAGCTCGGCGTTAAAAACAGCCTCCGTCTCCAGGCCGGCCGCATCGAGGAAGAGGCCAGCAGCGACCGCAGCCGCACGGCCCGCACGGAACGTCTGCCGGAGGTGAACGTCGGCCTCAAGGGCGGCTTCGTGGGGCAGCCCGTCGTCTTCGAACACGGTCTGAGCGACGCCACCTATCCCGATGCCCCCGACTGGTCGCAGAACTACGCCATCGACATCGTCCAGCCGCTCTACAAGGGCGGCCGCATCCGCGGCGGCATCCGCCGGGCCGAAATCGAGGAGCGGATCGCCCGCCTCGGCACACAGGCCGACTGTGCGGAGGTGAAACTCGAGTTGCTGCGCCAGTACATGGACCTCTTCGCCCTGTGGAAACAGTGCGACGTGCTGCGCCGCAACATCGAAGAGTCGGAGCGGCGGCTCAGGGACATCCGGCAGATGAAGGCCGAAGGTCTGATCACCAACAACGACGTGCTGCGCAGCCAGATGCGTCTGACCGACGACCGACTTTCGCTGCGCGAGGCCATCGACAACGCCCGCATCGCCTCGCAGCGGCTCGACATCTGGATGGGGATCGACGAGGGGACGATCATCCTGCCCGACACGACGCTGCTGCACCTGGCCGTAGAGCCCACCCCCTACGAAGCCTATGTCGATGCCGCCTGCGAGAACGACCCCTCGCTGCGCGTGCTCCGGGCCCAGACCGACCTGGCCCGCAACGAAGTGCGCCTGGCCCGGGCCACCTACTACCCGACCGTCTCGCTCTACGCGGGCAATGCCCTGGCGCGCCCGATCGCCCGCACGCTTCAGGACCTCTACAACAACAACTGGAACATCGGACTCTCGATCTCCTACCCGCTCTCGGCGCTTTACCGCAACCGCCACAAGGTGCGGGAGCAGCAACGTTACGTCGAACTGGGGCGCAATGCCGAGGAGCAGCGGCTCCAGCAGGTCCGCATGACGGTGCGCACGGCCTTCCTGCACCACGAGGAGGCGATCGAACGGGTCCGGGCCCTTGAACTGTCCGTTCGCCAGGCCGAAGAGAACTACCGCATCATGCAGAACCGCTACCTCGAACAGCTGGCCATCCTGACCGACCTGCTCGACGCCGACAGGCTGCGCCTCGAATCGCAACTGCGTCTGACCACGGCCCGCACGGAGGTGATCTATACCTATTACGAATTGCAGAAGGTCTGCGGACGGCTCTGAAAAAGGGTCCCGCGCCATTCCCCTTCCCGGGCCTCCGATCCCGTTTTCACTCAATGCCTTGTCCCGTCCGGTCCGTTCGGCCCGAAAAAATCCTCCGTTTCGTTGTATTAATATAAAAAATTGCATATTTTTACAATAAAATATCCGATAACCTCTTGCGTGTGTCGCGGAATTATCGTTTCTTTGTTCCAGGCAATCGGGATTTCCGTTCCGGCGGACCGGTTCCGCTCCGGCACACGACCCGAGAGATACATTCTGCACGATTCGCCGATCGGCAGAATGGGTGTGACGCAACACCGGCGGGCGGGACGGCTTCGACCGTCCCGCCTTTTTTCGCCCCCGGAACAAAAAAACGGCCGAAAATCCGACAATAAGTACTATTTTTGCATCGTATACCGCGTCACCCGACCGCCAATGGACAACAGCAAATACATCGAACGGCTGGAAAAACGGGGCATCAAGCCCACGGCAAACCGCATCCTGGTGCTGGAGGCAATGCTCGCCGCATCGCGGGCCGTCTCGCTGGCCGAACTGGAGGGCATGCTCGGGACCGTGGACCGCTCGAGCATCTTCCGTACGCTCGGCCATTTCCTCCAGAACCGCCTGATCCACGACATCGAGGACGGGAGCGGATCGGTCAAGTATGAGGTTTGCGACAGCGACTCCGCCTGCTCGGTGGCGGACATGCACGCCCACTTCTTCTGCGAGGTGTGCCACCGGACCTACTGTCTGAAGAAGGTCCAGATCCCGGTCACGACGCTCCCCGAGGGATTCATCATGCACTCGGTCAATTACACGGTCAAGGGCATCTGCGAGCGATGCTCGAAAGCCCGCTGACGCCTCCCCGACCGTAAGACGCCCTTTCCCGGCCCGCACACGCCGCCGCCCCGGCAACCGACGGATTTGCAACCCGGTTGCAGGGACGAAAGGTTATCTTTGCCCCGGAAATAAAAAACAACCGATAAAAATCCATGAAAACGAGAACCCTTATGGCCCTGCTCGGCTCCCTGGCGCTGGTCGCCTGCCACGGCACGGGTCCGCATAATCATGCCCACGAAGAGCACGATCCCGCCGTGGAGACCCACCTCCACGAGCACGAAACACCGGAAGAGCACGAGGCCCACGGACACGAAGCCGAAGCCGGACACGGCCATGCCGGCGAGATCTCGCTGCCGGCCGAAAAGGCCCGCGCCGCAGGCGTCGTCGTGGATACGGTCGTCCGCGGCCCCTTCCGCGAGGTGATCGTCGCCAGCGGCCGCATCCTCCCGGCCCCGGGAGACGAAAAGACCGTCGTGGCCTCCGTCCCGGGCGTAGTCTCCCTCCCGGGCACCCTCACCGAAGGCGCGCAGGTGGACGAGGGGAGTGCACTGCTGCACGTCTCGTCGGCCCACCTGCAGGACGGCGACCCGGTCGAACGGGCCCGCATCGCCTATGAGACGGCACGGGCCGCCTATGAGCGAGCCGGCAAACTGGTCGGCGACCGGATCGTCTCCCAGAAGGAGTTCGAGACCGCCCGAGCCGACTACGAGACCGCCCGCCTGGCCTACGAGGCCCTCGGCGGCGGCAACGGCGGCGGCACGGCCGTACGCTCGCCCATGCGCGGGTACGTGAAGCGCCTGCTGGTCGGCGATGGCGACTACGTCACCGTCGGGCAGCCCCTGCTGACCCTCACGCAGAACCGCCGCCTGCAGCTGCGCGCCGATGTCCCGGAACGCTGCTACCCGCAGCTCGGGAGCCTCACCGGGGCCAACTTCCGCACCGCCTCCGGGGAGAAGGTCTACAGCACCGGAGAACTCGGAGGACGGCTGGTGGCCTACGGCCGCAGTTCCGACGACGCGGCGGCCTACATTCCCGTGACTTTCGCCTTCGACAACCTCGGCGACATCCTCCCCGGATCGTTCGCCGAGGTGTGGCTGCTCGCCGCCCCGCGGCAGGGGGTCATCAGCCTGCCCGTCTCGGCCCTCACCGAGGAGCAGGGCGTCTACTCTGTCTACGTCCAGCTCGACGAATCGTGCTACCGCAAGCAGCCCGTCGTGACGGGCGCCACGGACGGCGAGCGCGTGGAGATCGTCGAGGGGCTCCGGGAGGGCGAGCGCGTCGTCATGCAGGGTGCCGTACACGTCCGGCTGGCCTCGGCAAGCAACGCCATCCCGGCCCATACGCACAACCACTAAAAACCGCACCGCGACATGCTGAACAGAATCATCCGCTTTTCGCTGCAGAACCGCCTGCTGGTTCTCGTCGCGTCGGTGCTGCTGCTCGTGGCCGGCACCTACCGGGCCATCCACGCCGAGGTCGATGTCTTCCCCGACCTGAACGCCCCGACGGTCGTCGTCATGACCGAAGCCAACGGCATGGCCGCCGAAGAGGTCGAGCAGTTGGTCACCTTTCCCATAGAGACCGCCGTGAACGGCGCCACGGGCGTGCGCCGCGTCCGCTCCTCATCGACCACCGGCTTCTCGGTCGTCTGGGTCGAGTTCGAATGGGGCACAGACATCTACCTCGACCGTCAGATCGTCTCCGAGAAGCTCGCCGCCATCGGCGAGAGCCTTCCCGACAATGTCGGCAACCCGACGCTCGGGCCCCAGTCGTCGATCCTCGGCGAGCTGCTCATCGTCGGCCTGACGGCCGACAGCACCTCGATGCTCGACCTGAGGACGCTGGCCGACTGGACAATCCGCCCGCGGCTGCTCTCGACCGGAGGCGTGGCGCAGGTGGCCGTACTCGGCGGCGACGTCAAGGAGTACCAGATCCTGCTCCACCCCGAGCGCATGAAGCACTACGGCGTGAGCCTCGGCGAGGTGATGGCCGTCACGCGCGGGATGAACCGCAACACCAACGGCGGCGTCATCTACCAGTACGGCAACGAATACATCGTGCGCGGCGTGGTCTCAACCGACGACGTCGCCCAGATGGGCCGGGCCGTGGTCAAGAGCGCGGACGGCACCCCGATCCGCCTCTCCGACATCGCCGACGTGCGGGTGGGCGCCCAGCAGCCCAGGCTGGGCCTGGCCTCCGAAAAGGGGCGTCCGGCGGTGCTTCTGACCGTGACCAAACAGCCCGATACGGGAACCATCGAGCTGACCGAAAAACTCGAGGAGGCCCTCGCCGACCTGCAGAAGAACCTGCCCCGGGACGTGAAGGTCTCGACCGACATCTTCCGCCAGTCTCGCTTCATCGAGAGTTCGATCGACAACGTGCAGAACTCGCTCTTCGAGGGGGCCATATTCGTGGTCATCATCCTCTTCCTCTTCCTCGCCAACGTCCGCACGACGCTCATCTCGCTCATCACGCTGCCGCTCTCGCTGCTCGTCTCGAT
>ERZ857521.2765-NODE-2765-length-15964-cov-11.252700_pt1 | contig 15964 bp, 17 predicted proteins | sample MGYA00519701_ERZ857521 | MGnify/ENA primary metagenome ERZ857521 (study PRJEB31778, sample SAMEA3449346) | human gut metagenome | biome: human gut; feature: human-associated habitat; material: faeces | place: United Kingdom | collected 2010/2012 ...
ATTATAAACACAAGGATAAAGGAGTGTTACACATGAAGCATTATACAGAATTTGACAAAACTGCTGATTGTTTTGATATACAAGAAATCAAACGCGGCAAACATAAAGAGGTCATCAAGCGTTGCAACAATGTCTTCACGTTTGATACAGAGGCATCCACGTATTATCTTTATTGTGATGAGAAAGGCAACCCTGCAAGGATTGCGACAGCGTTTGACTATAACAAGCCCGTGGACTATTACAAGCGTTGCAAAAAGTATGGTGTCTGCTATATTTGGATGATGCAAGTTCTTGATGAAGTTTATTATGGCAGACAGCTTGACGAGCTCAAAGTGTTTTTAGGCATTATACACAAGGTGATTGGCGAGACCACGCAATGGCGGGTATACGTGCAAAACTTTCCGTACGATTGGCAGTATTGCATCAACGTTATCAATTTTGATGAAGTCTTTGCGCGTGAGCCGCGTAAACCTATGTTTGCTATTAGCCATGAGTTTAGCGTTGAGTTTCGCGATGCATATGTCTTGAATATGATGTCACTTGAAATGGTAGGAAGCAAGTTCAACTTGCCTCATGCCAAAAAAGTTGGTGACCTTGATTATAATGTTGAGCGTTTGCCGTGCACGCCTTTGAATAGCAAAGAATTGGGGTACTGTGAATACGACTGCCTTGTATTGGCCGATTATATTGCGATGAAAGCAAAACAGTACGGCACGGTGTGGGATATTCCTCTCACGCAAACAGGTGAAGTACGCCGCGAGCTTAAAGAAGAGATTATAGCACGCAATCCCCAAAATCCTTGGTATGCGATGAACGATTGGTATCATCGTATATCTCGTATGTGTGAAACAAGCATTGATAATTACAGAGAGTTAGTGCTTTGTTATCAAGGTGGATATACTCACGCGAATGCGCATTACGCCGGGGTAATGATGTTCAATGTTGACAGTTACGACTTCAAGAGTTCTTATCCTGCTGTCATGGTTATGGAAAAGTATCCGTCATCCCGGTTCTATGAAGTTGAAGATGACATCTACCATCTTGACGTTGACAACTACGCGTATATAATGCATTTGCGTCTTTGGGGTGTTAAGAGCAAGTTGCAGAACACCTATTTAAGCGTGAGCAAATGTGTAGACTTTGATTTGCAGAGTGCAGTTGTTGAAAAAGATAACGGGCGCGTGTACAAGGTTGATATGTGTGAAGTGTGGATAACAGAACAGGATTGGTTGACCATACAAGAAGCGTATAAAATGGAAGATGTTGAAGTTTTGGGTCTGAAACGCGCACGCAAGGCATATCTTCCGAAAGAGCTTATCAATTTGTTGGCGCGTTTGTTTGAGCAAAAGGAAAAGCTTGGTGCTGAAATTAAAGCGCTGAAAGCAAAAGGCATTCTATCTGCGCAAGAAACCGAACGGCTTGCAGTGTTGCAGGCTTCCCGTCAATATGTTAAACAATGTATCAACGGTTGCTATGGCATGGCAGTTACGAAATATGTGACTGACCCTGTTGAGTACGACTATAATTATGACGGCGGCGACCATAGCGGTTGGGTGCCGTATGAGCCATATGAAGATATGACTGATGACGAATGGTACAATAAGCAACGCTTTGATATGCAAAAGAAGTTAAATGAGGTGAATAGTCACCCGTTGCTTAATTTTGCATGGGGTGTTTGGGTATCTGCATACGCACGGCGCAATTTATGGCGTGCCATTATTGCGCTTGATGAGGGTATCATTTATGATGATACCGATAGCATGAAGATTGCGGAAGATTATGCGGATGCTGCGCGGGAATACGTCAAGGATTACAATGCAGAGGTTGCCGTAAAGATTGCCAACGCCTGCAAGGCTCATAAAATCGAACCTTCTAAATTTGCGCATCTTGGTGAATTTGATTATGAAGGTCGCTATGACAAGTTTATAACCTACGGTGCTAAAAAGTACGCTGTTGAAAAAGATGGCGAACTTGAAATCACAGTATCCGGTGTAAACAAGAAGAAGGCCGTGTGGAATAAAAAGCGGGAAGCTGAAGAGGGTATTGCGAACAAGTTTGATGCCATCGAACGCATTGAAGAGTTTCGTTTAGAGCCTGAATGTGCAGGGGGAAAGCGTAAAGGTACTTCTTGGGGATACCATACAAGCGGGCGCATGATTCGGTATTATCTTGATGACCAACCGAAAATCACTCTAACCGATTACCTTGGCAACACTGAGACCATCAATCAAAAGCACGCAACGGCCCTTCAACCTACCACCTATAACCTTGGTATGACGGATGAATACGATAACCGCATCAAGAGTGCGCAGGCTCTTTGCGCTGAATACTGAGGTTGTTAAAAAAATAACTATTGTTTACATTATGTTCGATATGTTGTATAATAAAGGCACAAGGAAAAAAGGAGTAAGCATTATGACAGATACAGAATACACGCTTCTTGCAAAGCGTATAAATCAACGGCTCGTTCAAGCGTTGCGCCTTGGCACTGTCAATACAGACGGCAAGCATTTTCAGCAAGAACTTGCGTCCATTGGTAAGAACCGTCTTCCTGAAAAGCTCTCGTACTTGCACGGCAAGAATGTTGACAAGGTTTTATCCATCGCGAATAAGTACAAGGATATCACCAAATTTTATGGTCCTATTCAGGGAAGTGTAAAGAGTGAAGTGCGGAAGCGCACGCCGCTTGAAAAGAAGTACATTTCACTTGTACGCAAGGTCAATTCGCGAATGCGTGAGATGGAACGAGAAGGGCTTGGCGACCTTGGCGGGTATCAAGAAGCTATCGGCGTTTTGAAGATGATGTATGAAAGTCTCATCTATCAAGGCATTCCGGGTGATTCGTTTCCCGTTATGCCGGAAGACCTTCCACCGTCTGCAAACCTGAAAGAGATTGTAAACGATTTCGTGCAATTCGTGCATAGTCCGATGACAACAGCACGCGGACGCCGTGAGTATATCGACAGTGTCGATAAAGCATTCACGGACCGGGGCGAATCGGGTTCGGATTTCTTTTCAAGCATGGCTACCCCGCTCACGAAAAAAGACAAGATTGTACTTGGCTATTGGGTCTCTATCTACGGTTCACTTACGCATCCTTGGCTCGTGAGTGACCAAATTGTTGAGACTGTGCAAGAGTTGAATGAAAGCGGACAAGCACGGGGCGGTTTAGGTACAGTTCGACAGATTCAGCGAATGGCTGAGGCTTGGCACAAAGACCCTGAGGGTCATCGTTCGTGGTATGGTTATCTTGCCGCCGCAATTGCGGGGCAATTGAAACATTTCAAACTTTCCGATGTGAAACCTGAGAAGCAACAACCGCGTCAACGCAAGACCGTCAGTCAATCCGACATCGATGCATTCAACAACGCGAAACCTATGGACAAAGATTTATTTAATAAAATTTTTCATGTGAAGTTGTAAAGGAGAACGATTATGAAAGTCAAATTGTATGTAGAAGGTTTGAATGCATGGAAGTCCCGCCGGTGGATTACCAGTAAAAAAGAGCTTGATTTTCTTTTAAATATATTGATTGGGGGAATGCTGGGAAACCAGGAGTACACTTTTTTCATTAAGTTTCGTGTGTGTGGTAGTCCATTGTGGACTACTTATAAGGTTTTTCAATTTTTGCCAGGGTCCGGGTGGTACTCATACAATGTCGGCACTGAGGATAAAGCGCGGGATATGGTATCTAGGTTAATCACATCGAATGTACCGTCACAGGAGATTCCTGATAACACTATGAATGTATTCAAGGCTTTTTTCAAGAAGTTGTGAGGTGATAACAATGGACATTATCCAAGAAATCAAGAAGCGTCAAGAGAAAATCGATGCAAACACTGAGCGAATCTTCAAACTGCAACAGCAGAATATGAAGTTGCGGGAAGAGATTCGGAAACTGCAGAGGGGGGAGTAATTATGTACCGTATTTATGTTGTTGGTATTGATAAAGAGAATAAATCACACATGATTAGCACTCGTGACTTTGAGTATTATGAAGATACAACGGCGCTAATTAGATATGCACTTGAACGCATTATGGGCGCACCGTTATTTTGCGTTCCTAACCGTCTTTTTTTAAAGAAACTTGATGATTCAGAGTTAGCAGGGAAGTACGAATTCAGGTCAAACAGTATCGAAACAAACACGCAGGACGCATGTCGATTTGTTTATGGGTGGATTCAGCGAGATACATTCACTTCCGACGATGAGTCCGACGATAAGTCCTACGATGAGTCCGATGATGAAGAAGACGAAAATTCGTTTGACGCTCACCGTGCAGGATTCAAACTCCTGTTGGAATATTTTATGATGACACCTGAAGAACAAGTGAAAAGGCATAGCGATTATGCTCAACTGATTGCATCGCTCATTTCCGGCCATATGAAGTAAGTTATTTATTTAACAATTCCAAATCCATTGACAACGCCTAACAAAGGCGGTACAATATAGACAATGAAACGGAAACGTTTCAAGTAAATAAAAAGGAGCTATTGTTATGAAAAAGAATTTTTGGAAACCTGCAACCTCTACTATCCCGGGTCCCGTTGATTTCAAACCTATCACGGTGCCCGCCGATGTGTCCATCCCGGATGAGGCCTTCAATGCCGAACCGGTGCCGGTGTTTGAGTGTGAGCGTATAATCAACGATGCGCTCACGTGGTTGCTTCCCTTTATGTTCAGTGATGACATCATCCTTGAGCCTGAATACAAGCACGATTGCGTGATTTCAATCACTTGCCGGGTTGACGATGAGTCTACCGAAACCATCGACTTTTACAGCGATGACCGTGTGAGCGAATGTAAGAAGAAGCTGCGTAAGATTGTGATGAATGGTTGGCCGGTTGAGTCCTTTGAGCAGGACGGAAGCCTTGCGTTGAACACCGTCTATCTTGAAAAGTTCTTCAAAGCCCTTGGCACTTTGGGCGGTACGCTTGATACTTCCGATGGATACGTAAAGTTTATCCCGTTTGCTGAAACGTCCGCGTACTTTTGGGATTTGGTAGGTGATTGATATGGAAGAGCTTCCCTACATCCCGGATATGGACCCTGTTAAATATGATAGCTGTTGGTCCGGTATAGCGCGGGCATTGATTAAAGAACAAGAGCAGAAAGAGTCGAAAGAATCCAATGCATAGAATAAAGCCCCTCTCAAACGAGAGGGGCTTTTCTTAATGTTCCACGTGGAACATTTAGTATCATTCGTCGTGTTGCGTTCCTGCGTCATCACCGGTATGGATGACGATGTCATCATTGACTTCATCGCTGTTGCTCTGAATCAGTTGAGACGGGTTCAGATAGATTTCAGAACCAACGGCGTAGCGACGGTTAGCAAGCCAAGAAGTAGTACGAGAGCCACTAGGGTAAATACGCAAACGATGTGCGATATTATACTGCACATACAAGGCAACAGTAGTCAGAGAAGAAGTGTCTGTTCCTGCTAGTGCGAGTAAAGGCACCCACATATCAGATACGACAGGGGAGAAATCATCAGGCATTATAATATACAGAACGGAAGAGCCTCCAGAGGTCGACCAAATATACCCCTCAAATTTCAAATGTTGATGGTCGTTTTTATCGTACCACAATTTGAGATTATCGATGTTGAGGTTCGTAGAGCCCGGCTGTGAGGGCGTTACTTCCACCCATTCAATGCCACCGCCGCCACCACCGCCACCACCGGACGGCGTCTTCCATTCAACAGACTCGCCATCGATTGCAATAGTCGGGACCTGCCCGCTTGTACCACCTGCGGGAAGTGTGCGGAGCGCACTGATTTTGTTGTCAGTGTGTTCGTCTGCTTCCGTGACGGCGCTGGTTTTGGTAGTACCCGCAAGCGTGTCAACATAGAGCTTGTTTGTGACATCGTTGTTATTGGTCGGGGTTTCCGCGTGAGTCTCACCAAGAACCGTTAACCCTTCAAAATGGTTGGTGCCTGTAAATACGTTGTTTCCTGCGGCTACAACGTCACCAGAGCCCGCACCGGGCGTGCCGGGTTGTCCTTGCGGGATACCATAGTCAATCATATATAGACCGCCGCCAACATTTTCAAGGGTAACCGTGGGTTCTGCGTCGGGGCTGAGCTTTGTAACAGTACCTACCTCAAAGGTAGGCGTAATCCCATCTTTACCAGGTGTTCCGGGCGCACCGGGCGCACCGGGCGCACCGTCTGCACCCGCTGTTCCGTTCTTAATTTTTGCTGTAGTTGTACCGCTTGCATCCGTGACGGTAATAGTTGCACCCGTTTCGGTCTGGACAACGTTTGCAGTCGGGCTCACTCCATCTTTACCGGGTGTACCGGGCGTACCATTATCGCCTTTCGGTCCTTTGATGTTACGAGAGGCCGGGGGTGTATTGGTGTTAGACTTTGCCCACGAGATAACACCTGCGGTTGTAACGGTAGGATACCACAAATCATCCGAGCCACCACCGCCACCGCCACCGCTCTGATTCACCCATTCGTAACCGGAGCCGTCTTCTTTCGGCGTTGCAACCTGCCCATGAGAGCCACCGGGCGGAAGTTCGCGGACGTTCTTTACCGCCGTCAAGAGTTCGTTAAATTTTTGACAAATCTGGTTTAACCACTCAATAACAGTCGGTCCGCCTTCATACGGAAGGAACGGGAGAGGAAGCATAGGAATCACTCCATTCTTTGAAATTTTCATCGGTGTCTTTGTATAACGGGCCTGTACCGGGTGTATCGTGAGGCGGGTAAGGAATAGGCGGGATGACATGGCAAGGGACCTTGCAAGGCTCAACGTTCACATCCATTGTATCACCTTCTTTAAGAGTAGTTACTATAAAAGAGCTGCGCAATTGCGGGGTCCTTTACAATCATCATGTTAATGTTTTCAATCACTTCACGGTAGGCGGCAAGCAGGCGGAATTTTGCTTCCGTTGTGCCCTTGCGGGTAGTGTTTGTAGTACTACCATCTTTCCCGGTTTCCTTGCGGGTTTCAGTATGTTCGCCGCTTCCACTCGCTACGGTTTTGCCGGTGTCGGTTCGTGTTGCAGTCGCCGCAACGGTTGTAGTACCTGTATCGCTGTGAGAGCCTTCACTCGTATTGTTGCGACGGTTGCTGTTACCCTCTGCGGCATAATTGTCGCTCATACCACCGGTATCGCCTGTACCATCACCGGAGCCACCAGAAACCGGGAAAACGTAATGTTTATCGTATCCGTGCTCCCCGCTTGTGTCGCTAGTGGACCCGCTACTTTCTGTACTGGTAGTATCATCGCGTTTATCTTGGCCAGTACGTTCGTCGGTTGTAGTACGGGAATCACTGTTATTTCCCTGAGTTGTTCCCGTGCTCTCGCGTGTACCTTGCATAATGGTTTCAAGAGTTTCCTCATAGCTCTGCAAAGGATTTGCGCCAATGTCCAGAGCGTCAATAGCGCGGCGTGCATTATAATAGGGCATGATAGCACGCATTGCAAAATCCATCTTTTGGGCCATTTCGTCGGGGGTCTGAAAACCGATTTCACGGGTCCAGTAATTTTGTAGAATTGCGCTGTTGATTTCTTCCCGCATACTTTCAGAGGGAACCGGGTATTTACTCAATGCCTTTTCAGTAAAAGGATACCCGGATGCAATCAAGTCACATAGACGCACTGTTGCTACTGCCATCGCTTCCACCCTTTCCGCCGTCCGAAACATTCGGTTCGGTCTTTTCATCTTCTTCATCTAACGGAAGCCCGTTGTCATCAAATACTTCCGCGCTGTTTTCGGTAGACCCGCCAAGCCATTTTACCGTCACTTTCGGATATCCCATCGCGGCAAGTTTATCGAAACCGTCTTGGCGTGCTTTGATGACTGCTTTTGCTTTCATTGTAATTTGTTCGTTATTCGCGTTTACTTCATCGTCAGTTACGCGTTCGGCCTTGAAAACATTGACATTATTCGTACCTAGATAGGTTAAGAGTTCAGACCATTCTTTATCAAGTTCATTTGAAAACGCCGAAATGTTATTGATACATTCGGTGTTCAATGCCTTGATTTCGTTGCCCGTGTTGCTATCTACTGCCACGAAAATATAAGGGGTGCCAACGCTAATTTCTTTGATACGATTTTGCAAAGAAAGCTGCTGTGCCTCTGTGCCCGAAATAATGATAGGGCAAGAAAGAGAGCTCACGTTAACATTGCGAGCCATATGCAACTGTGCCATATCCTGCACAATGTGCAACACCATAAGATAGGGAACAATTGGTGTCGCCGTTGCACCGGGAGAACTTTGGCACACCGTGTCGTATATAATAACAGCATTCGTGTCTTTAAGATATGTAAGGCCCGTGCCATTTGCCGGACAACTAGACCACTCTGTCGGGTTGCCATAGATGTCGAACGTTCCACCCGGCAAAACGTTGCCGCAACGGTAAGAACCGAGGATTTCATCAAACCAAACCGTATCGCGGCCATCATAAAAAATGCAGCGTTCGGCGTACGACGGGTCAAAATATTTGAGGGCATCGGGGTCTTCACATTCATACGTAACACGGTTCAGGAAAATTTCAAGCGCACGATTTACGTAATAAATGCAAGTGTCTTCCATATCGGCTTGCGCTTTGCGGTAATAATTTGCTTTTTTCACTTAATCACCCCTTAATGGTATTTTTTACGCTGTAATCCATCCAAGCGGACGGGTCGTGCCAAATTCGTAGACCTGCGTCCATTTGCTGATTGATGACATTCTTTGCCTCTGTGGGCAGGTCACCGAGGACATTTGCACCTTGCGTCCAGATGAAATTAAAGCGCGTGCGTGTATTCAGTTCGGGCTTTTTAATGTCGTTGATTGCATAGCCATAAGCAGTGAAATAATTGTCAATGATTTTGGCGTAATACGACTGCACCTGCATACGGTATTCGATAAAGGACATACGCCCGATTGCAAATTGAATGTTGCTATCAGACAGGCCAACTACTTCATTCGGAATGCGTGCACGGTCTTTTTGCTTGGCAATCGTGTCGGCGGCGTCAAGAGCCGTGTTGGCAATCTGCGCAATGCCGGACACCGCACCCGCCAGCCCACCGGTTACTGCGCCTGTGACAGTAGAAGCAACTCCACCAACCAAACCTGTTGCAAGGTTCACTGTATTGCGAATGCCTTGTACCGCATAGCTGTTTTGATTTGCAAAATAATCCGCACGCATTTCGTTATAGCTGTAACTGCATAACGGATAGGTGTTCAATTCCAATGAATAAAGAGGGTTTTCACGAGCTGTTGGGCCTTTGTAACTATACGGAATAAGGCGACAGGCGGGGGAATTTGACAGCTGCGAATATAGACGAAACGTGGGTGTGTGTGCCGGAATATTTTGAGAAGCATCTCCATTAAAATACTCATACCCCATTTCCATCTGAGAACCCGCACCGTTGTCAATCACCAAATAATTAAACTGCTGAGTGTAAAGTTTATTGTTGTTTGGGGTATACGAACCGAACGTCGTCGGGCTTGCTTTGCCTTTGATGTTATTTACACGAGGGTAAGCGGAATTGATAGGTTGAACGCCACTTGCAGGTGCCATAAATTCAGGAATCATTCGGAGAACCTGAACGCTCTGAATCATCACACCATCGACAAGTTTTTGCAAATAGAGGTTGATAGACTGGACTGCGGTATTTAATTTATCTTGGTCTGTCGTGTCCACCTCAAATGCGATGAAATCACAAGCTTGATAAATGCCCTGCTGGAAACGTCCACCTGCAAAAGAAGGGGCAATGTTTTTAAGATTATAAGTGAAACTTCCGGCGGCGTCCTTTATTGCATTGATGATATAGGTGCCAGCATCGGTCGCCGTTGTGGTTTCGGACGGTTTGTACGTGTATGCAATAAGCACACACGGCTTTGTATTCCATCCGCTTTCCTCAATAATATCGGTGCCGATGCCCGTATATGCGGCAGTGCCAATATCAGCAGGGGAGATGACAAATTCTCCTGTTTCGACATTCTCTTCAATGAGGTTCGCGCCTACGGTATCATCCTTCACAGTCTCACGGCGTACCATTGTTGCAGGGAATTCGCAAGACCAATGCCACGTCTGCCAATAATCGACCTGAAAAGGTACTGTAACACTTCCAGCAGACGCGGGACGCGGGGTGCCGATATAGGCATAAAACCACTTGTTCGAAAACTGAGGGTTGCGCCACATAAGATAATTGCAGTTGTAGTAATCATCAAGCGTTGAACCATCTGTGAGGGGTACGGTAATTTCCCACGGGTCCCCGTCATTATTAACGGCGCGACAGTTGTCAAAACTGAACTTTGTTTTAGACAGGAAAAAGTTAGCTTCCTCTTGTTCACTTGCCAGCCATAGAACATTATTCATCTGATAATCGACCGGAGCATTTGACAGAAAATGTACGTCGGTCATCGGTTTAATTAAAGGCATATCTTCACTCCAAAAAATAAAGCGGGGGCGGTTGCCCCCGCCGATGTTTAAGAAGCGGTAACGGTCACATCTTTGGTATCCGTTTTGGACGGGTCCTGTGCGCTCGTAGCCGTGACGGAAATAGTGCTCGCGGTTTCGTCATTTGCGACATAGAGAATGCCGGACGGGCTGATAAAGGTTTTCTTGGAATTGTTGCCCGTAATGCTCCAATTCAGCTTGGAAGACCAGCCACCTTTTTCTCCGCCGTTGACAACCTTTGCAACAATTTCGGTGCTTGCGCACTTTGCGGCCTTCTGACCTGCGGTAATGGTCACGGAAGTGATAGACTTCATAGAATCCACCAGCTCCACGCAATTTTCCATAAGAGAAGTAGAGAAGGTGCCATCGGTGAAATACCAGAAATTCCACACGCGCTTAACCGGGTTGTAAATCTGCGTCATCTCACGGGACTGCAACCAAATCTGGAACCAGTCTTCCGACACGATAAAGCCGATAGCACCGTCTTTCTCTGCGCCGCCGAGGTCTTTCACCTCAATAGTACGGCCCAAAAACTCGGTCTTGTCCATATTGAACGCGGCCGCAAGAACACCGACATCCTGAGAAGACAGGTATTTGGGGGTCGTGATAAACATCACACGGCTAATATCGGTAAGCTGAGAGACGCCCATCCAGTTATAATCACGGGAAGCTCCAACGGCGAAATTGTGAACGATTTCCTTTTCCTTCGCCGCGTTATACTTCAATGCAGGTTCGTCCAGATAAACTTTACCGGAATCCTGCGGCAAAGTGATGTCGCTGTTGATTTTGACCGGGTAAGTAAATCCGCCAGCGTGCGCCAGTGCAAACAGCTTAGTGCTTGCCTTAGATTCCTCATCAATCATAGAAGTGACGAGGGTGCGCTGGATAGCATTCACAACGTCGTTAAAGCCCTCATAGGAGCTGAACGCACGCTTCAAGAGTACGTTAGAGATGGATGCCTTTACGCGCTTCTGGAAGTTGATGGAATGGAAGTTCGTGTAAACGCGGGGCGGTTCAACGCCGAACACATCATCATACGTTGAAGTATCACACGCGGTCCAGTCCACCACCTGCAATTTATCTGCGAAAATCTCTTCGACCGTGTAGCCGTATTCTCGCATTTCCTTGTATACGATGGACAGCGGGTTCTTCGCTTCGGATGCCTTTACGGTGCCGGTAATAACCGCATTGATAAGGGCAGGGCCAAACTCGTTGAACTTCGGGTCATACTTGCGGATAGCGCCGAAAAATTCGGCAGCGTTATCGGCAGTCGGTTCGGGAATCAGCGCCTGAACATTTGCAGACATCGCATTATACGCGGCCTGCGCACGTGCCAGGCCCTGAACTTCGGGGGTTGCTTTAGTTGCCAATATAAATCACCTCTTTAAGAATCATAAATAAGGTCTTCCAACTCTTTCGGGTCGGTCTCTTCGGTTGTCTCTTCTTTGGTATCGGCGGTCTCTGTTACGTCATCGGGAACTTCGGGAGGCTCGCGGCCCGCAATCATAGCGCGGTAAGCTTCTTTCACTTTGTCATAGTCGCTTTTAGCAACATACTCAATGTTAGGTACGGAATCCGCGATGTCTTTAAGATTTTCGCGAACGCTTGCCACAACATCACCGGCGGAAGTCAATGCTTCACCGTCCAGGGTCGCAAGGTATTCGTCCAGCGAATTCAATGCGGTAGAGACTCGCTGAACAACCTCTTCACGCGTCATTCAATCACCTCAACTTTCTGAACGTGTATAGGTCAACTTGAGAGAATTGCACAACTCCAACAGCTTTGCCATATCGGAGCCAGTTGCGTGAATCTTAATATAATCGCCGCTAGAAGGGGCGCTCTCTTTCTCACGTTCCACACTCTGATAAGACCCAAGGTGTTTTGCCACGCTTGCGTTGGCAGTTGTGAAATTTTTATCAAGCCAACTTAAAGGATTAACACGGGTGCCATTATAAAGAACCTCATAATGTAAGTGTTCTCCGTAACAGTTGCCCGTTTCACCGGAATAGCCAATCAGGTCCCCTTCGTTGACCGTCTGCCCATTCTTTACGAGGATTGTTTTCAAATGCGCATAACGCGTTTGAAGATTTTTGCCCTTGTAGGGGCTGTGACTGATTCGCACCATGTTGCCATAACTCTGCATTCCGGTTTTGCTTTTACCGTTCCAGTATTGCACTTGGTCAACCGTACCGGATTCAGACGCATAGACAGGCGTGCCAACCAATGCACGGAAATCCAATGCCCTGTGTGCTGAACCGTTATTGTAAGTCCAGCCGGCTGTAATGATATGGTTTAACAGAGGCCATTCCAGAACTACTTCACCATCACTTCGACGCATCGTTGCCGCCTTTCAACTTGTCCAGATATGGCTTGAATAGAGCACACATCTGAGGATTTACTGCGCAAATGTTTTCAAGAATACTAATAAGCTCCATAATACAAATGTAGACCGTTACGGCGGGAACGGCAGGAACATCAACCCCAATGTTGATATATACAATAGCATACTCAACAAAATAGGCAACTGCCATCGCCATAACTTCCATACTTTTATGGAAACCACCCTGTCGCATAATGGCAGAATTATAATTGCCATTATACCCGGCCTTGATAAGGCCCGTCACGACATCAAACACGATGAAACCCAAAACGATGATAAGATACATATAACACCTCCTGCTATTTACTTTATAATTAAAATAGCACTTCGTTAAATATTTGTCAATACCATTTGTTAAAAATTTAACGGGAATTTCCCTATATGGCTCAACAGAAACAAAATAGGAATAATATCGGGCTCGCCGGATGTATCATAATTCGCGGCATTCGGGGTCCATTCAAGTATTCCAAAAGAGCCCCATTGCAACCCGCCACGTAGGTCAATATCGGGAAAATCGGAAGGCGGATAATGCTCGCTGTCGGTGTCGATTTCCATCATATAACGCGCAATACTGCAAGTAATGCCGCGCCAAACTTTAACATATTGTACAGGGTTTGTATCTATATGGACAAACAACGAACCGGATAAGTTTGTTTGCAAATCATATTCTTTGATTTCATCAATCCCGGCGGCTTTGTCCAAAAGCAAAATATTCGCTTTGCTTGGATGCGGACTCTTTTCGATGTATGCACTTTCGGGGGCTACAAAAACGGCAAGCTTATCAAACCCCGAAATACTATACGTAAAATCGGTCATACCAAAATTAAAGCCACCGTCTGCCATACCATGCGTTTGCCAGTCACCTGAAAAGTTTATGGTAGATTGCAACACTCGCCATCCGCTTGTGTATAAATTCTGAGAGGTGTACCACGATAAATAAAACTCGCCGAATACGGGGGCAAGCGATGTAAGCGACGTGATTTGCTTTGTGCTTGGATGAACACGAAACATCATAGGAATACTTGCAGGTGCTTTGTCGGGAATTAACGGGTTGCCGTATTTGCTATAATGGATAGGAACATCAACGCTATGAACACTCTTTTGATAGTTCGATTTTGCTGTATACCATGCAAATATAAATTGAAAAGACGCTTCGGTATCACTAACCGCTTTTTTGGTTAGTTGGCTCGTGGACCATTGTACGAAATCCAGATATGTGTTACTGTATTCGCCAGGTAGAGCCCCTGTGCCACGCTCACGAATCATCGATTTTGGATTGTTGTCGCTTTCACTGCGTAAACGATGGTAATAAATCAACACCTGCGAATTGGAAGGAAGTGCCGTGCCTTGAATAGACTGCACACCGCCTTGCACACCGTCGGGAAAAATAACGCTCTCTTCTATATCGTATAACGCAAATGTAAAGCCGTTGCCGTAATAGCTATAAACAAGACCAAGCTCTGCAACTTTGGAAAACCATGTGTTGCCACTTAATCCACATAACATAAAAGGCGTGCCTTTTTCTACTGTCGCATTAGATGCAACCAAATAAACGGCATTGCCTGCTGACAGAATCATACGCTTCGTGTTGGTTTCATCGTACAAAACCGTCAACCCGTCTTCATTTTGATAGTATCCCTTAAATGGCATATATATCAAAAAGTTTGAAAAGGGTATCACGGTGTAAGGACCTGCGGTATAGTCGTGCACAAGAGGAATCTCTACTTCCTGATTATAAATATGCGCCTCTGTTACGCCATAGTCCAACATTGTGCAACGCATTAGAAACTTCCTTTCATAACTGTAAAAAATGCTTGCTTTGCAAGTTGACTCTCAAAAAACACATATCCTTTATCAAGACGCTGAACAAGATTCCCACCCGCATAGCTTGTCATAAACGCACGACGGGATTGTGTGCCGTACTCTTTATCAATTGTCGACATTTCAAAACATTCTACGTTTTTGTTGCCCGTGTTTTCACTGAAAAAAACGTCATTGCTGTATTTATCATACCAAATACCGAAAAGACGGTCATCAACGCGCCACATATAACGCAACACCGCGTAGCGACCTTTCGTTTTAATAAAGTTGTCGTTATCACGCAAAGCTTTATTGTATAGCGAAAAATTCCCGTATTCTGTATCTGCAGTCCATTCTGCAAACCAACTCTTTTCGCGTGCTTCAAGAAGTTTTTTACTTGTTTCACACCATTCGACTGCAACATGACGCGCAGGATTTTGCCACATCTTTTGCCCCGTCGGCATATATCCCTCATTTAAGAAATAAGGATTATAGACTGAAACGGCGTTACTCATCGCAAACACGCGGGTATTGTTATCATAACGTATAATGCTATCAACTGCGCCTTGGAAAATTTGATACTCTTTAGGAAGGTACGCGTTTGCCCCGCTCTTGTGTGAGATAAACTCATCATTGATGATAGTATTCACATTCGCAAAATCAATACCCGCGCCGCGAACATGGTCCAAATCTATCATGTACCCTGCTTCCAAGCCTTTGTAAGTGATGATGTTGCCCTTGTTTACTTTCCAATCCTTGCGGATATCGTATGGATAGCGTGAAAACATCTTCCGCCTTTCAAGCTGAATCTCTTTGTCACGACGTCGCATATAAACAAAGCGGTGTACTTCCCCTGCATCAAGTGCTTTCTCAACTTTCTTCGGGTCAGCATTGCACAACTCTTCGACTGGTATCCTAAATTGGTCCATTGCGGTAAGACGCGTGTTATATGTTTTTCCAATACCACGCCCGCCACAACCATATAACACATGCTGTCCTGTTTCAACTAAATCATTGCAATACCAATGCACGCCGTCAGGCTTCTCCAAGTAGAAACCGTCATCGGTCATAAGGTACGTGCCAAATTTACCTGTTAATTCTTTCACAAAGTACCCCCAAAAATAAACAGCCTTAGAGGGTTGACCAACCTCACGGCGGCATGCTTTCGCAAGTGGTTATCCGCGCGCTTCACTCCAAGACTGCTTATGGTACGATATGTAGGATTCGAACCTACGACCACCCGCTTCGTAGGCGGGTACTCTATCCATCTGAGCTAATACCGTATATTAAAGCCTTGCCCGAGTCGACGGGCTTCTCCGTGTGTACACCAACCCTGAGGTCCGGCGCATTGTGCGTTATGCTATAGGCTTTACTGTATTA
>ERZ857521.2766-NODE-2766-length-15964-cov-3.333962_pt1 | contig 15964 bp, 14 predicted proteins | sample MGYA00519701_ERZ857521 | MGnify/ENA primary metagenome ERZ857521 (study PRJEB31778, sample SAMEA3449346) | human gut metagenome | biome: human gut; feature: human-associated habitat; material: faeces | place: United Kingdom | collected 2010/2012 ...
CCACTCCTTTCCAGAGGATCCCCTGCGGGTGCTGCGGGGAGCGCAGTTCGCCGCCCGCTTCGGCTTCACCGTGGCGGAGGAGACGGTGGCCCTGTGCCGCACCATGGATCTGTCGGCCCTGTCTCGTGAACGGGTGGAGGGGGAGCTGCAAAAGGCCCTCCTGCAGGCGCCCCGCCCTTCCATCTTCTTCCGCACACTGGATACCATGCACCAGCTGCGCCCGTGGTTCACGGAGGTGCAGCGCTTACAGGGCGTCCCCCAGCCGCCCCGCTACCACGGGGAGGGGGATGTGTGGGAGCACACCATGGCGGTGCTGGATGCCGCCGCCGAGCTGCGGCCCCAAGCAGCCCAGCCCATGGCCCTGATGCTGGCGGCACTGGCCCACGACTTCGGCAAGGTCGCCGCCACCACGGAGTCCGGCGGCGTCATCCACGCTTACGGCCACGAGGAGGCGGGTCTGCCGCTGGCGGAGGACTTTCTGCGCCGGGTGATCGGGGAGAAGACCCTCCACCGGTGTGTGAAAAATCTGGTGGCCCTGCACATGAAGCCCAACGCCATGGCACTGAGTGGGGCCTCCGTCAAGTCCACCAACCGTCTGCTGGACGCCGCCATAGAGCCGGGGGACCTGATCCTGCTGGCGCTGGCGGATCACCGTGGCTCCCGGTGCGACCCGCCCCGTCCGGACCCGGAACCCTTCCTGCGGCAGCGGCTGGAGATCTACCGGGCCGCCATGGCCCGCCCCATGGTCACCGGCAGCGACCTGATCTCCGCCGGACTGACCCCGGATCGGGACTTCTCCCAGCTGCTGGCCTACGCCCGCAAGCTCCATCTGGCGGGGCTCGACCGGGAGGCAGCCCTGCGGCAAACGCTGGCCTATGCCCGCAAGCTTTCAAAAAAGCATCAAAAAGAAGGCTGAGCATCCGCTCAGCCTTCTTTTTATGGAGTTTTTTACAGCAGGTGGAAGTTCACCACCAGACCGGCGAACACGATGGAGACCATGCTCAGCAGCTTGATGAGGATGTTGATCGCGGGGCCGGAGGTATCCTTGAAGGGATCGCCCACGGTGTCGCCCACCACGCCTGCCTTGTGGCAGTCGGAGCCCTTGCCGCCGAAGTGACCGGCCTCGATGTACTTCTTGGCGTTATCCCACGCACCGCCGGCGTTGGCCATGTAGATGGCCATCAGGAAGCCGGTGACGGTAGCGCCGGCCAGCATACCCACAACGCCCATGTGGCCAAGGATCAGACCCACCACAATGGGGCAAACCACAGCGATGATGGTGGGCAGGACCATCTCGTGCAGAGATGCCTTGGTGCACAGGTCCACGCAGCGGGCATAGTCGGGATCGGCCTTGCCGTCCATCAGACCGGTGATCTCCCGGAACTGACGGCGCACCTCCAGCACCACGCTCTGGGCGGCACGGCCCACGGAGTTCATGGTGAGGGCGGCGAACACGAAGGGCAGGCAGGCACCGATGAACAGACCCACCAGCACCACGGGGTTCATGAGGCTGAAATCCTGGAAGGTGACGTCAGCGCCCACCTCCTTGACCTTCTCGATGTAGGAGGCCATCAGGGCCAGAGCGGTCAGAGCGGCGGAGCCGATGGCGAAGCCCTTGCCGGTGGCGGCGGTGGTGTTGCCCAGAGAGTCCAGAGCGTCGGTGCGCTGGCGAACCTCGGGAGCCAGACCGGCCATCTCAGCGATGCCGCCGGCGTTGTCGGCCACGGGACCGTAAGCGTCGGTGGCCAGCGTGATGCCCAGCGTGCTCAGCATACCCACGGCGGCCAGAGCGATGCCGTACAGGCCCATGCCGGTGGAGGCAGCGCCGCCGGAGCAGAAGTAAGCCACCAGAATGCAGATGGCCACGATGATGATGGGAACAGCGGTGCTCAGCATACCCAGCCCAAGACCGCCGATGATGATGGTGGCGGCACCGGTCTGAGACTTGGAGGACAGATCCTGGGTGGGCTTGAAGGTGTCGGAGGTGTAGTACTCCGTGGCCTTACCGATGAGCACACCGGCGATCAGACCCGCCAGAATGGCGAAGTACAGGCCCAGATGCGCCTTGCCCAGCAGGAAGATCACCAGCGGGCAGGCGATGATGGCGATGAGGATAGCGGACAGGTTGGTACCACGGGACAGGGCCTTCAGCAGGGTGCGCTGGTCGGCCTGCTCGTCGGTGCGGACGAAGAAGGTGCCGATGATGGAGCAGATGATGCCGATGGCCGCCATGACCATGGGGATGGCCATGGCCTTGAAGGCCTGATCGGAGAAGGCGGCCACGCCCAGAGCGGAGGCGGAGATGATGGAGCCTACATAGGACTCGTACAGATCAGCGCCCATACCGGCCACGTCGCCCACGTTGTCGCCCACGTTGTCAGCGATGACGGCGGGGTTCCGGGGGTCGTCCTCCGGGATACCGGCCTCCACCTTACCCACCATATCGGCGCCCACGTCGGCGGCCTTGGTGAAGATGCCGCCGCCCACACGGGCGAACAGCGCCATGGAGGAGGCGCCCATACCGAAGGTCAGCATGGCGCTGGTGATGGCGGAGGCCTCCAGCTTGAACACGAAGCGCAGCAGGAAGAACCACACGGAGATGTCCAGCAGGCCCAGACCCACCACGGTGAAGCCCATGACGGAGCCGGCGGAGAAGGCCACCCGCAGACCACGGTTCAGCCCCTCCTGGCAGGCATTGGCGGTGCGGCAGTTGGAGGCGGTGGCGATCTTCATGCCGATGAAGCCGGACAGGCCGGAGAAGAAGCCGCCGGTCAGGAAGGCGAAGGGTACGAACCACGTCAGCAGACCGCAGGCTGCCATGATGCAGGCGAAGAACACGCCTACCACGGAATACTGGCGCTTGAGGTATGCGTTAGCACCCTGACGAATGGACTGGGAGATCTTCTGCATGAGGGGGGTGCCCTCCGAGAAGCGCAGCACCTTCTTTGCGGTGATGACCACAAAGAGAAGTGCAATGACGGAGCCAACAAACGTGGCTAGGACCAGGTACTTTTCCATAAAGACTTTTCCTCTCTTTTCCTTGTTTTCTCCCGGAGCCGGCAGAGGGACGGGAGATTCTTTTTGTCCCATTTCACATTATAAAAAACGCCGTCCGCTCCGTCAAATTTTCAAACTTTTTTTCGAAGTACCTAAAAATTAGTTTGGAATCGTTCGTCATTTTTATATAATATTTTTCCTGCAAAGAAAACCGCTTAAAAGGGAAAAACGGGGCAAAAATCGGCGGCAGCGGCGGAACGCTTGCGGAATTTGTGACAGGATTTTCTTGTGGGAAGCTGGGAAAAATGTTTTTGAAAATTTTTTTCAAAAACATTTTTCCTTCAAATAGAAGCAAATTCACAAAAAATACACAAAAAGACTCCCATTCACTTTTTACGCAAAAACTGATGAATCAAAAATTGGATACAGAAATTCTTTCGTCATTTTTCACAATCACGGAAAATGGTTTCAAATGTCTTGAAAAGCGCCCAAAACGGGAGTAAAATAGCCCCATCAATCTCTGGGAGGTTTCAAACATATGGAATATCAGGAAATTTTGCAAAACGCCCGCACCTGCATGGGACCCTACTGCAAGGCGTGTCCCGTGTGCAACGGACAGGCGTGTAAGAATACCATCCCCGGCCCCGGCGCCAAGGGCTCCGGCACCGGCTTTGCCCGGAACTACCAGAAGTGGCAGGAGCTGCGGGTGAATCTGGATACCATCGGTGAAAACCGCCGGGCCGATACATCCTTCGACTTCTTCGGCCACCGGCTGGCCCTGCCGGTGATGGCGGCTCCCGTGGGAGCCATGCAGCTGCACTACGGGGATAAGTACGACGATCTGACCTATAACCGGCTGCTGCTGGCGGCCTGTGCTAAGGCGGGCATCGTGGCCTTCACCGGCGACGGCGTGGACCCGGCGGTGATGGAGGGAGCCACGCAGGCCATCCGGGCCCAGCAGGGCTGCGGTGTGCCTACGGTGAAGCCCTGGGACCGGGAGACCCTGATGCAGAAGCTGGACTTGGCCCTGACTGCCGACCCCATGGCCATTGCCATGGACATCGATGCCGCCGGTCTGCCCTTCCTCCGCAACCGGATGCCGCCTGCCGGCAGCAAGACCGTGGCGGAGCTGCGTGAGGTGGCGGAGCACGCCCGAAAGCCCTTTATCCTCAAGGGCATCATGACCGTCCGTGGGGCGGAGAAGGCGGTGGAGGCCGGGGCCTCCGCCATCGTGGTGTCCAACCACGGCGGCCGGGTGCTGGATCAGTGTCCCGCCACGGCGGAGGTGCTGCCCGCCATTGCCGACGCCGTGGGCGACCGGGTCATGGTGCTGGTGGACGGCGGCATCCGCACAGGGCTGGATGTGTTCAAGGCACTGGCACTGGGGGCGGACGGCGTTCTCATCGGCCGTCCCTTCGTCACCATGGTCTATGGCGGCGGCGAGGAGGGCGTGGCAGCCTACGTCCGCAAGCTGACGGATGAGCTGTCGGATACCATGGCCATGTGCGGCGCCCACAGCCTGAAGGAGATCGACCGGGAGATGCTCTGGCAGGGCTGATGCGGACTGATCCGGTCTGATGCGGACTGATCCGGTCTGATGCACATATCATTCTATTCGGCTATCATGGGAACATATTCTGCTGCTATGGCATTTTGATCGGATTTGTTCCGATCTTCTAAAAATTCGTGACAGGAGGCGCTTATGTATATCACATGGTTGGGCCACAGCTGCTTTCGGCTGGAGTCGGCGGGCTACGGGCTGGTCATCGATCCCTATCGGGTTGTGGCGGGCTATCCGCCGCTGCGGGTGGAGGCCAACGCCGTCTATATCAGTCACCACCACTTTGACCACGATTGTCTGGAGGCGGTGACGCTGCTGCCCGGCGGGGAAAATCCCTTTACGGTGGAGACGTTCTCCACCTTCCACGACGACTGTCAGGGCGCTCTCCGGGGCGATAACACCGTTCATATCTTCCGGGCGGAGGACATGACCGTGGTGCATCTGGGGGACTTGGGCTGCGCTCTGACAGTGGCGCAGGAGGAGAAAATTTCGGGCTGCGATGCGCTGATGCTGCCGGTGGGCGGCACCTATACCATCGATGCCGCTGCGGCGGCGGAGCTGGTGCGTCGGCTGCACCCCCGACTGGTGCTGCCCATGCATTTCCGGAGAGGGGAGCAGGGCTTCCCGGAGCTGACCACGCTGGAGGACTTTCTCTCCCGCCTCCCGGAGCAGCCGGTACACCGACTGACGGAGGAAACGCTGGACCTGAAGTCCAATGGGACGTCAGGCATCGTGATTTTCCCCCGTCGGTAAGGGAAAATTCTGTCCGGTTTTTGTCCGGAAAATGTCCAAAAACCAGAGTAGGTATAAGCCCCTCCGTTTTCGTGTACACTGAGGTATCAGGTACATGGAAACGGAGGGCTTTTACATGGCAGAAAAACGGTGGCGCACTTGGGAGACGGTGGGCCTGCTGGTGGTACTGGCGGCGGGGAACCTGCTGCACTTTGTTTACGACTGGACGGGGCAGAGCCCCATAGCGGCACCTCTGGCCGCCGTCAATGAATCTACTTGGGAGCACATGAAGCTTTTCATCACTCCGTGGGTGCTGTGGTCGCTGGTGGAGCGCATCGCCCTGCAGGGTCACGGCGCCCTGCTGCCCGCCCGTGGGCTGGGGATGCTGACGGGTCTTGCGGCCATCCCGGCGCTGTTTTACACCTATCAGGGAATTTTGGGCCGGGGGATCATGTGGGTGGATGTACTGATTTTCCAGCTGGCGGTGCTGCTGGCCTTTTGGGTCAGCTGGAGCGTTCAGGCCCGGCGGGTGCTGGACGGGCCGGTGTGGCAGATCTTAGGCGGCGTGACGCTGCTGGCGGTGTGGGGGCTGGCCATCTGGTGGACCTACGCACCGCCCCAGCTGCCGCTGTTCGTGGATCCCACTGACGGAAGCCGGGGCATCCCACTGCGGTAGGTCTGCGGGTGGGGGAGACGGCTTGCAAAATGTGATAAGCGGGCAAGGGCAGGCACGCCGGAGGGTATGCCTGCCCTTGCCGATTTGCCGCATCCGCTTGCCGGTGGGAGCGCATCGTCCGGGTTTCGGCGACCGGAGGGCGCTGGGTGCGGCAGATGGATGTATCTCTGCGGCGGAGAGTATCGTCCGGGTTTCGGCGACCGGAGGGGCGATGACCCGGTTGGACGTCCCGATATTGGGATTTTTTCTTGACCGGGGGGAGCGCATGGGGTATAATCGAACCAACTGTATATGACAGGTCAGAAACGGAGGCGTGCAATGAAAAAGATCGTGCATAAATCGGCTGCGCCCATATACGCAGCGGCGGTGGTGTGGGTGCTGTATGCCCTGCTGCTGCCCCTGTACAAGCCGGGCCACTTTATGATGGCGGCTGCGGCGTCGGTAGTGGTATTTCTCATCGCCCGCATCTTCTGCAAGGACGTTGTGGAGGAGGTGGAGGAGAAGCCCCAACCCACCGGCAACCCGGAGCTGGACAAGATGATCTCCGACGGTGAGTTGGCCATCCGGGAGATGAAACGCCTCAACGACAGCATCAAGGACGAGACCATCAGCCGGCAGATCGATCGGCTGGAGGAGGTTTCCGGCAAGATTTTCGACTGCGTTAAGGCAGACCCCGAGAAGCTGCCGCAGATCCGCAAATTCATGAACTACTACCTGCCCACCACACTGAAGCTCCTCAACGCCTATGACCGCATGAGCAGTCAGGGCGTGGAGGGTCAGAACATCAGCGGCACCATGGAGCGGGTGGAGAGCATGATGAGCAACATCGTCACCGCCTTTGAACGGCAGCTGGACAGCCTTTTCGGGGATCAGGCGCTGGATATCTCCACGGATATCACGGTGCTGGAGAACATGATGGCCCGTGAGGGACTCAGCGACGACCCCATCCACCAGACCCGGGAGGAGACTCCGGCGGCGGAGGAGAAGGAGAGCGGCGAGGACGGCGACGGCATCCAGCTGGAGCTGTAAAAAGACCCTGAGAGGAGGGCGGCCCATGGGGCGGCGCCCTCCGGGAAATGCGAGTAAACGAACAATATGAGATAGAAAGGAACTATGACCATGACAGACAACATGATGCCTGAGCTGACCCTGGAGCCTACGGCGGCGGCCGAGGCCGTTCCCCAGCTGACGCTGGAGCCTACGGCTCCCGAAGTGCCGGAGCCGGAGGAGAAGAAGATCGAGCCGGTGGAGATGGATGAAAAGCTCCTGACCGACGAGGAGAAGAAGGCGGTGGAGGAGTTTTCCCACAAGATCGACGTGCGGGATACCAACATGATCCTGCAGTACGGTGCCGCCGCACAGAAGAACGTGGCGGGCTTCTCCGAGAGCGCCCTGAATAACGTCCGCAGCAAGGATCTGGGCGAGATCGGGCAGGACCTGAGCCGTCTGGTGGTGGAGCTGAAGGGCTTCGGCGACAGCGATGAGAAGAAGGGCCTCATGGGCCTGTTCAAGAAGGCCGGGAACCGGCTGGAGAGCATGAAGGCCCAGTACAGCAAGGTAGAGGCCAACGTGGAGAAGATCAGCCAGTCTCTTGAGCAGCACCAGATCACGCTGCTCAAGGACGTGGCCATGTTCGACCAGATGTATGAGCTGAACCTGAAGTACTACAAGGAACTGACCATGTACATTCTGGCCGGTAAAAAGCGGCTGGAGGAGGTACGCAGCGGTGAACTGGAGGAGCTTCGCAAGAAGGCGGAGCAGTCCGGCACGGCAGAGGATGCACAGGCCTATAACGATCTGGTGAACCTGTGCAACCGGTTTGAAAAGAAGCTCCACGATCTGGAACTGACCCGGATGGTGTCGGTGCAGATGGGCCCCCAGACCCGGCTGCTGCAGAACAACGACACGTTGATGATCGAGAAGATCCAGTCCTCGCTGGTGAACACCATTCCCCTGTGGAAGAGCCAGATGGTGCTGGCGCTGGGGCTGGAGCACAGCCGTCAGGCCACGGCGGCTCAGAGCGCCGTGACGGAGATGACCAACGAGCTGCTGAAGAAGAACGCCGACACCCTGAAGATGGGGACCATCGCCACCGCCAAGGAGGCCGAGCGCTCCATCGTGGACATCGAGACGCTGCAGCACACCAACCAGCAGCTTATCGAGTCTCTGGACGAGGTGGCCCGCATCCAGCAGGAGGGCGCCGCCAAGCGCAGGGAGGCCGAGGCCCAGCTGGGCCGCATCGAGGGCGAGCTGAAGCAGAAGCTGCTGGAGCTGCGTGGTTAAGCTGAGAGATACGACTTCTCCGTGAAGGGAGACTACCATGAAATTTTATCAAAAACGTGGCTTTGCGCTGGTGGTGCTGGTGCTGGCCATTCTGGGCTCCTGCGTCTACGGCATCAGCAAAAAGCCCGCCGACCTGCCCCAGGTATCCTACGGCAACTGGCTGCGGGACGACGCCGACCTGTTGACGGACGAGACGGAGGCCTCCCTGCGGCAGTATGACCAGAGCTGGGACAGCGACTATCGGGCCATCATCGCCGTGGCGACGCTGGACACGCTGAACGGCTGGACCTATGAGAAGGCGGCGGCGGAGCTTGGCTCCCGGTGGGGGCTGGGCGGCAATGATATGCTGCTGCTGTTGGTAAAGGACAGCGACTACTACGTGGCGCTGGGCGACAACGTGCTGGACGCCATGACGGACACCTATCAGGCGGGCCTGCAGGGTGCTGTGGAGGCTCCCTACTATCAGGGGGACTACGACGCAGCGGCGCTGGCCTTCTTCCGGCAGGCGGATGTGTTCTATGCCCAGACGCTGGGCCGTCAGCAGAGCGGCGGCAGCTATTCCGATGAGGATAGCGGCGCATGGCAGGGCAATGACTCCGGCTCTGCGACGGCTGTGGTGCTGCTGGTGGTGGGCATCTTTGTGGTGTGGATCCTGCTGGATGGTCTGCGGTATCGCCGGTATCGCCGCCGCCCGGTGGTGGTAGGCGGGCCTGTGTACTATCCCGTGTTCTGGGGACGGCATCCCCGTCCGCCCCGGCGGCCTGCACCGCCCCGTGGCCCCCGTCCGCCCATGGGCGGCGGCCCTCGGCCTCCGATGGGGGGCGGCCCCAGACCGCCGATGGGCGGCGGTCCTCGGCCCGGTGGATCCCGGCCCAGTACCCCTCGACCCTCCCGGCCTTCCGGTTCCCGGCCCTCCCGGAGCTTCGGCGGCGGGAGCCGCAGCGGCGGCTTCAGCGGCAAGGGCTTCGGCGGGAGCTCCCGTTCCGGCGGAGGCAGCCGTGGCGGCGGCTTCAGCGGGAAAGGCTTCGGCGGAGGCAAGAGATAAGCTAAATAAAAAAATAGCGGCAGGAACGAAGTTCCTGCCGCTATTTTTTCAGCTGGGGAAAAATCTTTTGGATTTTTCCCAAAGAGATGGCAGCCTGCTGCATGCATAATTTCTGCGCCATCGGTGCAGAAATTCCACACTGGCAGGCTGAGAGGTATTTTCTCTCACGCACATGTCGTGAGAGAAAATGATTCTATATATTCACCGTCTGCGGACGGCGAACTCTGCGAGGCTTTTAGCTTATGGCTCGGGGTACTCTGATATTTGCTGCTCAATTTGCCGGACGATATCGCTGGGCGGAATATCCAGCGCCTGTGCGATTTTGAAAAGGGTATCGAGGGTGGGACTCCGCAGTCCACGCTCAATTTTGCTGTAATGGGTGCGGTCCAGACCGGCCAGACCACTGAGGACCTCCTGTGACATTCCCTTTCGGAGCCGATAGCTTTGAATCACCTGCCCCACCAGAGCGGCGCTGACCATGACCTCACCTTCTTTCCCTGTTATCATAACAGGAAGCAAAGAACGGAATGAGGTCACTTGACCCCAACGACAAAAAGGTGTAGAATGGACCTATCTAAATTGGGAGGTGGAATCGATGAAGCGGGTGGAGATACTGGTGGAGGAGAGCCTATACGAATTCTACCGGAAGGTAGGGGCGCAGGCCGGGGGCCTGCCGGCGGAGCTGGTCATGGCGGATGCACTGCTGAAGCTGGCGGGGGAGCTGTCGCTGCAGGCGCTGGAGAAAAAGCGGCGGCCGTGAGAAAGGAAAAAACCGTGGAAGCTGTGCTTCCACGGTTTTTTGAACGTAAATTTTACTCGGCGGGGTAAACAGAAACCTGCTTACGATCCTTGCCCAGACGCTCGAAGCGAACCACACCGTTGGCCTTGGCGAACAGGGTGTCGTCGGAGCCACGGCCCACGTTGGCACCGGCGTGGATATGCGTGCCACGCTGGCGAACCAGAATGTTGCCGGCCAGAACGTGCTGACCATCCGCACGCTTGGGACCCAGGCGCTTGGACTCGGAATCACGGCCGTTCTTGGTGGAGCCCATACCTTTTTTGTGGGCGAAGAATTGCAGACCAATGTTCAGCATATTTCAGTACCATCCTTTCTGTAAGGGTAGAGAAGAGGAGGGCGGTCAGCCTTCCATAACTTCAATGTTATCGGGATATTCGTCGTGAAGCTGCGCCAGATAGACCATCAGCCCCGTCAGGAGATTCTGACAGGTGGACTCGGCCGTGTTGGCCAGTCCGCCGGGGAGCCGAAGGGAGATCGAGGCATCCGCTTCCCGCACCTTTACCGCAGCACACAGACCCATCACGTCGTTTACGGTGGCCTCCACCAGACGGACGGCGCTGGTAATGGCGGCGCAGACGATGTCTTCGCCGGATTCTCCCCAGCCGCTGTGGCCCTGCACGTCAAACCCGATGATGCGTGCATCCTCCGTGAGGAATGTAACGGTCGTCATGCCTTAGAAAGAGATCTTGCCGATCTCCACCTTGGTGTAGGGCTGACGATGACCCTGCCGTTTGCGGTAACCCTTCTTGGGGGTGTACTTGAAGATACGGATCTTCTTGCCCTTGCCGTTCTTCACCACGGTGGCATCCACCTTGGCACCCTCCACCACGGGAGTACCGAACTTGGAGTTCTCGCCGTCCACGATGGCCAGCACCTGATCAAAGACCACGGCGTCGCCGGCGTTGACGTCCAGCTTCTCGATGAAAAGCGTATCACCCTCGGAAACGTTGTACTGCTTACCACCGGTCACGATAATTGCCTGCATTACTTGTTGCACCTGCCTTTCCTTTATAACGGACTCGCTGTCGGGGGCGTCGGCTGCGGGAGCCGAAACTTCTACCCATTCAAAGCGGCTTATAAAGTATACCAGCCGGGCGCAACTTTGTCAACGCCTTTTGGGGGGATTTTGCGGCATTTTCTCCGGAATATTCAAAAAAATGTCATGACTTTTTCCGTACAATGGGGTACAATGAATGAAAATAAGTGTTTGGAGGAAATTTCCCTTGAGAAAGCTCTATGACGCCGCAGACCGGTTCTGCGCCCGGCATCCCCGCTTCGGCGTGCCGGATCTGATGCGCTATATCGTTATCGGCAATGTGGTGGTGTTTTTCCTGATCATGCTGACCAGAGGCACCAACGCCAGTGCCCTGAACTTCCTGTATTTTGATCCGCAGATGGTGCTGCGGGGTGAGGTGTGGCGCATCGTCACCTACATTTTCGTACCCAGTACCACCAGTGTGTTCTGGCTGGTGGTGGAGCTGTATTTCTACTACTGGATCGGCTCCACACTGGAGCGGGAGTGGGGAACGGCACGGTTTAACCTCTACTATTGGAGCGGCGTGCTGCTGACGGTCATCGGCGCTCTGCTGGCCAGCGCCATTACGGGCGGCAACTTTGCGGTGGCGGGGACGAGCTACGTGAACCTGTCCATGTTCCTGGCATTTGCGCTGCTGTTCCCCAATACGCAGGTGCTGCTGATGTTCATCATCCCGGTGAAGATGAAGTGGCTGGCCTACATCGATGTGGGACTGTTCGCAGCGGGCATCGTTCGGGCCATTTTGGTGCGGAACTGGGGCGGCGTGATCCTGCCGGTCATGGCGCTGCTGAACTTCCTGATCTTTGCATGGCCCACCCTGCAGGGCTGGGCGCAGCGGCAGCAGTATCAGCACTCCCGGCAGACGGTGAACTTCAAGAAGGCCGTCCATCAGCAGCAGAAGCAGCAGGGGTATCACCACAAGTGTGCCGTGTGCGGCCGCACGGATACGGACTATCCGGATCTGCAGTTCCGGTATTGCAGCAAGTGCGTGGGCTATCACTGCTTCTGTCAGGATCATATCTTCTCCCACGTTCACTTTACGGAGTGAGGAAAACAGAAGAAACAGAGCACCGGTCCATACGGATCGGCGCTCTGTTTTTGACTCGCTTTATGTATCCAGCTCCAGCAGGTGGAGGCCGTAGTCGTTGAGGTAGGGCTTCACCAGATCATAGGGGATGGAGAAGGTCTGCTCACCGGCGGAATAGGGGGCGATGTCGTAGGTGTTGAAGACGATGGTCACACCATTGGCGTTGTAGAACACGCTGCGCTCGATCCAGTCCAGCACCGTTTTGTCGTAGTCGCTGAAATAGGAGGTGTCGCCGCTGTCCTGAATCTGACGGAGGATCAGCTGGTACACGGCCTCCTCCAGTTGGTTGATGTCGGTGGCCAGATCCGTGACGGACACGGTCTTGCCGGTGGAGAGGTCGAAGGAGACGGCCTGCCGCCAGGTGCTGGGGTGGGCGCCGCCGGTATAGGAGACATAGGACAGGGTGACGCACAGCAGGCGCTCATTCTGCCACCAGGAGATCCCTGCCTCATCCCGATAGGCGAAGTCCTCGGTTTTCCAGCGCTCTCCGCCGGTGATCTCGTACTCCTCACGGGCCATCTGCTCCATCTCGTCCAGCATATCCACCTGCTGATCCCGCCAGTCGGTGAACCAGTCGTTGATGCGCTGCACGGCGGCCTGCCGGTTCTTGGCGGCGGTGTCGCTGTTGTCGGGACTGCCGGTGAGGGTCAGCACGGGGATCTGATATCGGGCGGTGAGCAGCACTGTCTCGTCCTGCTCGCTGACGGTATATTGCCGCTCGGTCCACTCCGTGGAGATGACAGGGACGTCCGGGGAGGTCACGGCCACCTTCGGGACGCCGTCTGTCATCATGGTGTTGGCGGCGGAGACCTTGCAGCCGGTCAGCAGGCCCGTCAGGACGGTGCACAGGACCAGCAGCATGGCCAGAGCCAGTAGCTTTTTCATGGGGGATTCACCTCACAGAAGGATGGGGTTCGTGCGCCAGTCGCTGCCGCAGACGCTGCGGGAGGACTGGGGATAGGTCAGGACGTAGAGGTCCGTCCAAAGGGCCTCCCGGCGGAAGAGAGCTTCTGCCGCAGGCCCCAGACGGGACACGTCACCGGGGCGGGTCAGTACCGGTACACCCCGCCGCTGCATCTGCCGCAGAAGATCCCGGCCCCGCTCGTTGGCAGCCAGCACACGGAGATAGGGGATGCCGCCCGCCGGGGGCGTGACATCCAGCCACGCCGACAGCAGCATCCGCCTCAGCCGGGAGGTGGGGTAGCGCTTGGTTTTGACGGTCTCCAGCAGCTCCTCCGGGGAGCAGGAGGTGCGTACCGCCTGATAGAACCGGTGGTACAGGCCCTCCTTGCCGCCGTCGTAGGGGAGGAAGTCCTCCTCCCGCAGCTGCCGCAGCCGGGCTAAAATGGCCCGGCGGCAATAGGAGAGGTCTGCCGGGGCCTGTCCCAGCGCCAGCTCCCGCCGCAGCACCTGCGCCGCAGGAGCAGGGAGGTAGGAGAGAGCCTCGTCGGTACGGCCGGAGCGCAGCAGCGTCCGCAGATAGGAGGCGGAGGCCGTGTCGCCGGAGGGTGTGCCGTCGTGGCCGGCACCCTGACGCTGAACGGCCAGCGGCTCCATGGGAGCCTTCTGCCGCCGCAGGGCCTTCAGGTACTCGATGGCCAGAATGTCGTTGGGGCGGGAGAGCATCTGCGGGGGAGCGCCCAGCTCCTCCGCCGCCTGCTGCCGGGCCGGGGCATAGGCCATGCCTTGAGCCAGCAGCTGCCGGATGCGGGGCATCAGCTCCGGCTGGGAGAGAGCCGCCTCCGCCGCCTGTAAGGCGGTCAGGTCGCCGCACTCGCTGCCGAAGGCCAGATGGGACACCACGCCGGTGGAGGCCAGCAGCGCCACACCGCCGTCGGCAAACCGCTCCGCCGAGGCCATGGCCCACGGGGTGGGCAGCTCCAGTACCAGATCGGCGCCGCAGCGGACGGCCATCTCCCCACGGGCGTGCTTGCGCGCCACGGCGGCGTCGCCCCGCTGGACGAAGTTGCCGCTCATGGCGCATACAAGGGGGGCGTCGTACTGCCGCCGCAGGCCCTCCAGCATCCGGGCATGGCCCAGATGGAAGGGATTGTATTCACATATGATACCAATGGCGTTCACGATGTTCCCCCTTAAAATGTTACAAAAGGTTACAATTCAGTTGCGGGATGCACGGATTTGTGGAAATTTCTCTGGTTTTAACGGAGAAATAAACAATTTGGCGGGTATTTGCGAGATCTTGCCAGAATCATACCATACATCCGCAGATTTTGCAACGGGACACTTGGGCGTTGCTTTTTTCCGGCGGTGTGATACAATAGGACTAACTGATAAACGAAAGGCGGTAATCGCAATGAACAGCGCTGAAAAGCTCCGACTGCTGCGGCAGCGGATGCAGGAGCAGGGCATGGACGCCTATGTGGTGGTAACGGATGATTTCCACGGCTCGGAGTACGTGGGTGACTATTTTAAGGCCCGGGAGTATCTGTCGGGCTTTACCGGCTCCGCCGGTACGCTGGTGGTGCTGCCGGACAGCGCCGCCCTGTGGACGGACGGACGGTACTTTTTGCAGGCGGCGGATCAGCTGGCCGGGAGTACCATCGACCTGATGCGGGCGGGGCAGCCCGGCGTTCCCACCATCGGGGCTTTTCTGGCACAGAGGGTGCCGCAGGGAGGCATCGTGGGCTTCGACGGACGCACCGTCAGCAGCCTTTTTGCCCGGACGATGGCCGCTGCGCTGGAGGGGAAGAACGTCCGCTTCGCCTATGAGCAGGATCTGGCCGGGGCCGTGTGGCCGGACCGGCCGGCGCTGTCGGCGCAGCCGGTGTGGGAGCAGCCGGCGGTGTGCGCCGGGCTGACCCGTGAGGAGAAGCTGCGTCTGCTGCGGGAGAAGATGCGGGAGACCGGGGCAGAGGTACTGGTGCTGACGGCGCTGGACGAGGTGGCGTGGACGCTGAACCTCCGGGGCGACGACGTGCGCTGCACGCCGGTGTTCCTGTCCTTCCTGCTGCTGCGGCAGGAGGAGGCCACCCTGTGTGTGCAGGAGCAGATCCTGTCCGGAGAGCTGAAGGAGAAGCTGGCGGCCTGCGGCGTGGCACTGGCTCCCTATGAGAGCATTTATGACCGGCTGCGGGCCATCCCGGCAGGGACGGCGGTGCAGACGGACAGCGCCACCGCCAACTACTGCGTATTGCAGAGCCTGTCCGGGGCCAAGGTGCTGGACAGGCCCAGCCCGGTGCAGCTGATGAAGGCCATGAAGACCCCGGCGGAGCAGGAGAACTTCCGTGCCGCCCACATCAAGGACGGTGTGGCGGTGTGCCGCTTCATCTGCTGGCTGCAGGGCCATGTGGGCAAGGAACCCATCACCGAGTGCAGCGCTGCCGCCAAGCTGGAGAGCTTCCGGGCTCAGCAGCCGGACTATCTGGGGCCAAGCTTTGACTCCATCATGGCCTTCGGTCCCCACGGAGCCATCGTCCACTATGAACCTACGGCGGAGACAGATGTGCCGCTGGAGCCCCGCAGCTTCTGCCTGGCGGATACCGGCGGACACTATTTGCAGGGGACCACGGACATCACCCGCACCATCCCGCTGGGGCCGCTGACGGAGGAGGAGCGCCGGGCCTATACGGTGGTGCTGAAGGGCCATCTGCGGCTGGGTGCTGCCCGGTTCCCGGAGGGCCTGTGCGGGCAGAATCTGGATATTCTGGCCCGGCTGCCTCTGTGGGAGCAGGGGATGGACTACAACCACGGCACCGGCCACGGCGTGGGGTATGTGCTCGGCGTCCAT
>ERZ857521.2776-NODE-2776-length-15895-cov-3.502778_pt1 | contig 15895 bp, 17 predicted proteins | sample MGYA00519701_ERZ857521 | MGnify/ENA primary metagenome ERZ857521 (study PRJEB31778, sample SAMEA3449346) | human gut metagenome | biome: human gut; feature: human-associated habitat; material: faeces | place: United Kingdom | collected 2010/2012 ...
GAAGTCGTAGGCCGAAAGCCCCGGCATCACGGTGTCCAGGTCAATGATGCACACGCCCTTTCCGGTGGCCTTGTCCAGCAGAATGCCGTTGTACTCACGGCGCATATAGTCGCGGCCATCCTGCCGGTAGGCCATCAGCAGGTTTCGGCTGAACTCCTGCCGGTTGAGTTGGCGGTTCACCAGCGTCAGCTTGATACCCGCGTCGATGGGTAGGCTGTTGAGAACGCCGCAGTAACCCAGAAACAGCTCCAACTGCTTTTCCGGCGAGGCCACGGCGTAATTGATGTCAAAAAAGCGCCAGGTCTTGGAAAACCTGCCGCTTACTTGAAAAACGCCGTCTTTATAAATGCGCTTGATGGGAATGGACTGCTGCACGCTGTGAGGAATGCGAAAGGCGTCCCGCTCCGTGCTGCGGCCCTTGAATAGTTTTCTCACTTCTTATCCTCCCAAAGGTCGTATAGGTAATTCTCGCTGCGCCACAGCCGCCGACCGGCCAACAGGAAATTGGTCTTGCACCATGCCCACAGGAATTGCTCCAGCGTCAGGCCGTTGTAGTGGAAGAAGCCTGCTGCCGCCATGGGCGCAGCGCCCACGATGCACAGCCAGCCCAGCGTCTCGCGGTCTAATACGCCCCGCAGGGCGAAGTACAGCCCCACCGCCGTACCCACCGCCAGCAGCGAACAAATGAGCTGCCGCGCCGTCAGGCCGAAGTAGACAGTCTCCTTGTAGCTACGAATTTCTTTGTTGATTTTGATTTCCATGTGTTTTCTCCTTTTGGGCAAAAGAAAAGCACCGGAAACCGGTGCTTTTCACAGCCTATCATTTAATTCTTAGCCGCCATTCTCAATATTTGCATCAATATAGAGCTTAAGGCTCTTTGCAAAGTACAATAGTGCACGAGAATTACCTTCTGCCATTGCTCCTGATTCAAATGTGTACCTGAAATCTATAAATGGATTTGAATAGTTTGACAAAAAGGAGTCCAGTTCAACTTTGTGAAGTTCCACTTCATACATAGAATTATAGGACCGTTCTATTTCGTCCTTTGCACTTTGAGAAATATCTTTGTACAAATCACTAAGGTCATGCCCAGAAGAAAAGTTGGTGCCGCCGTGCTCACGCATTTGAATAGATTTCAAAAACAGTTCGCTTGCAAGCCCTGCATTAACAAAAAACGGCCGCACACGATTAGCATTACATATTCCATTAGTAGTTAATCCCTCAGCGACCTCCAAGAATTGATTTCCAGATATGATACAAGTTGTGATATTCCCTGTTCGTACCTTGTTCATAAAGCAACTTCCTCCTTGCTGCCAAACCTATACGATATTGTTCTATCAACAATAATACTCCGATTATCCCATACACGCAAATATCTGTCAACACCGCTTCACATCCCAAACATCTCCCTCACCACGCGGTCGGCACCCTTCACCAGCCCTACCAGCACCAGCATATTGAAGATCACCTCGCCCAGATAGCCCCACACCTGCGCGACTACCGAGCCGCCGCCCAACACCACCGTGCCGCTGGCAGCGAAGGCCGAGAACACGATACAGGCCAGCACGATTACCGCGCCCTCCAGACACACACCCATATAGCTTTTGAGAAAGGCACGCCCCATCTGGGACGTGCCTTCTCCCGCAAAGGACGCCAGCGCCACCGGCGACAACGCGGCATATAAATAGAGCTTGAAGAAACGGCCATATACGGTGAGGATCATCAAAAATGCCAGCACCGTAATGACCAGGCAGCCCAGCAGCGTCACCAGCCACAGAGGGATGCTGGCCAAAAAGCCCACATCCCCGATGGCCGTCACTATCTCCGTAGGCAGCGACACAGCTGCACCGTCGATACCGCCCACACTGCCGGCAGCGGTGGAGATGATACCGGCGCAGACCGCAAAGATGTCCACCATCAGGTCGATGCCGTAGGTAACAGCCAGCTTCGCCATGATGAAGTAGATAAAATGCCGCAGGATGTGTTCAGGCCGTTGGAAGTCCCGAAAGCCGGCGCTGCTGCGGAAGATGCCGATGGCCAGAAACAGCACCAGCAAACCGTAACCGATGCCCTGCATGGCTCCATTGACGGTCTGGATCGTCTGCCATATCGTGCCACCCTTAAACGCCTGCGGCGATTGGGTCAACAGCGACCACATCTCCGTCAGTTTGTCATTCCATACGCTGAAAGCATAGTTGAGATTGTCAATGATCCAGTTGTTGTCCATACCTTACACCGCGCCGATCAGCGTCAGGATCTCCTTGGCGAAGGTAATAAGCAAGCCACCAAACAGACACAGCAGACCCTGCGTCCGCTGACTGGCGTCGTGGCTCTGGATGCTCATGCCCACCTGCACGATGCCCCAGCCAAGAATGATGATGCCGATGGCCTTGATGATCGAAAAGATGAAGTCGGACAGATTATTAACGATGCTCAGCGGATCGCTGGCGGTAGCGTAGGCAGGTACAACGCAGCACAGAAGCAGCGCACCGGCGCAAACGCTTCTTGCCATGGTTTTAGTTTTCTTCGTTTTCATGTTCGTCCTCCAAAAATGTGAAATCGTCCAGTGTACGGAATGCATAGGGCAGATCCGGCAGAGAATAGTCCGGCACAGGCGGATTGTGGATATAGGGCTCCGCTCCGCCGTCTGTGGTGCGCTGCACATTGTGGTGACGGCGAATGTCATACTTTTTATCCCGCACCGGCTTTTCACCGCGGATAAGCAGCAGGGCGTCATCTGAGGGCAGCATCCGTATCTCGTCCGGCGTCATCAAATCGCGCCCGGTCTGCTGAAAATTCACAGAGCTGGAGCCGTTGCGCCCTTTCGTCTGCCCGCGTGTCCGGGTATGTACCGTTTCTTTTCCCAGAAGCTTGGAAATAAATTCCAGCGATGTCGGCTCATTGCCGCCGCCGAGGAAAAGGAGGGTGTCGCAGTTGCCGATGACGCTTTCCCATTCGTCCTTATAGAGTGCCTTGATGCTATGAATGTTCTGCACAATGATGTTGATGCCGATGTTATAGCTGCGGCAGGTGGCCAGCACCTTGGGATAGCTGTCCGGCTGCGCCACATTGGCCCACTCGTCCTGTATGACGCGCACTGGCACCGGCAGCCGCCCGTTGTACCGCTCATCCGACCGCAGGTAGAGCTGCTGGAAGCACTGGGTCAATAGCATACTGACCAAATAGTTCATGCTGCCGTCATTGACAGGAATGATGCAGAAGATGGCTCGCTTTCGCTCACCCAATGAGGCAAAGTCCATCTCATCCGTCTGCATCATGGCCGCATACTGCGGGAAAATAAATGCCGCCAGTCGGACGGAGGCGGTTACAAGAATGGATTTCGCTGTCTTGCCCGCTGCCTGCTTGTAAACCTTATATTCCCGCACTGCTACATGATTCGGCTCCCGCTCCTCCAGCGCTTGGAACAGCAGATCCAGCGGGCTTTGATATTGCTCGTCCTCCTCCATGACACGCGCACATTCCAGCATAAACATCAGCATTTCAAAGTTCTGCTCCTCCTTGGGCGCTTCGCTGAGCAGATACAGCATCAGCGCAGAATCCAGCGCAATTTCTGCTTTTTCCCAAAACGGATCGTTGGACGCGCCCTTAGGCGGGGTGGTATTTTTTACCAGATTGTCCATGAGCTTCAGCACATCCGGCTCGTCCCGGATGTAGGTGAAGGGATTGTATCCATCCGACTGCTGCGGATGAATGAGGTCGAATACCTTAATGTCATATTTTTCCTGCTCCAGCAGGCAGCCAGTGCTGCGAAGCATCTCGCCCTTCGGGTCTATGACCAAATAGGAGCAGTTGGCGCTCATAATACCCGGTTTGCAGAAATACCGCGTTTTGCCGGAGCCGCTGCCGCCCACCACAAGAATGTTCAGATTGCGCTGGTGCCGATACCCGTCCAGCCCGATGGAAATGCGTTTTGTCAGGATGGCATTTTTCCCTTTCGGATCGGCGTACTTCTTATTCAGCGCACGGACGCTGCCCCATTTGGCAGAGCCGTATTCCTCGCCGGGGCGGCGGTTTTCATAGCCGGAATAGTAGAGCGTCACGGCCAGACCGTAGCAGGCCAATGCACCGATGATGCATTGTGGAGTATAGCCCGTCCAGTGCAGCAGCGTTGGGTGCTTTAGTACATGGCTGAAGCGAGTCATCAGGTCAAACAGGTTGGTATCCTGTTTATAGGCTGCGGCCGCTGCAATCGCGGCATAGAGAACCGGCAGGCATAGAATCACCCATGCGATTGGTTTAACTTTCTTCATGTCACCACCCTTTCGCACACCACCACATGCCGCTGTCGCCCACCCGAGGCATAGGGGTGGCAGGTCAGCAAAGTCAGCAGGTCGCGGTTTGGCTGAATTATAATTTTCTCCACCTCCTGGGGCTGGATGATCTGAATGTCCGTTACGGTATAGGTCAGCGTTTCCCATAGATTCGTCAGCTGCACGGTATCGCCCACCTGCAGGCGATCAATGTGGCGGAAGTAATCCGCGCCGCGCCAGCCTCGGTGGCCTGCAATGACGCAGTTGGTGTTATCGCCGCCAATGGGCGCTGACGTGCTGCCCAGCACCGCCGCGCCGAGGGCAAGATGTTCATCCGATGCGCCCAAGTAGACCGGCATGGTCAACTCCATGGCCGAGATCTCCAGCACGCCGATGATCTCGTCCTCGATGCCGTAGGCGGCAAGGTCAACGGCAGGCTCCTCGCAGGCTTCCAAGCTGGTCAAATCGTGCTGTTTCTCCGCATAAAGCTGGCGGTTATATGCCTGTAAGGCTGCCAGCAGCTCGGGATACGGGTTTAGCTTGCGTTCTTCGAGGAAACTCTGCGCCGCTTCATCCGTATTGGCTTGCAGCCTGTGTCCGGTGAACACCGGCCACAGCAGGACGCAGACGCCAGCCGCAGCCAACAGCGCCGCCAGTAATAGCTCCTTTTTACGCATAGCGCTTCCTCCGTTTCACGATGAAATACCCGCCGCCGACCACTGCCGCTGCGCCGAAGCTGATAGCCAATCCCGTCAGATAGTGCCGCGCCCACGAGGAGGAAGCCGGTGTTGCAGTGATTTCTTCCACCGTTTCCGGCGTGTACGGCACACGGTGTCCCCTTACTAGCAGCCGATGGGTATTGACACCAAACGGCGTACAGGTCACCAGCGTTACCAAGTCTTTTCCGCCCTCGATTTGCAGCAAACCGGTGTCCGTGGGCAGCACAGTAGCGATATTGTCTACCTGATACGCCAATGTATCGCCCAGCACATGGATGTAAAACGTGTCGCCCACTGCAAGCTGGTCGATGTCCGAAAACAACTTGCTGGATGCCATGCCACTGTGGGCAGACAGCACCGCGTGGGTGCTGCTGCCGCCCACCGGCAGGGATGTGCCGACCACATGGCCCACCGCACGCTCCAGCGTGTCCGCGTCCGTGCCGTGCTGCACCGGCAGATATGCACCGATTTTGGGAATGTCCACATAGGCCATGACGCCGCCCACCGTGAGCTGTTGGGCATACGCCAAGGGAGGGGCGGATGCCCCTCCCTCAGTGATAGCTGCGCCGGACAGCATGGCGTTATACTGCTGCGCCGCCTGGCGCTGCCGCTCTAACTCGGCGGTATTCGTATCTTCAATGGCTGCGGTGTAGGCGGTTTCTATATCCGAGTGGTATTTTTCGCTCAGGAGTTCTCCCACCAGTGGGTAAAGTAGAAGCCCCAGCGCCACTGCGCCGCAAGCCGCCGCCAACAGCCAGCGCTTCACTGCTCGTTACGCTTGCGGAACTTCACCACGATGAACGCCGCCACGCCCAGCAGGGCCACGCCGCCGATGGTAAACATCCACGTGCCGTAGCCGCCGGTTTTGGGGAGGTCAAAACCGGGGTTGTTGATGACCGTCAGCGGCACGATGGCATTGCCCTCCGTCATGCTGATGTCCTTACCGTTGACGGTACCGGTGGCGGTCAGCAGCTTGGCGCCGCACTGCTCACAAGCGCCGTTTTCCGAAGTCTTGATGACGATCTTGACCGCTTCCTTGAGGAGAATATAACCCTTATCCGTGGCAGTCTCGGTCAGGGAATAGGTGTCATCCTCCAACCCCTTCACCACCACATGACCCTGTGCGTTGGGAACGAAGGTGGTAGCGTCCGCTTTCTTAGCGGCGAAGCCCTTGGCGTAATACACGCCGTCCTTCTGCTCAGCAATCACATACACATCGTCGGTATCGTTGTGCAGCAGGAACTTCACGTTCTGCACCTTGCCGCCGTTGTCGCTGAACTGCTTGAGAACGTCGATGCCGTAGGTGTAGACATGGCAGCAGTCCTCCAGCGTGTCAAAATAAGTGGCGTTGGTGCGCTTCCAAGTCAGCACGACATCGTTGGGGTTGTCCTTGTCGCCCATCTGGGCGTCGGCGGTCAGTGTGGCGGCGTAGGTGATGCGCATGGTGCAGTCGGAATAGCCCCGCTTCACGCTGTCGGTGTAAACGCTCTCAGACTCGTTGATCTCGCTCAGACCCACCTCGGTCATACGGATGGTCATGGTGTTGGCGGTATCATCGTAGGTCACGGTGAATTTGCCGGAATCCTCCGCCCAAGTGGTGATCTTATCGGTGCAGCCAGCGTCCTTGAAGAACTCGATGACTACATCCTGCTTATTGTAACGGATGCCCTTGGACATGGTATCGACGTAAGTATACTCACTCAGGCTGGTCGCCTTGGAGGTAATAGTGGGCAGGGTGCTGATGATCTGATAGTCGACCACATCACCCACTGAGGCGGTGGCGGTGTGGGCGTAACCGTCCCCAATGTCTGTCAGGCTGCCGCTGTTCTTGCCGGTGGAATTTTTGCTCTCGCGCACGGTTTTCTCCAGCGTGGGGCTGCCGGTCTGGTTTTTGGGATAGACAGTCACATCATAGTTCCAGCCTGTGCCGTCCACAGTGGTCATGGGCAAGGACACGAAGAAAGGGTTGCAGGTAGAGGTGACATTCTCCGGTACTCTGGTTTCGGCAACGAGGTACAGGCCCTGCCCAAGGTTTTCCGCAGAGGTGTGACCGGCAGCGTCCGTCTCGGTCATGGCCGTGCCGTTCTTGACCGCAGCTTCCAGCGCATTTTTCACCGTGGTGGCATTGGCAGCCATCGCAGCGGCCAGCTTGCCATTCAGCACATCGCTGGTGTAGTAGTTTTTTCCGTTTTCGCTCTTGTGGGCATCCGCGGCGGTCACGCCGATGGCGGGCAGCACCGCGTCCGCGCCGTCAAAGCCGTACAGCACACCTACCCGGCGCCGACCATTCACCAGCTCATTGTTCATGGCGATGTCCGCCACTTTCAAATAGGTGAATTCCACGCCCTGCACGGCATATTTTGCCAGCTTGTCGATGACGGCGTCGTCATGCAGGCCGGTGCTGACATAGGATTCTGCGTCCCACGCGCCGTCCGCGCTGGCCGTGGTGATATCGTACTTGTAGATGTTCAGGGACGCTCTCTTGCCGGTGTTGATGGTAGGCTCTGCGGCAAATGCCGTGGTCATGAGGCCGATGGCCATAAGTGCCGCCAGCAGCAGCGATACTATGCGATGGTTCTTTTTCATGTTCAGTTGTTCTCCTTCCTGATATTAGATTTTTTGCAAAAATAAACACCCATGCAGAGCATGAGTGCCGCAAGCAGGAAATATGTTGTGAATCCCGTGCCGCCTGTGAATGGTAGCTCAAATCCTGCATTGTTGCAGAGGGTGATGGTGATGTCCGCTGCATCCGCCGTCAGCGTGCCCACCTCCACCGGCTCAGGCAGCAGGGTATATCCGACGGGCGCTTTCGCCTCGGTAATGCGATACTGTACGCCGGTCTTGAGATTTTCCCACTGGGCAAGTCCATCTGCACCGGTGGTGACACTGCAGACTTCCGTCCATGACTGTCCGTCCGCAGAGGTTTCCAGCAGCAATTCCGCCCCGGCGAGAGCCTCGCCTGCGGCATCTACCTTGCGAACAGAAATGCTGCCCACCTTGTTGGCTTTGAAATGGATATACGCCCACACGGGGTCGGGCAGGGTGGTCAGCGCGGCACACGACTGGAAGTCGCTGCCGTTGCTTGGCTCCAGCAGCACGGCCTCTGTGCCGTCCACATCCAGGGAATAGCCTTTTTCGCTGCTGACATAGCCGTCCAGCTTTTCGGCGGCCTCCTTGGTGGCGGTCACTGTCAATGTGTTGCCTTCCTGGCGGATGGTCACGCCGCCGATGTTGCAGCCAAAGGAATACTGCGACAGCACGCCGTTGGTGTCGGTGACCGTTCCTGTGTACCGGCTGCCGTCCCAGTCCAGCTCGATGGCATTGCTTTCGCTCAACTGGTTTCGGTACCGCACCGCAAAGCTGGGGAGCTTGCCGTGCTGCATCATGCGGTCAATGATGGTGTCGTAGGCTTGTCCCACGCCTGCGTCCACATAGCGGAACATCCGATGGCAGGTGGTGTCGTGCAGCGTGTAGGGGTAGGTGGGGCTGCGGTAGCCGCAGACAAATTCCCAGATAATGGCTTGGGTCGCCAACTGCGCATAATCGGGATTCATATCAAATGTATAGCTGCCGCCGTGGCCGTAGGCCAGTGCCAAGGTCACCGCATAACGCTGATTCCAGCTCAGAGCGCTCCAGGACACGGATGAGTAGCCCAAGGCAGACCCCGAGGAGGCTGCGGCAGGCTCCATGCAGTAGGCAGGCACCGTCTTGCCGGTATCACTCCTTGTAAAGTATTTCAGCTTCGTGCTGATGAATGGACCCCACTGGGGCACATTGGATTTGTCCTCATAGTAGTGATAATTTCTGCCGCCCGAGATGGTGCCGGAGATGGTTTCGGCGTGAGCTGTCACAGCGGACAGCCCCATGAGTGCCGCCAGCAGGCACACCAGCGTCAGCAGCTTGGGAATGGTTTTCTTCATAATATCCTTTCTCCCAACGCAAAAGCCGGCAGCTCACGCTGTCGGCCTTCTGTTGGGTATTCGATTTTATCCGTACAGCACCACCACGATGTACTCGTCCGATGCTGCGCTATAGCGCACGGTGCAGTTGAACCGTGCATAGGCTCTGACGGCATTCGCGCCGTCCATGGCTGCCGAATTCTGGAAGGTGGCGTCCACATTGCCCCGCACCGCGCGGTTTAGTGCCTCCCGTCCGCCGTTGGCTGCCAGCCACGCCACGCTGTCTGCCGTGCCGGGGAAGTAGCTGGCATTCTCCGCAGTCAGGTCGGTGTCGATGGTCACGCCGTACTGCGCCTTCGCATACTCGTTGCCCACCCGCACGGCCTCCGCGATGGAGTAGATGTTCCCGCTGGCCGCAGACGGCGCAGGGTCAGGCTCGGGTGTCGGCGTAGGAGCAGGTTCGGGGGTGGGAGCCGACGGGGGAGTTGCTGTAGGCTCTTTCTTAGATGTTGCCGGCAGCTCAGGTACAGCAGGCTGCACCGTTTTGCCGGATGTAGGCTGCTTTTCTGCCGCCTTGTCTGCTGAATCATCCGTTTGCGGTGTGGACTTTGATGACTCCACAACGGCATCTGTTTCGGTAACCTTACCCTCTGCCGGCAGCAACGGCGTATCCGCCGCTTCTGCCGCATTGTCGGTTCCCCGAACTTGAGGCAATTCTGCCTGTGCAGAGTCAGGTGCCTGTGTTTTGCTTTGCACTTGTGCTGCACAGCCCACCAAGAATATCGCGCATAGCGTCAATGTCACGCAGAAAGCGGTTCGTTTCATAGCAGCATCATCCCTTCGTACTAAGATGATACCATTATGCGGATACAAGGGTTTGCTGTCAAATTTTTGCTTATCTCTGTTCGTGCTCCTGGTCGGCAATGGTTTTGGCCTGCCGTACCATCTGTTCGGACACTTTCTTCAGCTCCTGCATCTTTGCTCGGACGGATGGCTTTTTCTCAGATGCCATCTCGGTAGAGATTCTGGCACCATTCCCGCGCTCCTTGGAGCTGTTCTCGGACGGAGCGCGGGCGCTTGCTTTTTTTGCGGCGTCCTCCCGTACTGGCGCGGGATAGCCCATCCGTTCAAAGATACGGTTGATCTGCTTGGCATCCTTGGCCTTGGCCATGATCTCCACTGTGCCGGTTTTCTCCACCTTATTGATAACGGGATAGAACAGCACCCCGTAGCGCTTGCTCTCCATCTGAAAGCCTTTCAGATCCTCCTGCTTGACGGAGAAAATAGTCAACTCCTCGCCGTCCTGGATCAGCCGCTTCAGCCCCGTCTTGCCGGACAGCTTTGGGTTGTCCTTGGCAATGGCAATCAGCAGAGCTGCCAAATTTTTCGCGCCCAAGCCCGCCAGTTTAACGGCGCTCTCCGTAATTTGGATACCCTCTTTTACCACCAATTCGGCAGTTTCACCGCTGGTATTCATGGCGTTTTTCCTCCTTTTTGACTTGCTTTTGCCGCATGGCTTCCGCCTGCTCTACTTGTTGGGATATATGCGGTACATCCGTCAATATCCCGTGGCACAGGGTCAATTCCCTGCGTTTCTCCCGCAGGGAGGCAGTCTGCCGGTCAATCTCAGCGCTGCATCGCGCTTTGCCTTCCTCATCTTCTGCATCTCTCCTTTCCCGATATAGTGGTTTTCTCTGCTGCTCACCGTTGTATATCTCCCGCTCAAGGGCGGCGATCCGCTGCTCCAAATCCTCCGCCGTGGTCAGGCCGTTCGCCCACAGATACCGAAACTGCCGGTCATAGCGTTCCAGTCGGACGACCTCCTGCCGCACGGAAAAAGGGACACGCCGGAAGCGGGTCTTTTTTCGTGTCCCTCGCAGCAGATACAGATACCGAAGATAAAGAGCCTGAAAGCCTGTGATCTTTCGTTTCGGCACGGTTGGGTGCTTGCCCTTGATTCGGTAACGCCTGCCTTTACACTTTGTGACAGGGGCAGGCGGTACCGCGCCTTCACGCCGGGCGGCTAGTCGGGTGCGGATGTCCTGCTCCGTATACCCGTCACCAAGGCTATCCAGCCGGATCGCTCGTTTGCCGCCCGGCGGCAGCACGGTCACATATTTGCGGTTTGGCTGGTTCTGCACCACATAACCAAGCCGCCGCAGGAGCATCAGAAATGAGTCAAAGGTGTAGGCGTTCTCGATCACGCGGTCAATATCAGCGCGGATGATGCTGCGGATGGTGGGCTTACCCGTGTTTTCCGCTTTCCATTCGGCATAGTGCTTTCCTTTGCCCTGCGGCGCGATGACGGATAGCCCATTCTCTCGGCACAGCGCATCGGATGCGCCTCGCACATCAAAATAGTAGCTGCCGGGGCTGCTGTGATATTTTCTGCCGTCCACAAAGGATACGGAATTCACTACAATGTGATTGTGCAGATGGGCTTTGTCCAAGTGTGTTCCGATGACCGCCTCATACTGACCGCCAAAGAGCTTTTCGGCAAAAGCCATGCCGATACGGTGCGCCTGCTCCGGCGTCACCTCTCCGGGTGCAAAGGACTGGATGAAGTGATACCCTACCACACCGCCCGCTTTTCCGAAGCAACGCTTTGTCTCCTGCATCTCGGCATAAGCTGCTTCACAGCTCTCACAATTAATGGCAGACGCAAAGAAAAGCTGCTTTGTTTTCTCTGAATTTACGGCGTAAGTAATGCCAGCGTCCAGCGTGGTCTTTTCGCTGTTGATGGCGTAATTCACGCGCTTATCCAGTCGGTCGCGGATGGCGATGATCTTAACAATGGCCATATCAAAGGCGTTTCATCGTCCGCCAAAGCAGACCCTGCATTGCCTTAATGCGGTCGATGTCCTCCATGCGGACAAATCCGCGGGCATTGGCCACCTTGGCGATCTGATTGATATTGACCGCCATGCCGGAAAGCTGGCGCAGCAGCTCCGGCAGTTCGTCGGGCGGACGGGGGCGCAGCTCCGCCCCTACAATCAGCCTGCGGAGTACCGGCTCCATTTTTAGGCCGGTATCTGCGGAGAGCTGCTTCAAGTGTGCGTATTCTACGCTGTCCAGCCGCAGGGAAATTCGCTTTGCAATTTCTCTCATGAGTTTCCTCCTCGTTTTTAATGGGGGTCTTAGGGGGCTTGCCCCTTAACAAGCGTATTTTGCTGTCAAAATGCTATGCTTGCCGGGACAGCGGCGCTATGCACCGCGTCCCGCGTTACTGTGCCGAAAAAAGAAATCAGCGGACTGCGCCGTGCCGGGCGCAGTGCCGATACTGCAGCAGGTCATTGTAGTCTTTGCCCCGCAATGGCGGCTTATCGATGACCTCATATCCTGCCAGCAGCTCCTGCAGTGCCGCTGCCGCCACCCGTCCCGGTTCGTCATTGTCCAGGCACAGCACGATGCGGGATATATGGGGTGCAGCTTTCAAATACTGCGTAAGTGCCGGCGGCAATCGCTGCAGTCCCTTACCGGAAATGCCGCCCAGCGCCAGTGTATTTGCCTTGCGCCAGTCCGAGCCCTGTTGCTTCAGCAATGTCAGATAGGATAGTGCATCAATGGCTCCTTCAAAAACGCACAGGGTCGATCCGTTGCTCGGTGCCAAGGGTACAGCAAAGGTAAATCGCTTGTCGCTGCCTGCTGCTTCACCGACAAACCGCTTTTCCCGCTGCGTTCCCCGCAGCATGGCATAGGCAGGCTTACCCTCTGCAAAGCCAACAAATATACAGTTATGGCGGACAGCATCCTCATAGAGCTGCCCGTGCTTGATGCAGTGGTTGATGATCTCGGCGTCAATGCCGCGGCTGCGTAAATATGCAAAAACACGCCGATTATCGGCGTGTTTGGGCGGCAGCGTAAATTCAGTTTTCGGATACAGTACGGCTGGCTTTGGCGGAGACGGTATGCAGGGCGATTCTCCGAGGATGCGCTGCACAGCCTCCGGAAGCCATAAGCCCTCTACCGCGGTCAGATAGTCCAGAGCATTTCTTCCACCGATCCCACGCGACCACCAAAACCATTTCCCGTTGGAAATTTTCAAAGAGTCATGGGTGCGGGTGGCGTAGGTGCTGCCACTGATATGCACCAGCTCCTGCGGCTCGAAGCAACGCAGGTAGGTCAGCAGATCCACCTCCCGTGCAGCAGTAAGCTGCTCCTTGGATACATAGGGCATGGTTGTTCACCTCCATGTAAGAGAAAAGCCGCCTGCATTTCTACAAACGGCTCTTGATAATATAATTGGCCTTATTGGTTGCTCTTTTTCAGCAATTTTTGCTCGGCACTTTCCAATGCGGCAATATAATCCTTTTCCCCTCTGGACAATTCGGCGGACTGAAGTTCCTTATATTTTCGATATTCTTCCTTAGCTTTCTTCTCTGCCGTGGCCGCGCTGATTTTTCCTGCATGAGTCAGGATCTCGTGCTTGGAGAGCTTGAGAAAGCCGTCCAGTGTGTCGATCCAGTCAGACATATACATGGGTATGCGGCGTCGTGCCTGCATCTCTGCAAGATCAAGGTAAGCCGATACAATGTCATTGAGTGCCAGCAGCTCGTCTTCCGTACAATAGTTTTTAGCAATGAGGGCATCGCTCTGTGTCGGATGATTTCCGGAAAATGAGTGCAGCCCCATATTGGGTTTACTACTATCCACACTGTAAAAAATCTTTTCTGCGGCTGTCTGACCATGAGCAGCCCAGTGCATTTTATTCTGGACGGTCTTGAAGAAAAGGACGGAAGATTCTGTCCTCGGGTCATAATCCACACTGGTGGCATAAATGTCCAGCACTTTGCGCCAGAACACCTTTTCAGAGGATCGGATATCGCGGATACGATCCATCAGTTCATCAAAATAGATGCCGCCGCCAGCTTGCTTCAGCAGCTCATCGTTCATGGCAAAGCCCTTAATGAGGTATTCTTTAAGTATGGAGTTGGCCCAAATACGGAATTGAGTGCCACGGAGCGATTTCACACGATAGCCCACGGAGATGATAACATCTAAGCTGTAGTACGCAACTGGCTTATCTGAATTTGCAATGTGAATATTTTTCACATTGCTTTTTTCATCCACCTCACCCTCGGCAAATACATTTTTGATATGTTTCGTAATGCCGCTGCGCTCTCGTTGGAACAGCTCCGCCATCTGTGCCTGTGTCAGCCAAACGGTTTCGTTTTCCATACGAACATCGATTTTTGTCAGGCCATCCTCCGTCTGATACATAATGATCTCCGTCTGTTCAGGGTGGATGTCGTTTCCGCTGGTCACCCAATTACTCATGTGCCGATTCCTCCCATTCGTTGCCGCAAATGTTTCCTGCGCGTACAGCAGTGTCTGCTTTAGACCGAGTACATCTATTTTCATTATATCACCTCACCTCTTACGGTGCAATGAAAATCCCTCATCTCTCCAGTTGTGCCCGCTTATCCGCCCCCTCTCGCTCCGGTCTGCGTTCCGGCTCGGCCAGTTTCGCCATGGCGGCATCGACCACGCAGGAATGGCTGTCCACCGCATAGACTCCCACATGGCCGCCCATTTGCTCTTGCAGCGCCGTGAACCGGCCTGCCACCTGCTGTGCCGGGAGTCCAAACCGCTCGTCCCCAATGCGCTGCGCCATCCTTTCGTACAGCTTGACTTTCAATTCTTCTTTTGTCATATTCACCTGTTTGTTCACCTCACCCTTCCCGTCCGCATCCGATGGGCATAGTTCTGCACACTATACCGGCGCATATGGTCATTTTCCGTGGGCACGGCGCTGTCCAGATCGATCCCCTCCAGGCGGTAGTCATCGGGCCGCAGCACCTCCTCCACGGGAATTACTCGGACACGCGCCCTGCTTTTCCACTCACCGCCGAATACGCCGCCCATGCTGTGAAAGCCCCTGTCGCCGCACACCCACAGCAGCCGCTTACCTGCCGGTATGCTGCCCAAAGGCTGTTTGAGAACGACTACAGAACGCGGCTCTGCGCCAGCCACCCGATAGTAACCGGCCTGCTCCGCCTTCTCGTATGTGCGTATCAGCTTCTCGAATTTCCATTGCGGCTCAATGTAAAGAAAGCTCTCCTGATATCCCATATCGACCTACCTTTCCAATTCTGTTGTTTTCCGTGCCGGTGGCTGTTCCTCCGGCATCTCTGTATCGCCTATGACCTCCGGTTCGTGCTTGTCCATATTCAACAGCGCGTTCAGTTCCTCCAGCCGCGCCAGCTTTGTTTTCAGCTCCTCCTCACGGGGGAACGGCTTTGATACCTCCGCTTTCGCTGTTTCCATCTGCGTGTGCAGCTCGCTCAGCTTCTCCTTACAAGCCTGCTCCTTCACCGGCAGCGTCTCCAACAGATTATCCATGCGTTGGATATTGCCGAATACATCCGTACCCAGCGTCACCACATGGCGCAGCTGTCCGATCATGGCCAGCCGGTACTCCTGTGAAAAGCTGTCAAAGGACAGCTCCAGCGTCAGGCCGCGGTAAAGGCCGATCTGCATCGGCTCCGGCGTCAGCATATTCTGGCAGAGTGTCAGCAGCTCCGTGCCTGCTGCCTTTTTCTCGGCATAGACCTTACCCGCCAGCGTCATGGGAGAAAAACCGTCCGCATTGGGCGCAGTATGCTCCCTGACCGTGGTAATATCTGCGCCGTATCCGGCAAGCCTTTCCTGTGTTTCCGCGATGGACTTGGGAAAGGTTTTGCTGATGGCGTCCTCCAGCGCATACCGCTGGCTGAGATGATTGCCTTTCAGTAGTTTCAGCTTAGATACCTCAATGTCCAGATCCATCTTTTCCTTGATGAGCGGATTACCACTGGCCAGTGCTTTGATCTCCGCATAGGAGAGTGCCTGCTCATCCACATCCTCGGCGGAACGCACTGGGCTCTTGCTGGTCATGATCTGCGCGATGAATTTCTGTTTTCGCTCTACCAACTGATAGAGATAGGCGTCAAACGTACCCTCGGTGACGTAGCTGTAAATGTCCACCTCAGCATTTTCGTTGCCCTGCCGGATGATGCGTCCCTCC
>ERZ857521.2779-NODE-2779-length-15872-cov-27.326547_pt1 | contig 15872 bp, 13 predicted proteins | sample MGYA00519701_ERZ857521 | MGnify/ENA primary metagenome ERZ857521 (study PRJEB31778, sample SAMEA3449346) | human gut metagenome | biome: human gut; feature: human-associated habitat; material: faeces | place: United Kingdom | collected 2010/2012 ...
AAACATTCACTTACAATTTGTTAGTGAAAATCTCTAATGACCGATCTGGGTTAAAGAGAATCACGACTATGACAAGTTGCTCGAAATCTTTGAGACCATTCTTTCCCAAAGGCGTAGCAGCCGGAAAAAGGTCTATTCCATTCATGAGCCTGAGGTACAATGTATCAGCAAGGGCAAGGAGCATAAGAAATACGAATTCGGCAACAAGGTATCCATCATACGTTCTGTCACAGGCATTATTCTTGGCGCCATGTCCTTCCGCAATGAATATGACGGTCATACCGTGGAGTCTTCCCTGAAACAGGTGGAACGGCTAACCGGGCGAAAAATCAAGCTGCTGGCAGGTGACAGGGGATACAGAGGCAGGAAGGAAATCAACGGGACGAAGATTATGATTCCCGGTGTACCCGGGAAATCAGACAGCCGTTATCAGAAGCTGAGAAAACATAAGCTCTTCTGCAAGCGTGCAGGCATAGAACCGACAATAGGTCACTTGAAGTCAGATTACCGGTTGGGCCGCAACTTTTATAAGGGTGTGGCGGGAGATGCTGTGAATGTGCTTCTGGCGGCAGCGGCCTATAACTTCAAAAGAGCCATGAAAGCTCTTTGGTGCATGCTTCAAAAAATACGCGAGATACTGTGTCTGAACAATATCTCGCAAAAATGGGCTTTTTAAGGGACGACTATTATAGCATACAGCCGCGCCTCTCGGTCAAATATTTCCCGGCGGACAATGACTTGCTTTATCTTCATTTCTCAAAGATGGAGCAGTTTTATCATTGTCTGAGGCTCTATTCATGGGACTTGCCTACCGACTTCCGTATGCCGAGCATCGATGGCTACAAGCCGCGTTCTTCAGAGCATTATGAGGTGGGGTGGAAGCATTTTCTCGCGGGAGGTCTGTTTGAGCTTTCGGCATTTTATAAGACAAGGCATCATGTGGTGGCTCTGCGTCCTGATGCTTTTGTTGAAGACGATAGCTGGGGACAGTATGTCATGGCGGGCAACGGTGATAGCTATGGCGTGCGTTTTTATCTTAATAAGAGTTGGAAACGTTGGATGCTTCAGTTCTCTTATGCCTTTTCGCGTAGTCGTGAGTGGTTTGACGACATGCCGGAGCACGGACGCATGCCGTCACTTTTTGACGTGCCTCATCAGTTGAGCGCAGCCTTGTCGTTTAAGCTCAATGCCCATTCGCTCGTGTCCGTGGGTGGCATGATGCGTTCGGGTAAGGTGATGGAGTTTGGTGAGGATCTGGACTTGGCTCCAGAGGAGCAGTTTCGTACTGACCGTGAGCCGCTGGTCTATCGTGTAGACGTGGGTTATTCGTTCGAAAAGGCGTTCGGCCGTAGGCTCCTTGCTCTGCGTTGCGGACTGTATAATGTCATTGGTCGTCCGTCCGATGAGGATGTCCTCAGCTTCTATTCCGCAGTCTGGCACGGCAACTGCCTTCCTTATGCGAGTGTCAGTTTTAAGTTCTGAGTATCGCCAGGCCTTTATTGTTCAACCACTTTTCAGCCTTGGCAGATACGTTGCCCGATGATATGTCACGGACGATGCCTGTGTTGTCGTCACGTATATCATGATCCGTAGAGGCCATATGGGCAGATGCATATGGCTCTCTCCGGTGTGTGTCGGAGTTTGTAGGATGAGAACGGTGTCATAAGTATGTCAAGAGGGGAATGATGGCTTTGCTGACCCTCTGTTTGGGTTATGTTGTTCACAGATTTTTCAGCCTTTTTGCTTGTCTTTACGCTACGCTCTATGTATGTCAGTATGCTAATAGTCAAAAAAATAGGTGGATTGAATGCAGAATGTATTTTTTTTGCTACCTTTGCGCCGAAAATCATAATTAAGTAAGGAGATATTCATGTCTAAGAAGTTTGCTGAACATAACGGTCTTGATCTCAAGCAGACCAATGATGAAGTATTAGCAGCGTGGGAGAAGCACGACATCTTCCACAAGAGCATAGATGAGCGTGAAGGCCATCCCCTCTTCGTATTCTTTGAGGGCCCCCCTTCGGCCAATGGCCATCCCGGTATTCACCATGTGCTGGCACGTTCGATCAAGGATACGTTCAACCGCTATAAGACCATGCAGGGCTTCCAGGTGAAGCGCAAGGCAGGTTGGGACACACACGGACTCCCTGTGGAGCTGGGTGTGGAGAAGGAACTCGGCATTACGAAGAAAGATATCGACAACAAGCAGAGTGCGAAGTATATCTCTGTGGAAGACTATAACCGCAAGTGCCGTGAGAACGTGATGATGTTCACGGCTGAGTGGCGTAAGCTCACAGAGCAGATGGGCTACTTCGTTGACCTCGATCATCCTTATATTACTTACGACAACAAGTATATTGAGACATTGTGGTGGTTGCTGAAGCAACTCTACAATAAGGGTCTGCTTTATAAGGGCTATACCATCCAGCCCTATTCGCCTGCCGCCGGTACGGGTCTGTCGAGCCATGAGCTCAACCAGCCCGGTTGCTATCGCGATGTGAAGGATACCACTGTCACGGCCCTCTTCCCCATCACGTCTCCGCGTGAGGCCTGGACGCATCATGGCAAGGCTTGCTTCGTGGCTTGGACCACAACGCCTTGGACCTTGCCCAGTAACGTGGCTCTTTGTGTGGGCCCGAAGATCGACTATGTGGCCGTGGAGACTTATAACCTCTATGACGGCGAGCCACTGACGCTGATCATGGCAGAGAGCCGTGTCAATGCCTACCTTAAGGCCGATCAGGAGTGCAAGGAAGGCGAGCTGCTGCCCTTCGACAAGGAGAAGAAGCAGTGCCCCTGGCGCATCATCGACCGTATGAAGGGTACCGACCTCGAGGGCTTGGGCTATGAGCAGCTTATGCCGTGGGTGAAGCCCTGCGAGAAGGTGAACGATCTGGCTGCTCCTTTCATCAAGGAGTATGCTGCAGCTCATCCGGAGAAGACCTTCAAGAGCGTTGACGGACGTGACACGTTCGTAGAGATGAAGGATCAGGCCTTCCGTGTGATCCTTGGCGACTATGTGACTACAGAGGACGGTACCGGTATTGTGCATATTGCACCTACCTTTGGTGCTGACGACGCCAATGTGGCCCGTGACGCCAACATCCCCGCCCTCTATCTGATCAATAAGAAGGGCGAGACACGTCCAATGGTCGACCTTCAGGGTAAGTACTACGAGACAGAGGCGCTCGATAACAATTTTGTGAAGGCTTGCGTTGATGTCGATCTTTATAATCATCATGCAGGTGACTATGTGAAGAATGCTTACGATCCGAAGTTCAACCCCAATGGTGTGTGGGACAAGAAGGCATCGGAGAAGGCCGAGGATCTGAACATCGTGATCTGCATGGAGATGAAGCAGGAGGGCACGGCCTTCAAGATTGAGAAGCATGTGCACAACTATCCTCACTGCTGGCGTACCGATAAGCCCATCCTTTACTATCCCCTTGATTCTTGGTTCATCAAGGATACGGAGAAGAAGGAGCGTATGGTAGAACTCAATAAGACGATCAACTGGCAGCCTGAGTCGACCGGCACCGGCCGTTTCGGCAACTGGTTGGAGAATCTGAACGACTGGAACCTGTCACGCTCACGTTTCTGGGGTACACCGCTGCCCGTATGGCGCGATGACGACCGCCGTGAGAAGTGCATTGGCAGCCTCGAGGAGTTGTATGCAGAGATCGAGAAGTCGGTTGCTGCCGGCTTCATGGAGTCGAACCCGTTGAAGGACAAAGGCTTCGTTCCCGGCGATTATTCGCAGGAGAACTATGACAAGGTTGATCTCCATCGTCCTTATGTCGACAACATCGTGCTTGTGAGCGATGCCGGCACGCCGATGCACCGTGAGACCGACCTGATCGACGTATGGTTCGATTCCGGTTCTATGCCTTATGCACAGCTTCACTATCCCTTCGAGGGTGAGATTGCCTGCGGACAACGTCAGCGCATCGATCCTGAGCGTGCCAAGAAGGCTTTCGAAGAGAATAATGTAAAGACGGCTGACGAATATCGGCAGCTGCTTATCCACAGCAGTTATAAGGGCACCCCGCTGCCTCCTGCCTTCTATCCCGCCGACTTCATCAATGAGGGTGTCGATCAGACACGTGGATGGTTCTTCACACTTCATGCCATCGCCACGATGGTATTCGACAGCGTAGCCTTCCGCAATGTCATTTCCTCGGGTCTGGTGCTCGATGCTAAGGGCAACAAGATGTCGAAGCACGTGGGCAACGTGACCGATCCTTTCGAGATGATCGACAAGTACGGTGCCGATCCCGTGCGTTTCTACATGATGACCAACTCCGAGCCTTGGGACAACCTGAAGTTCGATCCGAACGGTGTCGACGAGGTGCGTCGTAAGTTCTTCGGTACCTTATATAATACTTACAGCTTCTTCGCTCTTTATGCCAATGTCGACAACTTTGATCCTGCCGATCAGGGTGAGCAGGCACTGACGGAGATCGACCGCTGGATACTCTCTTCTCTCAATACGCTTGTGAAGGGTGTGACACGCGAGTTGGAGCGCTTCGATCCTACGCGTGCCGGTCGTCTTATCGACGATTTCGTCAATGACGATCTGTCCAACTGGTATGTGCGTCTCAACCGCAAGCGTTTCTGGGGTAAGGAGATGAGTGCTGACAAGCGTGCTGCTTACCGGACGCTCTACACCTGTCTGATGACAGTGGCCAAGCTGTTGGCTCCTTTTGCTCCGTTCTATGCTGATCAGCTTTATAAGGATCTGGGCGGTGAGCTGGAGAGCGTGCACCTTGCAGAATGGCCGAAGGCCGAAGAAGGCTGTATTGACCATGAGCTGGAGGAGCGTATGTCGCTCGCACAGAAAATCACCTCGATGGTACTCGCCCTACGCCGTAAGGTGAATATCAAGGTACGCCAGCCGCTGGCACAGATTATGATCCCGGCTGTCGATGCTAAGCAGCGTGAGCGCATTGAGGCTATGAAGGATCTCATCCTCAATGAGGTGAACGTGAAGGAGCTGCAGTTTGCCGAAGGTCAGGGCATCCTTGTGAAGAAGGTGAAGTGCAACTTCCGTGTCATGGGTAAGAAATTCGGTAAGCTGATGAAGGGTGTCGCAGCCCGTATGTCTTCTCTCTCTCAGGAGGAGATTGCCCAGCTGGAGCAGCAGGGACATTTCGATTTCGAGTATGAGGGCCAGGCTGTCAGCGTAGAGGCTGCCGATGTGGAGATCATTTCTGAGGATATCCCCGGTTGGCTCGTGAGCAATGAGGGCAACCTCACCGTGGCACTCGAAGTGGAAATTTCCGAGCCGCTCCGTCAGGAGGGTATTGCCCGTGAGCTTATCAATCGCATTCAGAATCTGCGTAAGGAGAGTGGTCTGGAGATCACCGATCACATCAGTGTCGTTGTATCGCCCAATGAGAAGACCGACGCTGCCGTACATGCTTTCTCTGATTACATCTGCTCACAGGTGCTTGCCAACAAGCTGGAAGTGGCTGACAACGACGGCTCTGAGGCAGAGATCGACGAACTGAAGCTTAACATCCTCATTCAGAAGGACTAAGGATATGAGATAAAGACCTGTCGTGCGGGAGAAGTATTCTCCCTGCATGGCAGGCCTCTTTATTACCTTTTAACTATTATTATCTTATACACCTATAAAATTTGACGGATATGGAAAAGAAAGTTCGCTACAGTGATGAGGAGCTCGAGGAGTTCCGTGGCATCATTAATGAGAAGTTGGCTCGCGCCCGAAAGGAATATAATGAGATGATGGCTGCCTTGATGAACAACGACGGTAATACCGACAATGACACCAGCCCTACTTTCAAGATTGCTCTGGAGGGTAGCGCCATGGAGCGTGAGGATCTTATCCAGCAGGCTCAACGCCAGCAGAAATTCATCCAGGGTCTTGAGGCCGCTCTGGTGAGAATTGAGAAGAAGACGTATGGTATCGACCGTTTTACCGGCGAACTCATCCCTAAGGAGCGCCTGCGTGCCGTACCTCATGCTACTCTTAGTGTGGCCTCGAAGAATGCGAGAAAAAACAAGAATGACTGATTCAACTAACAAACAAGGATTCACAAAAGCCGGAGGGCAGGACAGACAACCGGCGGAACAGCGTCCCGCCGGTACGTCAACCCACGAGGCACAGTCGGCCGTACGGCGTACGGGATGGGCAGGATGGCCGTGGATCATTGCCGTGGCTATTCTCGTCATCGACCAGCTGATCAAGATATGGGTGAAGACGCACATGACGCTGGGCGAGTCAACGGAGGTAACGCCGTGGTTCTATATCACGTTTATAGAGAATAACGGTATGGCCTATGGCATGACGTTCATCAATAAGCTTTTTCTTTCCGTAATGCGTATCATTGCCGTGACGGCCATCGGTTGGTTTATCTGGCAGACACTAAAGCAGGGTGGACGGAAATTTTACATCGTCCTGCTGACAATGATTGCGGCCGGAGCGGCCGGTAATATCATCGATTCGATGTTCTACGGTCTTGTCTTCAATGAGTCCTCACCTTTCTATGTGTCCTATTTCGTACCCTTTGGTACAGGTTATGCGCCTTTCCTGATGGGTAAGGTGGTGGATATGCTCTATTTCCCTATCATCGATACGACGTGGCCTGCATGGGTGCCTTTTGTAGGTGGTGACCATTTCATTTTCTTCTCTCCGGTCTTCAATTTTGCCGACTCGTGCATCACGGTAGGGGTGATTCTTATGCTTATCTGTTGCCGTCGTGATCTGGAGTTGATGGGCGAGACGGTACGCCGTGGGCTGCATCTGAAGAAGAAAGACGACAAAAAAGAGGATTGAGACAAATAGCTTGCCGTTGCAATCCTTTACTTCTATCCCGGTGGGAACACGCTTCCTGCCGGGAATATATATTCAATCATCACAGCTCCCGTGGAGCAGGCTTGAGGCTACACAGCTTGCGACAGCAATGGTGTGTTCCGGATCCCGAAGGGAGCGCGTAGTCCTGTATCAACATGACATATCATAGCAGACACATCATTTATCTTTTCTCTTTTGTCTTGCTTCTTCTTGTAAGTTGCAAGCCGGGCGTTCCTTCCGAGATCATTCAGCCTTCGGAAATGGAGGAATTACTCTATGACTATGCGCTGGCCGACGGCATGGCATCATTGCAGCCGGGCAACGCTTCGGAGAATGATATTACGTTGCGGCAATCGGTGCTTCAAAAGTACGATGTGTCGCAGGCCGATTTCGATTCGTCAATGGTCTATTACACACGCCACTCTGACCAGCTCCGTGACATCTACCAGCATGTCTGTGATCGCCTGCAGAAGGATGCTCAGGCGCAGGGTGCCAGCGTAAACGAGACAATGGCAGGTGTGATGGCTGTTGATAGTATTGATATCTGGCGGGGAGAGCGCTCAATGGTGCTCATACCACAGGCGCCTTATAACTATTATTCCTATAATCTGAAGCCCGACAAGAAAATCCGCCGCGGCGATGGCGTGACGCTTCAGTTCTATGCCAACTTTATCTATCAGGATGGCATGCGTGATGGTGTCGCCATGCTTGCTGTGACCTATAATAATGATTCTACCGTCACGAGAACGACGCATATTTCCTCGACAATGTCCTACTCGCTGACCATTGACGATCGCGACAGTTTGGGTATAAAGTCGGTACGCGGCTTCTTCATCCTAAATAAGAATACACAAGACCAGTCGGCGACAACGCTTCGTCTGATGTCGCTCTCACAGATCCGTATGCTTCGTCATAGTCCGCAGATGCAGCCGACCCAATCGGCAGGCGGGGCCGTGCAGCCGGCGGTACGTCCTAATATCGACAGCATCCGCCGTATGGAGCAGCAGTCTCGGCAGGGACAGCCCTCTTCATTGGAACCCTCATCGCCTAGCTCTTCACCGACGCTGGCTCCGGCTACACGTCTTTCCGACGGACGTCCCCTGCCACCACCACCTCCTTCCGAAGGAAAGAGGAAACTTGAGATGAAAAAACTGCCGGTTCGATAACTCTCATTTTGTCTTGGCTGTAGGGAAAGCTAAGACGGAGAAGAAATGGCGACGGTAAGGCTTTTGGGTGTATCGGATGGTAGACGCCCTGCTTCTCGGCCGGATATGGCTTATCAGCGCTTCCGGTCGTTAGAGTTCTGACATACAAACAATTCAAATACTGATTATATATGAAGAAACAATTTCTTACGCTTTGCCTTTTGGCTCTTGGTACGTACGCTATGGCGTGTACCAACTTCATTGTAGGCAAGAAGGCATCGAAAGACGGATCGGTGATCGTCACTTACAACGCTGACGACTATGGAATGTTCATCGGTCTGTGTCATTATCCTGCCGGGACACACCCCAAGGGTGCCATGCGCGACATTGTCAACTGGGATACCCACAAGTATATCGGACAGATTCCTGAGGCTCCCGTGACCTATAACGTAATCGGCAATATCAACGAATATCAGGTGTCTATCGGTGAGACTACCTACGGAGGCCGTGAGGAGATGGTCGATCCGACGGGTGGCATAGACTATGGATCGCTGATCTATCTCGGTCTGCAGCGTTCGAAAACGGCCCGTGAGGCCATTAAGGTGATGACATCGTTGGCCGAGAAATATGGTTATTGCTCAGAGGGTGAGACCTTCACCATCGCCGATCCTAATGAGGCTTGGATTATGGAGATGATGGGCAAGGGGCCCGGATCGAAAGGTGTCGTATGGGTGGCACAGCGTATTCCTGACGATGCTATCTGTGCACATGCCAACCAGAGCCGTATCGGTAAGTTCAATATGAAGGACAAGAAGAACGTGCTTTATTCTAAGGACGTGATCAAGTTTGCCCGCAGCAAGGGATGGTTCACCGGTAAGGATGCTGACTTCAGCTGGAAGAATGCCTACGCCAAGCCCGACTTCTCCGGACGCCGCTGGTGCGACGCACGTGTATGGGCTTTCTTCAATCGTTGGAAAAAGGGCTTCGACCGTTATCTCCCCTGGGCTTTGGGTAAGGACGAGAATGCGGAGGACATGCCTCTCTGGATCGTTCCTGACCAGAAGCTGAGCGTGCAGGATGTGGAGAACAGCATGCGCGACCACTATGAGGGTACGCCCATGGCGCTCGACTCTACCGACATGGGTGGTGGTATCTGGCAGATGCCTTATCGTCCCACGCCTCTCGAGTTTACCGTCAATGGTAAGAAATACTTCAACGAGCGTCCTACCTCTACCCAGCAGACAGGCTTCTCCTATGTAGCCCAGCTCCGTTCATGGCTGCCCCGTGAGATCGGCGGCATCCTTTGGTTTGGCAACGACGACGGCAATATGGTGGCTTACGTGCCTATTTATTGTGGTTCGACGAAGCAGCCCGAGTGTTTCAACACACCGGGAGCCGATGCTACACACTTCTCTATGAAAAACGCTTATTGGGTATGCAATTGGGTGAGCAATATGGTCTATCCCCGCTACTCGATGATGTTTGGCTCGCTGAAAGCTGTCCGTGACTCTCTTGAACAGAGCTATTTCGCTGCTCAGCCTGCTGTGGAGGCTAAGGCCCAGGAGCTTTATAAGACTGATCCAGCTCAGGCAGTGGCTTATCTGAATGACTATTCCATCACGAAGGCACAGCAGATGCTCGATCGTTGGAAGCAGCTCGCCACTTATCTTATCGTGAAATACAACGACATGATCGTGAAGCCGGATAACAATGGTGTGTTCTCCACCACACCGGAGGGTATCGGTGTCACCGTCGAGCGTCCCGGCTATCCTGAGAGTTATCGTCAGAGACTCGTAAAGGAGACGGGCGATAAATATCTGGAACCCGGACAATAATATTGACATGACCTGTATGGTCCCGTCGGGTCGCCGTCTGAAGAGGACGACCCGTCGGGACCGCTTCATTATTACCGGAGATAACGACAGCAGGAACATGCAATTCCGGTATGATTATTAGCCGACTTCAATTTGCAAGCTCTCGGTTTTGTCTGTTTGAGAAGCTGTGCATGGAAGTGTTACTAACCCGGCTTCTGTTTTATAAGTCATCGGCCCCGTTTAGGGGGCATTCATTTTCACATAATATTAAGGAGAATAGATACATTGAAGCACAAACGACTATGGGTGGCCGTTGCGGTGATCGTCTTGGCGGTAGTGACCGTTGTTGCCACATTGATGAAGTATTGTTCCTCGCCTGACAGACGGCAGATAGAGCATCCTGGAGATATTGCCGGTGCAAGGATCGGCGTGCAGCTCGGTACGACGAGCGATATCCGCGTATCGAAATATGAGAACGACAATTCAGCGACATCGGTTGAGCGCTATACGAAGACAGCTGATGCTATCCAGGCGCTGCTGCAGGGTAAGCTCGACTGTATCGTGGAGGATGAGCAGCCGGCTTTGGCCTTTGTGGCACAGAATCCGGAGCTTCGTATCTTGCCAGAGACCTTTTCGACCGATCATTATGCTTTCTGTGTGAGCAAGGACAACCGTGCACTGCTCGACAAGATCAATCATGCGCTGATGTTGCTCCGCAATGACGGTACGCTGCGGATCATCCACGATAGGCACGTGCGCCAGAATCTGCCGGTGGCCTATCTGCCGAAAAGGATGGAGCGTCCCAATGGAAAGCTTGTCGTGGCTACCAACGCTACTTATAAACCTTATGAATATTATGACAATGGACGTGTGGTAGGCATTGATATTGATATCATGCAAGCTGTCTGCGATGTTCTGGGCATGACACTTGTCGTGGAGGATATGAATTTCGATTCTGTCATTACGAGCGTACAAACGGGCAAGACACAGGTGGGTGCCGCAGGTCTGGCCGTGACTTCTGACAGGAAGAAGAATGTGCTCTTCACCACTCCTTATACGGAGTGTCGGCAGGTGGTGATCGTCCGGCAGGCAGGTGCTACGGTAGAGCACCGCTCGCTCGCCCAGAAGTTTAAGGCCGACTTTATCACGGAGGGCCGTTACGTCTATCTGTTAAAAGGTCTGGGCAATACGCTGGTCATCACCTTTTTTGCCATCCTTATTTCTTTGGTGCTCGGTTCGTTGATAGCTGTCATCCGCGCTACACATGAGCAGACAGGCGGCCTGAGACTGCTCAACTGGCTCTGTCAGGTTTATCTCACTCTTGTGCGTGGCACACCGACGATGGTACAGCTTCTGATTATCTATTATGTTGTCTTTGCGGCAGCCGATGTGAGTAAGGTCTTCGTTGCTATCGTTGCCTTTGGCATCAACTCCGCAGCTTATATGGCAGAGGTGGTTCGTTCGGGTATTATGGCTGTGCCCCGCGGACAGACGGAGGCAGGGCGCTCGCTGGGCTTCTCTTACGGACAGACGCTCCGGCTCATCATCCTGCCGCAGGCTTATAAGAATGTCATGCCTGCCATTGGCAATGAGCTGATCACGCTGCTGAAGGAAACCTCTATCAGTGGATATATCGGACTGGTGGATCTGACAAAAGGCTCTGATATCATCCGCTCGATCACCTACGATGCTATGTTGCCTTTGGGTGTGGTGGCATGTATCTACCTGGCTCTTGTTATGGCATTGCAGGCTGGTGTACACAGAATGGAAATAAAACTGAGAAAGAATGAAAGAAAATAGCCCTATACTTCTGGATGTCCGGCATCTGGAGAAACGCTTCGGCGATCATGTCGTCCTGCGTGACATCGATCTGCGGATACGGCAGGGAGAGGTCATTGCCGTGATAGGCCCGTCAGGTTGTGGCAAGTCGACCTTTCTCCGTTCCCTCAACTTGCTGGAGCGGCCTACGGGTGGCCATGTGCTCTTTGAGGGGACGGACATCACTTCTCCGGAGATCGACATCAACAGGATGCGTGAGCGCATCGGCATGGTGTTCCAACAGTTTAACCTCTTTCCTCATCTCACGATCCGTCAGAACATCATGTTGGCGCCGACGACGTTGGGAAAGATGACGAAGGATGAAGCGGCGGCCAAGGCCGATGAGTTGCTGAGGCTGATCAGCCTGGAGGATAAGGCCGACAGTTATCCCGATGCGCTCAGCGGTGGCCAGCAGCAGCGTGTGGCGATCGTACGTGCCTTAGCGATGAGGCCCGATGTGATGCTTTTCGATGAGCCTACCTCGGCTCTCGACCCGGAGATGGTAGGTGAGGTGCTCAGCCTGATGCGTGAGCTTGCTGCCACGGGTATGACCATGGTTGTAGTCACCCATGAGATGGCGTTTGCCCGGGAGGTGGCCACCCGTGTGCTGTTCTTCGCCGACGGCATTGTCACGGAGGATGGTACTCCCGAGGAGATATTCGTCCATCCGAAGTCGCCTCGTCTTCGGGAATTTCTCAGTAAGCTCTTATAAAACGGCAGGACGGTGTACAATGAAAATTTGTACACCGTCCTGTCATTATGGGAGGCCTTTTGGTGGATTTTTGTCCGTAGCGGGCTGCCTTTGCCGTAAAATTAGGATATGGCCGTGCGGATATCTTTTAGGCGTCTTATGCTGTTGTCCTCACCCTATATGTATCTTTTCCACTTACTTCTTGAAAACGAAGTACACCGCCAGTATGAGGCAGACAAAGGCGGCCAGATGGTTCCACTTCAGCTCCAGTTTGAAGGCAAGCATTGAGAATATCGTAAAGACGGTCAGCGTGATTACTTCCTGAATCACTTTCAGCTGCATGATGTCGAAGGGACCGCCGTTGTCCTTAAAGCCCAGCCGGTTGGCCGGCACCTGAAGGCAATATTCAAAGAAGGCGATCGACCAGCTGAAGGCGATCACTCCCAATAGCGGGAGAGCCTTAAACCAACTGAACTCCTCGCTCATCTTCAGATGTCCGTACCAGGCCAAAGTCATGAAGATATTGGAAAAAATCAATAACACTACCGAATAGATACCGTGTGAAAACATATTGCTTATTTTTATTCAGAATTTGCCTGTTTGGCTGTCTTGCCGTCCTCTTTAGATAGTGGAGTAAGGCCGTCAACAGCTGTAATCGGGCACAAAATTACATCAAAAATCCGACACACCGAAAGAAAATATGCTTAGACAAACGAAAAACGACAAACGAAAAACATGTCGTGACAGCCGTTTGCCCGGTTTTTGTGTCGGCAGGCTTGGGATCCGTAATTGTCGTGTGAGGATATTCTCTTGTCTGAAGTTCATTGTGAGAATGAACAGACTAAAAAAATAAGGGTCGGATAAGCTTTTTGTCCGATATTTAGTGTATTTTTGCAATATCAACAGATAAATACGATTTCAATGACGCTTGATACCCTTTCCATCCAACATGCCAAAATGGTCTGCAAAGGCAGTTTTATAGACGACGATTTAGGATTGTTCGATAAAGTGACGGACTTGCCGCTCCCTATGGAACCCAAACGCATGACCTGCCAAATGCTTGCGCTCTGCACCCATGGCAGCGTGGAATACAATGTAGACACTGTACGTTATCGTGTCGGTGCAGGCGACATTATTATCGTCAACGATGGTCAGGTAGTGGACAACTGTCATATCAGCGATGACTGTGAGGGCATCGTATTGCTCGTCTCCGACAATTATTTCAATGAGGTGGTGTCGGGTGTGCGTGAGTTGTCGTCTCTCTTTGTCTTCTCCCGTAGTCATCCTGTCTTTCATCTTGTGCCTTCACAGGTGGAGACGGTGTTCCATTATTTCAAGATATTGAAAGATCGTGTGTCTGATGTTAACAATCATTTTCGTCGCGATGTAGCCCGTTCGCTCATCCAGGCGGGAATTTATGATGTGAGTAATGTCATCTGGAGTATCCGGCAGGAGGAGAGCCCTACGGCTCATCGTGCTGACAGTATTTTCCGGGAGTTTATCAGTCTGGTGGAGGAGAATTTCCGACATGAACGACGGGTGGGATGGTATGCCCATCGGATGTGCATCACGCCGAAGTATCTCTCAGAGACAATCCGTACGGTGAGTCGTCGCACGCCCAACGAATGGATCGACTATTATGTGGTGATGGAGCTGCGTGTGATGCTGAGAAACACTTCACGTGCCGTGAAGGAGATAGCCGAGGAGATGCACTTTGCCAATCAGAGTTTTCTTGGTAAGTATTTCAAGGATCATGTAGGCATGAGTCCTACTGATTATCGGAAAGGATTGAACAAACAGACGGAATAAGGATCGTTATAGGGATATTTTGGTAGGGTCTTTGTCTTTCGTGGTCGGTGGAGATGCTGCTCGTCTATATGTGGGTTACATCGTATCTGGGAGTTTCTGTGTATTTTTCCATACATGTTTTTAGAGGTGGAGTGCGTATGTCTTGAAAGACAGTAAGAAAAGTCGGTATGGAAGGACAGAAGGAATGATAAATATGTAAGGCTTGCAGATGCTTGCAATCTGGTCTTCCAAGCTCTTCTTGGGAATTATCATCATCGGTGTGATTTCGCTGACGGTGGTATGTTTTCGTGATGATGCCAATATCCTTTTTCTTTTTGAGTGTCACCAAATGGAGTATGCCAGCATGCTCGCGTATCATCCTGCATTCTGTTTCTGGATGTTATTCAGGAGTTCCTGAAGCTGGCTTGTAATTAAAAAGTAATGCTCATGCATAGACCTAAATTGCGGCCATCATAATAGGGTAGGGCTGCGACATTGGATGAGCGTTGACAGTTGGATTTGTGGAAGATAAGGGGATAGAGCTTGTATGAGAGTTTGGTGCTAAGTATGCCTATGCATGCTCCAGCAATGACGTCATTGATCCAGTGACGATCATTGTAAATACGAAGGTAGGCCGTGGCCGTAGCGACGGCATACCCGGCATAGGCTATGAAGGGCGAGACCTCCTTGTACTCTTGATAGAGGAATTCTGCACCCATGAAGGCAGTAGCAGTGTGTCCTGATGGAAAAGAGTTACGACTGCTGCTGTCGGGTCGGGGTTCACGAATGGTGTACTTCATGGAATTTACCAGAATGCCCATTGTCAGGTAAGACATGGCAAGGATGATGGTACGGTCTTTAAAAGAATGCTGCCCCTTTACCCCGGCGAGATTGAGTCCATATACGGCTATCATGGGTGTATATTGCATATAGTCGTCAATGGGAATCTTATGTTTGCCTTTCTGAGAAAGAGCTTCCTGCACATCGTGTTTTCGGGCTACGACCCAGTTATTATCTGTGAATAGGGCCGTAACTCCTGTGACGGCTGCTGGTATTAATATTCCGCTCAGTTTGATGTTGTGGGTGTTGTCAACAGTATGAGATTTGGCGGAATCGCAATTAAGACTGTCTTGGGCTTGGAGGCTCATGACATAACATATGAGGAAGAAAATTAGCCCGATTTTCTTTTTGTAAGGCCTGTCCATTTTCATTTTACGCAATCTTAGGCGATGATTATCTCATGTCATAGGTTTGGGGATTAACCGCATAAGATAATGAACGCGATTTCAATGTATGTTTATATCTTTTATTAATATAAAATATTAAAGTTTCATCTCCATATTGATGTTTTAAAGGTGTGATGTGCAAGGATATTTGCCATGATCTTTTGTTTCTTTAATTGTCATTCTTGTTAGAGTATATGTCTATCACCTTGAGTTTAACTAATAATGGATGGAAGGGGCCAGTTCCTGAGGATATGGGCCAGATCCTTATATTATTAGGTATTTGATGATCGATGATCAAAGAGTCATAATAATTCTATGTATTGTGACAAATATACAAATAAAACTTGGAAAATGAGCCAACTGGGTGGGATATTCTTATAGAGATATATGATTGAGTTTTAGATAATGTGGAATTAAGGATAGGAATATAAGGATACTATGTCTTTTCTAGCTTCAAATGAAGAAATATCAATGACCTTGATCTCAAAGGCTGTGACTGTATTTGGGAACAGATCTATATCTCTTACCGAGAGATGGTAAAATCTATTAACCACTACTTGCCGATAAAAGGAT
>ERZ857521.2782-NODE-2782-length-15856-cov-4.909816_pt1 | contig 15856 bp, 10 predicted proteins | sample MGYA00519701_ERZ857521 | MGnify/ENA primary metagenome ERZ857521 (study PRJEB31778, sample SAMEA3449346) | human gut metagenome | biome: human gut; feature: human-associated habitat; material: faeces | place: United Kingdom | collected 2010/2012 ...
GCAAGCAAGCAAGCAAGCAAGCAAGCAAGCAAGCAAGCAAGCAAGCAAGCAAGCATTAGATTCTAAGCAAATAAAAGAAAACGCGGAAAGCCCGTGCGTGGTGTCGGAAGACATGGCGCACGGGCTTTTTGCGTTTTTTGCTTAAAAACTGAGTTTTTGAGCTTCCTTTCGGTTTTCCGGGCTCAAAAATTGGGTTTTTGAAGGCGCTTTCAGTTTTTCGGGCTCAAAAAGTGAGTTTTTGAAGGCGTTTTCAGTTTTCCGGGCTCAAAAATTGGGTTTTTGAAGGCACTTCCAGTTTTTCGGGCTCAAAAAGTGGGTTTTTGGAGGCGTTTTCAGTTTTTCGGACCCAAAAAGTGGGTTTTTGAAGGCACTTTCGGTTTTCCGGGCTCAAAAATTGGGTTTTTGAAGTCGCTTTCAAATTTTCGGACTCAAAAAGTGACAAATAATTAAACGAAATAAAATGATTAATCAATTAAAAAAAGAAAGGAGCGTATGAGATAAGTACCGCAATTTAAGAAAAGCAATATGGGCAGCTATGTGCTGGCCCTGTATGTGGGTTTCCATCAGACGGTTCAGTCTGTGATTAGCCTGGTTGCCGATTTGAGCAAGATTCATGTGCCTGAGGATTTGGCAAATTCGTATGAGCAGCTGGTGGGGCAGCTGACCGATAACAACAATCTGCAAAAGGCGCGGGTGAGCACCGAGGAGCAGGACGCCGCGGATGCCGAGCGCGACCGGCTGGTGTCTTACCTCTTCTTTGTGATATCCAACGCGCTGCGCTCAAAGAAAACGGATATCCTCAATGCCGGAAAATTGCTGGAGACGGTGGTTCGCCCGTACCGTTCGGTGGCGAGTCAGGCCTATTCGGCCGAGACCGGCAGCATCCGCGGATTGATTTGTGACCTCAATAAGGAGGAGTATATGGAGGCGGTTTCGACATTGAACTTGAGAAACACTATCGATGAACTGGAGGAGGAAAACGAGGCGTTTGATGCTTTGCGTAAAGCGGCCATCGACACGGCTGCGACCCGGTCCCGCCAGGCTTCGACGGTAGAACTGCGTGCCCAAACCGATGATGTGTACAACGAAATCTGCGAACGCATCTATGCCTCCGGTTTGCTGGCCGTAGAGCCGGACGACGTGACGCTGATTACCAATCTGATTAACGAAATCAACGGTATCATCGACAGCTACAAGACGACTCACAACCAGAGTATGGGGCAGAAGAAAGAGAAGGCCCCATCAACTCCCCCGGAGGAGACGGAGCCGGCAATTGAATGAAGAATTGAGAATTAATTAACTGAAACTCTAAGAGCAGGAAAAAGGGAAGAGCTCTTTGACAAGGTGGAAAGGGTATTGGAAATACGGAAAGTATCGCTATCTTTGTAGTCGAAATACAAATTATATTACTAAAACATTAAAGCTATGAAGTTCCCATGGAAAGAAACCCCGATATTATACGGGGAAGACGCACGCCGCTTCGAGGAAGAAATGAAGCGTGTAGATGCGATGAGTGATAAAGAGCGTCAGGAAAATTGGGACGCATTGTGTAAACGGGTAGATGCTGCCTGCAAAAGATGGAATATAAAAATTGAAATCTGAATACTATGCGTTTAATTGAACTGACCTCCGACTATGAAATGAAACCATTCGATTGCGGAGATGCTACCTGTTCAATCGAATTTGCAATTCGATTGGTATTGCGTATCAGGATTTATAATCCGATTAATTGATTGTTCAGAATTATGGCGGATTGAAAATCCTTATACTCAATGACCGGCGGATGACACATCCGCCGGAACGTGAAGTTGCTTCCAAGACCGTAAACCCCTTTCCCCTTTTTTCAAAGAATCTTCCACATCCTCAATAAGCCTCTTATTCTTCCCGTCATTCTGAGCGGAGTCGAAGAATTTCTTACAAATAGTAGAGACGCAAAATTTTGCGTCTTAATACCATCCGGCATAGGATATCTTTCGACTTCACACCTACGGTGTTCCGCTCAGGATGACGCAAGAGAGAGAGGAGGTTCCCTGCTCCTCGGGTTTTAATCATGGTATAACGATTAAAAACTTAGAAACAAATGAGGAAGATTTTTACTTTATTACTCTCTTTAGTATTGCTGCCGCTTGTGACGTGGGGGCAAGAGATAACCGGATATTGGACAGATGAGGGTGTCCGGGAGGAGGTAACACCGGACGGAACTGTTTACAAGATATCGACACCCGAACAACTCGGATGGATATCTTGGAAAATCAATGAAGATGGTGGGTTAGGTAACGGTTATGAGATTGTACTTCTAAATGATATTGACCTAAGCGGTCATTATTGGATTCCGATGTCTGTGTACCGAAATTTTAAGGGGAACAATCATACAATACAAAATATCGCTATTTCGGCGAAGGAGGTTAAAAGTAATACATATCTTGGATTCTTTAATTCAACCAACTGCCATGAAGGTTTTTCTATTTCCGACCTGACATTGGAAGATGTCACTGTAAATCCGGAGAAACTCGATATCCGTAGGCTCGGTACATTCACGGCAACTCTGGGTGGCAATATGAAGAACTGCCACGTTAAGAATGCGACTATCCATGTTTCTTATGATAATAGTACGGCAGTAGGAGGCTTTGCGGGGACTTGTGAAAATGCAAAGGCTGATAACTGTTCAGTAGAAAATGTCACTATCTTGATAGAGGAACCTAATGAGAATACGAGTTTTTATAGTGTTAAGGCCGGAGGGTTTGCGGGATACATTTATAAAGGTGGTCCAAATAGTGCAAGCATGATTCGTAATTGTTCGGTATCTGGAACGATTAAAAGAGGAGATGCATGGACGACAACAACAACAGGTTTATATGATTCTTTATTTGGAGGACTGTTTGGCGAAATTCAAGGTTCTGCTGATCAACAAAAACATACTATTGAAAATTGTTATTCTTCTTTCAGCATCGAGCTGGATGCTATCCCGTTGCAATTGAACAAATATAGAAAACAAATCGCAGGAGGTCTTTGCGGTTCAATAGCGGGATTTAATCCACCTCAAATTTTTGTTGAAATATCCAATTGTGTATATAACGGAAAGATAACTCCGGATGCAGATGGAAAAAGTCAAATCGGATATCTTTTTGGATGGGTGAATTCAACGGTTGAAGCGACAGCAACAGTCAACAGTTGTTTCCATCCGTTCGGTACAACGCCAGTTGGTGATGGCGGAACATATACCGAAGGAATAGCGGAAATATTTGATGGCACATTAGAAGCGCTGAATCAATGGGTGACGGAACATAGTACGGAAGAAAACGAATACCGTACATGGAATACAGATGACAGTGGGAACTTGGTTTTCACCGAAGAAGAGACATCGCAGCCTGTTGAAGATACGGATTATACATGGAATGAGAATAGAGATGTTTGTACATTGCTTACGCCGAAAGGGTTACTATGGTTTGTCGATCAGGTGAATAACCAGCATAATACATTCACCGGAAAGACTGTAATGTTGGCGGAAGGAGATTGGGACATGACTTCGGAAAACTGGATTCCTATTGGAAATAAAGAACAGCAAACTCCTGCCTTGATTCCTTTTTCCGGTACATTCGATGGGAACAATCAGACCGTGAAGATAAAAGGCTCGAAAGGTGGTTTCTTCGGATGTGTGAAGGATGGTACAATACTGAATTTGACTGTTGACGGGACACTAACGGAAGTTGATGATGAATATGTGGGTATGTTGGTTGGCTCGATAGAGAATGGAACGGTTTCAAATGTAACGGCTAAAGGTTCTATTACAAATAAAACAACAGGAACACTTTATATAGGCGGCGTTGTTGGAGAAACCAATAAGAGTAAGATTATGGATTGTACCAATGAAGTGGCTATTACTATTTCAAACAATTCATCCTCTGCTCATGGTGGTATTGCAGGATATGGTGTTGATAGCCAAATATCCGGTTGTATAAATAAGGGTGATATAACATCAACAGCTCCTAGTGTCGGTGGTATCATTGGAAATGGAATTGATAGTCAAATATCAGACTGTATAAATGATGGTGATATAGAGGCGACAAGAAATAATCTACAGCACTGGGCCGGAGGTATTGCTGGTATGATGGAGATAGGAAAGGAAGGTGCGACATCGGTTGTTTCTGATTGTATTAATAATGGTTCTATTACGAGTGGAGGCTCTTCTTCTAAATATGCGGTTGGAGGAATAATCGGAGCAACAGAAAGTCAGGATGATGCGGTTAATACCGGAGAAGTGACAATCATCAATTCAATCAATAACGGAGAGATAAAAGCAACAACTAATTGGGCTTATGTAGGTGGAATTGTTGGTATTACAGATGGAGGGCAAGTGTTCTTTCCTAAAGTTGGTAAAATAAACAGTACCATCATCAACTGCCTTAATACAGGAACCGTTACGGGAACTTCTTATGTAAGCGGTATCGGAACAGTACAAGCGCATGAGGCGATGAATACGAATATTGAATTTTGTATCAATCAAGGTGTGATTACGGGCAGTGGCACACCGACTGCGATATTTGCGGTTTATTCCAAGAAGGATGGAACTGTTACTATTAAGGACAGTTATTATCAAGCGCAAAGCGGATTGGAGGCGACCGCCGTTGACCAAGAAGGCGGAAACTTTACTATCGAGAATCTACAAGAAATCCCAACAAATAAAGAATGGCTTGCGGATTTGAATGAATCTATTTCCGCTTATAACACTGCGCACCCTGATGAACTGAAGGCTCTCTATTGGGTATTTGATGCTAATGATAAACTTACCTTTGGCGTTCCGGCTCCGACTATCGAAGATGATACCCCGTTTGAGGAGTCTACAGAAATAACCATTAATGTATTAGCGGGTACTACGGTTTATTACACCACCGACGGAACGGATCCGACAACCTCATCAACAGAATATTCGGCACCGTTTGAGATTACCGAGACGACAACTGTCAAGGCGATTGCAGTGATGGGTGAAGATGTGAGTGCGATATCAGAAGCAACATTTAAGACAGTTCCGAAGGCTCCCGTTATCTTAACCGAATCTACCACATTCGATGAAAGTATAACGGTTACGATTACGGCAGAAGAAGATGCTGCCATTTATTATACAACTGATGGTAGTGATCCGACATCGAGCAGTGAGCTATATAACGAACCATTGACGTTCACGGAAACAACTACTTTAAAGGTAATCGCTGTAATAGATGGTGTTCCCAGTGAAGTGGTAACAGTTGTATTGACTAAGAATGAACCCGAGCCGGAACCTGAAGAACCCGACACCCCGGTAACCCCCGACTATCCCGACTACTATAATATATATGTAGAGGAATGCGAGGGCGTAACGGTCGAGACCAGCACCAACGTAGTACGCGAAGGCAACAGCATGAGCTTTACGGTAGAAGTAGCCGATGGCTATATGGCAGAAGATATGGTGGTGAAAGTAAAGCGCAGCCTGTTTGGTTATACGGATATTATCGAGCCGAATGAGGAGGGCAAGTATGAAATTCGCAATATCTACACCGAAATCTATATCACCGTGGAAGGTGTAGAGAAAGAGACCCCGACCGGTATTGAGGAACTGCAAAGTACTAAGGTATATGCCAAGGATGGTAGCCTCTATGTGCAGACCCCGAAGCAGGAGGAAGTCCGGATTATCTCTATCAGCGGAGCTGTCATAAAGAATGAAACGCAGATAGGATTGAAACGGTACGACCTGCCACGCGGTATCTATATCGTCCGGGTAGGCGAGGAGACCTATAAGGTAAGGAATTAAATAGGAATCGGAATTAAACACGAGACACCGGGTCACAGAGTAATTAATAATTAACAATGAACAATTAAAAACTCTGAGACTCGGTGTCTCCGTGTTTATTTATGTTTGTATTTGCGTTTAAGTTCCTGTTTTCGCCCGTTTTTCCGAAAAACTCACTACTTTTGTGTCTTAAATGTTTATTTAGGATGAATACGCCAGATAGATAAGGAATGGAATCAGGAGAACAACAGATAACTTGTACGACGCATACACTGAAGAATGGATTGACCGTGTGGCTGAACGAAGACCACACGCAGCCCAAGGTGTTTGGCGCAGTGGTAGTGAAAGCGGGAGCGAAAGATTGTCCGAATACCGGAATAGCGCATTATTTTGAGCACATGATGTTTAAAGGCACCGACAAGATCGGTACAACAGATTATGTGCAGGAAAAGATTCTGCTGGACCGGATTGCCGTCAAGTATGACGAACTGGCGGAAACCAAGGATCATGCGGAGCGCCGTTCCTTGCAGAAACAGATTAACGAGTTGAGTGTAGAGGCTGCCAAGTATGTTATCCCCAACGAGTTTGACAGGCTGATTACCCAATATGGGGGAACGAAACTGAACGCGGGGACTTCGTTGGATTATACGGTCTACTTCAATATATTTTCTTCACAATACATGGAGCAATGGGCGGAGATTAATAGCGAACGGCTGATTAATCCGGTGTTCCGCTTGTTCCAGAATGAGCTGGAGACGGTTTACGAAGAGAAGAATATGTATGCGGATTATGTCGGGGGAATGTCGGTAGAGCGGTTGAAGGAACGCTATTTCGCGCCGCATCCGTATGCCTATCCGGTGATTGGAAGCACGGAGAACCTGAAGAATCCGCGCCTTTCCGAGATGCGCCGTTTCTTTGAGACCTATTATGTGGCGTCCAACATGGGGCTGATTCTGTGCGGTGATTTCCGTACGGAAGAGGTGCTTCCTATTTTGGAGCGTACTTTCTCGCGGATTCGCGAAGGGGTGGCGCCGAAGGGTGAGTCGGTCCCGTTGCCTGAGTTCAAGGGAAAAGAAAAGATGAAGCTGAAGGTCCCCATGCCGTTTGTCAAGATGATGGCGTTAGGCTTCCGGGGCGTTCCGGCAAACCATGAGGATGAAGTGGCGCTGAAGGTGGCCATCGCTTTGCTGAACAATTCCAATGGCACGGGCTTTCTGGACAAACTGGCGGTAGAGCATAAGGTGGTGGCGTCGATGGCGGTCAATGAATGCATGAACGAAGCCGGGATTCTGGCGATATTCGTTATGCCCAAACTCTTTTTCCAATCTTATTCGGCCGCCGAGAAGCTGGTTTGGCGAGAGATAGAACGACTGAAAGCCGGGGAGTTCAGCGAAGAAATCTTTCAAGGTCTGAAGCTGGAGCAGAAACGGGATTATGTCTCGGCGTTGGAGGACGTGAGCAGCCGTGCCCAAATCATGATGCGCGTCTTCTCGCAAGGGAAGAGATGGGAGGATTATTTGGCAGAGCTGAAGCGGATAGACCGGATGACGCGGGATGACGTGATAGCGGTTGCCCGGAAATATTTTACTTCGAATTACCTGTATGTGACGAAGACCACAGGCCGCTATAAAAATGATAATTTGCCGAAGCCGGACTATGTGCCGGTCCGTCCGAATCCGAAGCAAAGCAAATCGCAGTATGCGCAAAGTCTGGAAAAACTTCCGGTGAGCCGTCAGGAGCCTCGTTTCGTGGATGAGAAATGCTATTCGATAGAAACTGTGCCGATTTCGGATAAGGTGAAAATGTATGCAACGAAGAATCCGGTGAATGACATATTCTCGTTGGATATTTATTATGGAGTCGGCATATTGGGGAAACCTTTGCTGGCGCAAGTGGCGAATTACCTGCATTTCATCGGAACCGAACGGGACAGCTTCGAGGTGTTCCGCAACAAATTGCAGACCATAGGCAGTATTCTGACTTTTGAGGCGAACAATACGAACTTCATTGTGCATATTACAGGCTTTGACGGGAATCTGCTGGAAACCATTGCCCTGGTGAGCGATTTTATGCAGCATCCGAAAGCAGATGAAAAACAGCTGCGCCAGGTGGTAGACGAAATGCGGGTGGTCGAAAAGGCTTTGCGCAATTCCAGCGATAGCCTGGCATCTGTATTGATAGAACATGTCATATTCGGAGAGGCCTCACGCTTTTTGCGCAAGCCGTCGTTGAAGGAGGTTCGGCAAATGAAGGGCGAGGACTTGCTGGCTTTGTTTAAGGAAGTACAGCAATATGCCTGCCAGATTCATTATTGCGGAAATGTTCCCGTGAAGCATGTGCAGAAGATGGCGGAACATTACTTCCGCTTGCAAGATATAGTTCATCCTTCCGGTTATCCCTGGACAAGACCTTTGGCGCATTATGATGAGCCGTGTGTATTCTTCTTGAATAAGGCGGACGTTTCGCAGAGTATAGTCTATGCCTACATAAAGGGAAATGCGGTGAATGATCCGGAGACACGGTGTGCTTCGAAACTTTTTTCCGGATATTTCGGCGGAGATATGTCCTCGTTGATGTTTCAGGAGATTCGGGAATTCCGCTCATACGCTTATCGGGTGAACGGGCGGTACCATTTGCCCTCCATGTTAAGTAAGTATGAGCCGGGCTATTTTCAGGCGATGTTTTCCACTCAAAGCGACAAGACGGTTGACGCGCTGACCATTTTCCATAATCTGATCCGGCAGATGCCGGAAAAACCGGAGCGTATCCCGGCTATAAGACAGAATATCCGGAATGAGGTGAACAATGCTTTTCCTCCTTTGCGCGATATTTCGGAACGGCTTGCCCGTATGCAAAAAGAGGGATTTGACAAAGACCCGAACCGGATGTTGCTGGAGTATATCGACCGTATGGACATGAAGGATGTCATGAATTTCTATCGGGAACAGATAGCCGGTGCCCCTGTGATTTATGCAATCGTCGGAAACGCGAAACAGATAGACCTGAAACAACTGGCGGCTTTCGGAAAGATTGTCAAGGTGAAGATTAATGATATTTATCGGTAGTCAATGTATAGTAAGGGCGAATTAAAACAATTGAAGGTCGAGTTTTGGGAAAGCTTCGCTGCCTATTGTGCCGTACAACCCTATTTGCGCCATCGCCGGAAGATGTGGGTGCTCTACAATACGAAGGTGAAAGGCGTTGAATTGAAGTTTGAGGTGAACCGTTCCGGCGCGTATGTAATACTGGAAGTCAACCATCGCCAGGAAGCACAGCGATTGGAGATGCTTGAGAAACTGACTTGGTATAAGGAAAACCTGGAGGCCGGTTTTCCGGAGGGATTGATATGGGATATCTGCTATGTTCGTGAGACCGGCAATGAAGTAGCCCGAATTTATACGAAGAAAGAAGGTATTGACTTTCATCGTCGGGAAGATTGGGGCGAATTTTTCTCTTTTATGGCACGGCACATGTATCTGCTGGAAGGCAATTTCATGAAAATTGCAGAATATTTGCGGGATTAAAACTTAAAAACAGAGCACGACAATGAAGATTTGGTGGAATTTATTGCTGATGATAGGATTAATGGCTTGTCGGCAAGAACCGGCGGAGTTAACGGAAATGATAGATCCCGGAGTAAGTCAGGAATTGGCGCAATTCCGGAAGAGCACCTATTGGGACGTAAAATATAATCTGTCGTTTGTGATTCCGGAGAATAAGCAAGAGGCGGTAACCGGCATGGCAGAGATAGCTTGGAAACAGGGACGGAAAGAACCGTTGATCGTGGATTTCCGGGCAGACTCTTCGCAAATAATATCGGTTGCGTTGAACGATAAGCCGGTAGTGTATCGCTTCGAAAACGAACATATCGTTATTTCTCACGCTGAAACTTGGGGAGGCGAGAATAAGGTGAAGATAGCTTTCCGGGCGGCAGACCAATCGTTGAACCGACGAGATGAATTCCTTTATACCTTGTTGGTGCCTGACAGGGCACGGACATTGTTCCCTTGTTTTGACCAGCCGGATATAAAGGCACTCTATTCTTTAACGTTGGATATTCCGGAGGACTGGACGGCTGTGGCTAATGGAAAGATTCAGGAAGAGGATGTGCTGAGCCGTCCGAACCGGCGGCTGATCCGTTTTCAAGAAACGGAACCTCTGCCTACTTATCTGTTTTCGTTTGTAGCCGGGAAACTGCAGCGCGAGATTTATCAACGAGGTGAACGCTCCATTTCGATTTATCACCGGGAGACGGATCCGAAGCGGGTAGCCCAGTGCCCGGAGATTGCCGGACAGGTATTGGATGCTTTGGCTTGGATGGAAGATTATACCGGTATTCCTTATCCTTTTGCCAAGTACGATTTGATTATTATACCCGGATTCCAGTTTGGTGGTATGGAGCATACCGGAGCGACATTGTATAATGACGGGAGTATGTTTCTGAATGAACAACCGACCTTGGACGAACAACTGCGGCGGAGTTCGCTGATTGCCCACGAGACTGCGCATATGTGGTTTGGCGATTATGTGACCATGGCTTGGTTTGACGATGTCTGGACAAAAGAGGTGTTTGCCAATTATTTTGCTGTACAAATCACCGAGCCGCTTTTCCCGGAGGTGAATCATCGGTTGAATTTTATGCGGGGGTATATTCCGGCATCGTATGCGGAAGACCGTACAGAGGGCGCTACTCCTGTCAAGCAGCCGTTGGATAATCTTCGGAACGCCGGTCTGATATATAGTAATATTGTCTACGACAAATCTCCGGTAGTAATGGAAATGCTGATTCGGCGGATGGGAAAAGAGGCTTATCGCAAGGGGCTGCATGATTACTTGGATACCTATCGTTACGGGAATGCTACATGGGAACAACTGATAGAGATCTTAAATAAATATTCCGAGAAAGAGTTGGCCCGTTGGAGTGATGTTTGGATTAAAGAGAAAGGAATGCCGACAATCACGGCGCGGATAGAAGGCGATAGTTTGCTGGTTCAGGAGCAGGATCCGCTGGACCGGGGGCGCGTTTGGCCGCAGGTGTTGCGCTACCGTATCTGTTCGGCGGATAAGATAGAGGACGTTGAAATCGAAATCGGAGATTCTATCGGTCGGGCTGTAGTCCCTTTGACGTGCCGGTTTGATGATGGGGTGGCTATTCTTCCTAATATAGATGGATGCGGCTATGGCTTCTTTCGGATGAATCCGGATGATGTAAGGGCGGCATTTGCCTGTTTGGATTCCACAAAAGATGACTTGCTGAAAGGTTCACTGCTTATTTCGTTGCAGGAGAATTTGCAACATAAAACCCTTGATGCGGATACTTATCTGCATGGCATGATGGACTATTTGGCGAAAGAACCGAATGATTTGCTTTATTCAATGGCGTTGGGCTATGTAGGTTCGGCGGTGAGATTTGCGCAGGATGACCTTTTGTGGTTGGAAAAGGCGTTATGGCAGCAAGTGACAGCAGGACGAAAAACGCAGTTCCGGATTCAGGCTTTCCGGCAATATCAATCGGTTGCCGATTCAAAAGAAGCTGTCAGTCGTTTGTATAAGATATGGAAAGGGCAGCAAGCTCCGGGCGGATGCGTGTTAAGCGAACGCGACTATATCAATCTGTCCTATCTTCTTGCCCTGCACTTGCCGGAACAAGCCGATGAGATTGTGGCAACACAGCTGAACCGAATAACCAATCCTGACCGGCAAGCGGAATATCGTTTTATATCTCCGGCTGTATCGGCCGACCGTACCGTGCGTGACAGTGTGTTCCAATCTTTGCTGAAAGCGGAGAACCGGCGTGTTGAGCCGTGGGTTTCCTCTTCGCTTTCGCTCTTGAATCATCGTCTGCGTGAGCAGGAGTCGCTTCCGTATATTCGTCCTGCATTGATGGTCTTGCCTGAGGTCCAGCGGACAGGTGACATCTTTTTTCCATCGGCTTGGTTACGTGCGTTATTGGGAGGACATACATCGCCGGAAGCTTTGCAGGAGGTCGATTGTTTCCGTCAAGAGGAAATGCCGCAGTGGTCACCTTTGTTGCAAAGCAAATTCCTGCAACAGGCGCATCATTTATATGTAGTGAACGAGGATTCAGAGACGAAGCTTGGGAAACCTTGTCAACTATAGCCTTGTCAACTGAAGCCTTGCCCCTTGTCAACTAAAAAAGAATATGATACAAGAAAATAAAATATTAGCGGAAAATTATCCGGAACTTATCCGGAAAGCTTTGCGGAAGTTGGGAATCGAAGCACTGAATCCCATGCAGCGAGAGGTACTTGCATCGGATGTACGGCGGGATTTATTGCTATTGAGCCCTACCGGTTCGGGAAAGACATTGGCTTTTCTGTTGCCTTTGTTGCCACAGCTCAGGCCGGAAGAGCGGGTACAGGTGCTGGTGATTGCCCCTTCGCGCGAGTTGGCTTTGCAAATCGAATCTGTGTTCCGTTCGTTAGGTAGCGGGTTGAAAGTAACCTGTTGTTATGGCGGGCATCCTTTCCAGACAGAACGTCGCAGTTTGGAACATGCCCCGGCGGTTTGGATCGGTACTCCCGGACGGATATTGGACCATTTGGAGAAGGGTAGTGTAGCTGTTGATGCGGTGCATACGGTTATTCTGGATGAGTTTGATAAGTCCTTGGAACTGAAATTCGTTCCGGAGATGAAGAAGATATTGGCACGGTTGCCTCGGGTGCGGCGACGGGTGCTGACTTCGGCAACAGAGGCGGTGGAGGTTCCGCCGTTTGTTGGTCTGACAAATCCGTTACGGATTTCTTATCTGACCGCACAAAAGTCTTTGAAAGGATTGAGACTTTATCAGGTGAAGTCGCCGGAGCGGGATAAATTGGCATGCCTTTATAGCTTATTAGGCGAACTGAACGGCGAGTCGACGTTGGTGTTTTGCAATCATCGTGAGTCGGTAGAACGCGTCAGTCAGTATTTGACCAAGATGCGGGTAGACAATGTATGCTTTCATGGCGGTTTGGAGCAGACCGAACGTGAGCAGCGGTTGGCATTGTTGCGAAACGGGACGGCTACCGTATTTGTGTCGACCGATCTGGCGGCACGCGGATTGGATATTCCGGAGGTGCGTCATGTGATACATTATCATTTGCCGCTGAACGAAGAGGCTTTTGTGCATCGCAACGGACGGACGGCGCGGATGAATGCGGAGGGTATGGCATATATCTTGTTGCATGATACAGAGGTTTTACCGGATTATATCACGCCCGAGCCGGAGCAGTTTTTCCTGCCTGTGACACCCCGTCGGCCGAAACGTTCGGAATGGGCCACATTACGCATTAACCGGGGAAAACGGGACAAAATCAGCAAAGGGGATGTGGTCGGATTCCTGATTCAGAAAGGTGGATTGGAAAACGGGGAACTTGGTGTGGTAGAAGTGTTCGACTCCTGCTCTTTGGCTGCGGTGAAGCGGGAACGGAAGCCGGAGGTATTGGCACGGATCCGATTGGAGAAAATAAAGAATAAGAATGCGAAATATGGATAACCAAGTTTTTGGGGTTTATTCGTTATAAGTGGTATGATAAAAACTCAAAAAACTAAAGAACTGAAAACTTATGCAGATCAATAAATTATTGATAAAGAACGTCCAGCTGGATGGAAATTCCGTGGATATTTATGTGGAAGGAAACAGCATTAAGCAGATTGGTGCACATATTGAGACGGAAGCAAATACCTTGATTGACGGAACCGGTAAGGCGGTGATTCCCGGATTGGTGAACGGACATACCCATGCGGCTATGACTCTTTTCCGAGGATATGCGGACGATATGAAACTGATGCCTTGGCTGGAGCAGAAGATTTGGCCGAATGAGGCGAAGTTGACGCGGGATGATGTCTATTGGGGGGCAAAACTAGCCTGTCTGGAGATGATAAAGTCCGGGACGACAACCTTCTTTGATATGTATCAGCGTCCGTATGTTACGGCAGATGCTGTGGAAGAAATGGGGTTGCGCGGGTATATCGCGGCTGTCTGTTTCGATGGTTTTGACCCGCAGGAGGCAGATGCTTGTAAGCGCGGATGCTGGAAGCTTTTTGACAAAAAAGACGGATATAGCCAGCGTGTGCAGTTCACATTAGGACCGCACGCTATTTATACGGTGTCTGGAGAGTTCTTGCGTTGGATCCATGAATTTGCTAACGAGCGCAATTCGCTGATTCATCTTCATCTGGCAGAAACGGAAGATGAGGTGAACTTCTCGTTGAAGCGTTTCGGGTTTACTCCGGTTCGTTATTTGTATAAATTGGGTATTCTTTCTCCACGTCTGGTTTTGGCTCATGCCGTATATGTAGATAACGATGAGATTCGTATGCTGGCAGATCATGGGGTGAAGGTGATACATAATCCGGCCTCAAACATGAAATTGGCTTCGGGAATCCAGTTCCCTTTTGTGGAGATGAAGCGTATGGGGGTTCCTGTTGGTATTGGCACGGACGGCTGTTCCTCTTCGAACAATTTGGATATGATCGAGGCTATGAAGCTGGCTTCTCTGTTAGGAAAAGCCTGGCGCAAGGACCCGGAGGTGTTGACCGCTCAAGAGATGCTGGATGCAGCTACATCCGTAGGTGCGGACATATTGGGCTTAAAGGCAGGACGGATTGCCGAAGGTTATTTGGCTGACCTCTGCCTGGTGGATTTGAAGAGTGCTGCGTTTACTCCTAACTTCAATTTTGTGTCCAATTTGGTCTATGCGGCCAACGGCAATTGTGTGGATACGGTTATCTGTAACGGAAAGGTTTTGATGCGGGAACGCAAAGTGCCGGGCGAGGAGGAGATATTGGAACGGGCAGCGCGTTGTGCGTATGATTTGGTGAAAAGATGAATTGAAAATCTCAAACTGACAAACTTAAAAACTTAAAAAGTATGGAAACAAAAGATTGGTATGCAGAAACAGCCGCTTATCTGTCGGCTTGTATTTCAGGTAATCCGGAGACGGCAGTTATATTGGGTAGTGGACTGGGTGCGTTGGCTGACCATATTGAAGAGGCTACGGTGATTCCTTATCATGAGATCCCGCATTTTGTGCGCTCTACGGCATCCGGTCATAAAGGAAATTTTATTTGTGGAAAGTTAGGGGGGAAAACAATTCTGGCTATGCAGGGACGCTTTCATTATTATGAGGGCTACACAATGGAGCAGGTTACTTTCCCGATTCGGGTGATGAAGCTTTTGGGGGTTAAGAACCTGTTGGTATCGAATGCTGCGGGAGGTATCAATACCTCATTTAAGGTAGGGGATCTGATGATTATTCGCGATCATATCAATATGATGCCGAATCCACTGATCGGTCCGAACAAAGAAGCGTTTGGAACTCGCTTCCCGGATATGACTCGGGCTTATGATCGGGAGATGATTCGGCTTATGGAAACGATTGCGTCTGAAAAGAATATCCCGTTGAAGAAAGGGGTGTATGTAGGTTTGACTGGCCCTTCTTATGAGACTCCGGCTGAATATGCCTTTTACGGAAAGGTGGGAGGTGATGCCATTGGTATGAGTACGGTACCAGAAGTGATTGTTGCTCGTCATTGTGGAATCCGGGTGTTTGGTATGTCGGTAATCACTAACGAAGGTTATCATTTTGCTGATGACTTTGTGAATGACGCAAACGATGTTATCGAAGCTGCTGACCGGGCTGCCCAAAAGATGACTGTTCTCTTTGCTTCGTTGATAGACCGGTTGTGATTGATAAGTGTTATTAAAAGAAATAGGCTATGTTGGGTGCAATTATCGGTGATGTAGTAGGAAGCCGTTGGGAACTCTTTCCCTTCAAAGCATGGCACCGATTTCGGGGAAAGTGTGGCGGTTCTACAAACAGGTGTGGAATAATTCCTCAACGGGATATGCGCCATGCAGAAATAAATTACTATCTTTACACCCTATATCCTTAACCGTTAGATAAATAACCAAATTTAACAGCAGGGATATTGTTTTGGAATGATTATTTCTGTGAGTTGATAAGTTTTTAAGTTTGCAGGTTTTCTTGAACCGGAGTACGGCAGGAATTTGTAGACGGTAATCTCAAAGACTAAGAAGCTGTTTGGAATTTATTCCAGCTTTTTATAAAGAATGTTTTCGAGGAT
>ERZ857521.2783-NODE-2783-length-15842-cov-3.558814_pt1 | contig 15842 bp, 8 predicted proteins | sample MGYA00519701_ERZ857521 | MGnify/ENA primary metagenome ERZ857521 (study PRJEB31778, sample SAMEA3449346) | human gut metagenome | biome: human gut; feature: human-associated habitat; material: faeces | place: United Kingdom | collected 2010/2012 ...
ACCCGTAAAATTTCCATGGCAGTCTCCTTATCCTTTCTTTATGACAGGAAATGAAATTTCCTATCATATAAAAACACATTCACCTTACACTCCGGTGAATCCTGTCTTACAGTTCTGAAAGAAAGGAAATGGAGAAAACGGTTCTTCCGCTGAAAGAACCTCCTTCATCGAAAGAATTCCCCTTGCCGGGAGATCTTCTCTCATCGGAAAAATTCCCCTCTCCGGGAGATCTTCTCTCATCGGAAAAATTTTCCTCATCGGGAGTGCTGCTTACAGACAGCACACCGCCCTGTCCCTCCACCACCGCCTCGTCACAGTACAATTCCAGATCCCGGCCCGCCTGTCCGGCCATCCGCCACACCAGGGGGTTGAACCAGTGGACCGCGTTTGCCAGCAGCATGACTCCCTTGTACCACAGGTCCCTCCGCCGGATATGGCAGAGCTCATGGCGCAGGATCAGGGGCAGGTCCGCCTCCGGCACCTCCGGCGGCAGCACGATCACCGGGCGCAGCAGGCCCAGGGTCATGGGGGTGTCCACCCCGGCTCGCAGCACCGGCACCGTCCCACCCAGGGCCTCCAGCGCCGCCTGGTCTCCCGCCCGCGCCTGGCTGCCCTCTAGGATCTTTCTTCGGGCCCGCAGGTAGCCCCCGCCCTCCACGCCGAGGAAGAGGACCGCCCCCGCCGCCCAGAGCCAGGAGAGCGCCTCGGTCAGTTCGGCGGCGCCTCCCGCTCCGCCTGCCTGCGGTCCCCGGACGGACGCGGGACCCGAGATCCCCGGAAGGGAAACGAGTGTTTCCTCCGCCGCTGGCGCAGGGACCACCTGGGACAAAGCGGTCCCCACCGGGACCGGGACGGGCAGGGGGATCAGCAGGCGCAGGGCCAGCACCAGCCACAGCAGGTAACAGCTCCCTGCCCGGTAGCGCCTGCGGATGGCGCCGCTCAGCCCCAGCAGCGGGAGCAGGAGCAGGGAGGTGGCGAGGGAGACCCAGACCACCCGCTCCACCAGCGCCGTCATGTCTCCTCTCCCCCGCTCAGGCGGTCCAGCAGTGCCTGGAGCTCCTCCAGCTCCGCCGGTTCCACCCTCTTTCCGTCGTAGAGCGCCGCCGCGAACCGGGAGATGGAACTGCCGTAGAGCTTTTTCAGAAAGCTCTCTCCCTCGCTGCGTTGATAGTCCTCCCGGGCCACCATTGCTGTATAGGTGTTTACCTTACCAGTTTTTTTGCAGGATAGAAAGCCCTTCTCCTCCAGCCGCTTCAGATAACTGTGCAGGGCACTGGCCGTGAGCGGGCGCTCCAGCCCCTCCAGAATGGCTGGGGCGGACACTGGGCCCCCCGCCCCCCATACCACCAGCATAATGTCCAGCTCCGACTCCGGCAGATGACGGTTCTCCCCCATCTGGTTCCCTCCTTTTTTGCAAATGCAGAATATCCTGTGTCTATATTCTATATTTGCAGAAAATATTTGTCAAGGCATTTTTGCATTTGCAAACAATTTTATTTTAAAGCACGGCGGCCGGCAGTCAACACATCTCATCCAGAGATGCCTGACGCCGGCCGCCGTGCTGCTATTTCAATAATCCTCTTTGTACTTTAATAGCCTTTCAATTACAATAAGTATGCTATTTTCTGTTATTTTGCGATCTCCTCGCAGAACTGCATCAGCATAACTGCAAACTGAGCCCGTGTGGCACTGCCCTGGGGCACGATCGTGTTGTTGCCCATGCCGGAGATCAATCCGGCGCCGGCAGCCCAGCTCATAGCCTCCTGTGCATAGGTGCTGACACTGGACATGTCGGCAAAGGAAGACAGGCTGGCCTTCTCGGACACATCGTATCCCTTGGACTTGGCAAAGCTGTACAGGATCATCGCCACTTGTTCCCGGGTAACGTTGTCGTTGGGGCCAAAGGTCCCGTCTCCATAGCCGCTGACCACACCGTTGGCAGCGGCCCAGTTGACCGCACTGGCATACCAGGTGCCCGCAGCCACATCGGTAAAGGTGGATGTTCCACCAGCCGGAGCTCCCTCCATGCTGTACAGGACCTGCGCCACCATGGCTCTGGTCAGGGTCTGGTTGGGGCTGAAGGCAGCGGCGCCAGTGCCGGACATCAGTCCGTTCTCATAGGCATAGAGAACCGCATCATAGAACCAGTCTCCGGCCTTGACATCGGAGAAGGTCATGGTATCAGGCTCCTGTGCCGTCTCCCCTGTCTTCACAAAGCTGACCTCCACCTCTACCTTGGAGTCAGGCATGGTAAAGGTATAGCGGGTGTCGCTCTGTTTGGTGACACGTACATCGTCTCCGTCCCGGTCGGTCACGGTGACGTCGTCCACCTCATAGCCGGAGGCGGGAGTCACGGTGATGGTCACTCTGGTGCCCTCGGATGCATTTTGGGGACTGACGGACACGGTCCCCTTTCCGCTGCCGGCGCCGACAGAAACGGTGTATCTGCTGGAGCTGGAGGAACTGCTGTCGTCATCATCGTCATCGTCATCCGGGGTCACTGCGCCGGGGATATAGTCGATCTTCACCGCGTCATTTTTCTCAAAGGCGGAGGGGCTGTAATACCGGGTGAGAGAGCCATCGCTGCCCTTCACAAAGCTGAAGTGCTCCATGAAGTCCCACAGGACGGGCATATCACTGGGATAGCAGTTGTGGGGACGCAGCAGGCACAGAGCCCACTGGACCAACGGTACATCCACACCGTCGATAGTCTTCGTCCAGCTGTACACATCCGGATGACGGCTGTCAGCGCTGAAGTGCTGGTCTGCATCTTCGGCCGTGAACTCCTTATCGATCCCATTGGCCTTCAGCATATACTTAGCCCAGTTCTGCAGAGAGGTGGATTCAAAGCCCTTGGGCATATCCCCCAGGTCCATCTGACCTGCAATGAGCATGGTCGGAATGGTCTCAAAGGCAGAATTTTCTTTTTCTGCAGCTGCCGCTGAGGTAGAGCCAACTGCCGCAAAGAACTCAGGATTGGTCACTGCAAAGCCCTGGGTTGCCGCCGAACCGGCAGACTGGCCGGAACCATAGATCCGGTTGAAGTCCAGGTCGGCATAGCTGCCGTCGATCTTCTCCTCCATCAAGGTGACAAGAGACTGATAGAACTTGTCGGAGTCGGCGTGGGACACGCTGCTGGGACTGGAACTGTATGTCTCGCACACAAAGGCCAGAGCAATGCCCTCTTTCTCCGCGAGCTGCCACCACAGGGTGGAGTCCATAAAGATGGAGTCAGTCTGGCTGTTGCCGGGATAGAGCATCAGGATAGGCAGTTCCTTGCCCTCAAAGCCCTCAGGGATATACAGGATATACTCCCGGGGGTCCCATTTCCCGTCGCCGCTGTTGTCGCTGAACGCGATCACGCCTGCCTGAACGGTGCCGTGACCGGCGATCTTTATATCCTCCTGGCCCCAGATCTGGGTGCCGTCGGACAAAGTGGATTTCACCTGGCCGTCCTTGGCATCCTGCTGGGCAGCTACCCGGGCGGAGGTGTAGTCCAGACGCTGGGCAATGGCGTTGGAATAGGGGAAGGTGTTGTCATAGCGGGTATAGTCGGACAGCCACTCATAGATCGCCTGCGCGTCTGCACCTGTGCCCGCGATCTCCACCTTGGAGATGCCGTGCCCCGCGCCTTCCTCCTTCAGCTGGCCGTTGGCGTATTCGGTGGCATAGGCCTTGGAAGCAATATCCTGCCAGTACACACCGGCACCGGTCCCCGTGGCCGCGCAGTCGTTGGCGGACTGCCAATAGTTCTCGCTCCCTGTGTAACCCGCCAGATAGGTGGGAACGGGCACATCCTTGGGGGCGATCTGTCCGCCGATGCCCACCTGATTCAGAGTCTCATCCAGCACATCGGTAATATCGCCGTTGGAGCTCTTTCCGTCATAAGGAGTGCTGGCCACGGCGGTGAGAGCATCCGCACCGGCACTGGTCCCGTCCACATAGGCCTGGCTGATGACAAAGATGGGGTTGGCGGCCGCCCACAGCTCCAGCGCCGCGGCGCCCTTGCCGTAGCCTGCCAGGTAGAACTCACCGAAGGTGGAGAACACGTTCTGCTTATGGATGTTGTTGCCGCTCTTCAGGAAGGCGATAGCGGCCTCCACATAGGCGCTCTCATCCTGGGCAGAGCCCCAGCCCCCCGCGCCGGGCTCCAGCACGAACAGGCCCTCGCCCTTCGCGTTAGCCAGTTCGAACCAGCCATTGTCCCGCAGGAATTCGTAGGTATCTACATCGTCCGGCACAGCCACCACAGTGAAGTAGGAGCGGATGGAGGCCTCAGGGGCGATGTACACCTTTACGGTGCGGGCGTCATTGGCAATGTCGCCATCGCCGTCCACGTCGATGTTCTTGGTGTACCAGCCGGTCAGGGGCAGCTGAGCCGCCTGGGACCAGTCTTTCTCCAGGTTGGTGATGCTGTCAAAGTCAGAGGCTGCACCTGTACTGGTCTGATCCACCTTAACGGGTGTTCCATGACCAACACCATCCTTATAGTACAGGAGGGTCTGGTCATCTGCGCCTCTCTCCCACTTGCTGAACCAGTTTTCCCACAGCTCGTTCAGGTCACTGGGGACCAGGTTGTGGCCCCGGCCGTAGCACTGGCTCCATACAAAGATGGGCACCTCGCCGCCGCCGAAGTCCCTGGACCAGATGTAGTTTTTATAGCGGTTTGCCGCCTCAGTTGGATTGACGATCAGGCTGATGGGGGCCTGCTGGGAGCCGATCTGTTCCTCTGTGATGCCTCTCTCCACTTTGGGCGTAGCTACCAGCTCGTCCAGGGTCTTGCCCAGCAGCCTCTGTGCCCAATAGGTCTGGGTGTCGGTCGTCCAGGTGCACTGTTTGGCTCCCTGAGAACCGGTCCACTCCCCGGCCTCCAATGCGCCCAGCTTCATGGGCCAGTAGTCGTACTCGCCGTAAATGGCGTAGAAGGGCACCACCAGCTGTGAGCCGTTCTTCTGGGCCGTAGTCCGAACGCCGGAGGTAATGCCGAATGCGGCAAACAGCTCCACAGTTCTGGGGTCCTGGGCCAGAGTGTTGGCGGTGGCTCCGCCGCCGGCGGACTGACCGTAGCCATAGATCCGGTCCTCATCCACCGTCACGCCCGCCTTTTTACAGTCGTCCTTGACCAGCTCCAGCAGGTCCAGCATATAGTCGGCGTTGCCGGTCAGGTCGTAGGTGACCGCGATAAATCCGTACTCGTCGGCGGCCTCCTTGATGTCGGTGGCCTCCAGGAATACCATTGCGGTCTGACCGGCGCCGTGGGTGGTCACCACCAGGGGCGCGGGAGAACCGCTGGACTTCACGCTGTCTGGGATATAGATGATGTAGGTCCGGTTGGTGCCCTCCCACATGTGGTCCCGGTAGAGCACATTGTCGGTGTCCTGGTTGGTGTAGGGCAGGCGCTGGGTGATGAAGTGGCCGTACACCGAGTTGTTGTCATAGCCGCTGTAGTAGGTCAGGAAGGAGTTGATGTTCTCCGTCAGCGCGGGGTCGGCCATGTCGGAGACAGACTCACTCTGCACCGCCACCTGGGTCTTTACATCGCTGAAGGAGGTGGCAATGGCATCAGAGTTTGCCTTGTCCTGCCAGTAGACCTGGCCGTAATCGCTGTCGGGGTCTGCGGTCGGCAGGCAGTCATTGACATCCTTCCAATAGGCGATCAGGGATTCGCTGGTATTGCCTACGAACCAGGTGGGGATGGGGATATCGTTGTAGTGCTGGGCCTCAAAGGTCCGTTTCTGGGTAATTTGACTGCCGTCCTTGTCGGTGTACCCCTCGAAATCCATATGGTTGGGCTGGGGCGTCTTTCCCACCTGGGTCTCACCGGCCGCTTCCAGCAGAGCATCATAAGCCGCATCCACCTGAGCATCCACATAGACCTGGCTGATCATCTTCAGGGGGTTCTGGGCGGCCCACAGCTGCAGGGCGGGGGCGCCGTCTCCGTAGCCCACCAGATAGTGGTAGGTGAAGGCGGAGTAATAGGTCCCGCTGCTGACCAGGGTGCCCATAGCCGCGTCCACATAGGCCAGCTCGTCTTCCGCACTGCCCCAGGTCCCGTTCTCGGGCTTCATGATCAGCAGGCAGGCCAGCGTCTCGTCCGCGATGTCAAACCAGCCGGACTTCTCCAGGAATTCCGTGCTGTCCACGCCGGAGGGAAGCGCCATGCTGATCCAGTACTCCCGCTGACGGGCTCCCTCAGGGATGTAGACCTCGATCTCCCGGCTGTCCGCCCCGCGGGCGCTGTCGTTTACGCTGATCTGGTAGGTAAAGTATCCATTGATCCGCTGATAGGAGCCGATGCTGGCGTCCGCTTTCTCAGTGTCTTCAATGGGGGTGGGGCCATCGGTGGGATCAGCGGGGACCACTGGCTCCAGTGCCCACTCCTGGTACAAGTCGTCGTACACGGTGTACTCATAGCCGTCCTTGCTGCTGCCGGAGGCCTTGCCACGGCAGTCCAGGGTATAGGTGTCGCCGTCGCTCAGCTTCTTGTTGTACTCGATCTCGCCGTCCACAATTTTCAGGTCGGGGCCGTAGAAGGCGTCGTTGTCGAAGTACCAGCCGTTGATACGGGTGGTGGAGTGGTCGCTCTCGCCCCAGTAGGAGTAAATCTCAGAGGGATAGCCAGTGAGGCGGACATTCTCCTTGACCCAGTCGGCCCCTTTAAGCTCGGTCATGATTTTGCTGTAGGTGGCGATGGTCTCCACGTTGTTGGTGTCCTGTTCGCCGTCGAAGGCCCAGACCTTCAGACCAGTGGCGGCCACGGCAGCCCAGTCAGCTTCATCATAGCCGCTGCCGAAGGTTCCGTTGTTGCAGATGTAGGCGTCGATGGTGAAGTCATACTCATCCTTGTCCAGCGTGCCTTCTCCGCGATTGGAATCGCTGTTGATGGGATACTCCGCTCCGGCCAGTGCCTTGATGATTTGAGCGGAGGCGTTGGTGCCCCGGGAGTTGCCCTGGAGGACCACGGGTCCGGTGATGTCATACTTCTCAATGAAGTACTTCATCACGTTGACGTCATCCTTCACGAAGTCATAGACCTCGTCGTATTCGCCCCACTTGGCGGCGGCACTGGAGCGGTCGTGGATATTCACCACGATAGCGCCGTTGCCGGCCCAGGAAGTGGTGGCGGAATCATACATTACGCCTGTTCCGGCGTTATTGCTACCATCTGGAAGCTTCCAGTAGGAGATACCCTGGCCCTGGATGGTGAAGACAATGCCGTCGGCGGGGTCATAGTCCTCAGGGATGTAGTAGTAGCCCCGGACATAGTCCTCCTTGCTGCCGTCGGAGGCACTTGCGGCGGTGCTGTTAATCCTTAGATCGTACAGATCCTGGAATCCGTCCCTGCCGAACTGGCGGTCGATGGTCTTCTCCCATTTGTTTGCAGAAGTGTACTCGCCATTCTCGTCCGCCAAACAAAGGGCAGCTTCTTCTTCCTCATCAGTGTGGCGGAGTTTCAGCTCCAGGGATGCTCGGGCCTGATAGCCCATTCCGGTAGTATTGGCCTTGTACTCTCCGGAGTCCGACTTGCCATAGTAGATGGTGCCGTCCACACCGCGGTACCAAGCACCGGTGCAGTAGACACCGAAAGCGTTGCGCTCCCGGACGCCGGCGTCGTCGCCGGTGTACACCAAATCGTTCTTCTCAGTGGCTTGGGTATCATCGTCGATGGTCAGAGTGACGGTCTGGCCGTTGACACTCACATCGGCGATCTTGATTTCACCGAAGTCTGGATTCAGAGTGCCCCGGTCCTCTAGGATATAGTTCTCGGGGGTCAGATCTTCAGGCACGGTGGCATCTTCTCTGTAGGTAATCTCGACCTCCACCAAACCGGTGCCGTAGACGGTCTCGTCGGTGTAGGCCTGGATGCTCGTAATATCATCCACGGTCAATTCTTCCGAATTCACCAGCGGCTCCAGACCATTGCTTACCGGCGGCTGACTGCCCTCTTGAGTCAGCTTCTCTCCGTCTTGGATAAGTTCTTCCCCGTCTTGAGGCGGTCCAGATGGCTCTTCTTCGTCCTCAGGCTGCTCATCCTCAGAGGCCGGCTGCTCCTTTTTCATCTCCAGCCAGGGTTCCCCCCTGCTCATCGACAGGGCGGAATCCTCTTCCTCCCAAGTATGGCGCAGGCGGAGGTCCATCCCTTCCTCTGTGCCCTCAGAGATATCGTGGTTGGTGGTGAAGCCACCAACCACGAGGAGAGCGCTCTCCTCGTCGACTGTCACTTCCTGGATCTGGATCTCTGTAAATTCCTCGTCCTGAGGACCGCGCCCTTCCAACAGGTAGCTCTCCCCATTCAGTCCGCTGAGATCTGTCCCCTCTTTATAGACGATCTCGATCTGCTTCAGTTCATTTCCGGTCTCGGTCTCCTCTGTGTAAGCCTGGATGCTCACCACGTCGCTCATGACCGGCTGCCCAGATCTTACTTCCTCTTCCGGGCCCCCCTCCGGCTCCACCGCCAGCGCGCTACCACCCAGCAGCGACAACAGCATGGTGCCGGTCAGCACGGAAGAAATGATCCGCTTTGACAATCGCTTCATTTTTTACATTTCTCCTTTCACCGTTTTCCTCTGCTTCAACTGTGCCTCTCTCATCCGCTCCCTTCCACTGCACGTTCAGGCCTCAGCAGGTCTGAAAATTTTGTGCAAAATTTTCCCAAAAGAAAATTTGTTTCTTTTGACCACTTTTTTCTTTTGAAGTTAACTCAAATTGTAATATTAAACAATTTTAACTTCCAATACGACTTTCTCATGTATTCATGTGACATTTTCATGTTTTCTTTTAACCAGACAGCGCCCCGCCGCGGACTCTCTCCACGGCGGGGCGCTGTCTTTCTCTTGCGTCTGTTGTCAAAGGAAGTTTTCCACCGCCTCCAGCATGGGGAGAGGGGCCTCTTCAGGGATAAAATGACCGCAGGGCAGGTTGTGTCCCTGAATGTGGTCTCCAAATTTGGCCCAGCACTCCAGGGGGCGGAAGAACCGCTCCACCAGTCCGTTTGCCCCCCACAGCACCAGGGTCTCGGCCCGGATCTTCCGCCCGGCCCGCAAATCCTCCTCGTCCAGCGCCAGATCCACCGTCTCCCCCGCCCGGTACTCCTCACAGATGGCGTGGATGGTTTCCACGTTGTAGTGCCTCAGATACTCGTCGTAGACGTCCTGGGGAAATGCCTCGGCTGAGGTGTCGTTCTCCGAGTGATACCGGGCAATGTGCAGGGAATAGCGGAAAAACTGCTTCCGGCTGGACAGGATCATGTCCTCCGGCAGCGGGGCCTCCTGGGTAAAGAAATACCACTGGAACAGCGCCTTGGCAAACTCCCGGGTGGAGAGGCTGTACATGTCATAGGTGGACACGATATCCAGCAGCACCAGTTTATTTACCGCCTCCGGATGGTCCAGCGCCATGCGGTAGGCCACCCGGGCCCCCCGATCATGCCCCATGACGTGGAAGCGTTCAAAGCCCAGGGCCCGCATCACCTCGATTTGGTCCTCCGCCATAGTCCGCTTGGAGTAGTTGCTGTGGTCAGGCAGCCCCTCCGGCTTTCCGCTGTCCCCGTAGCCCCGCAGGTCGGTGGCCACCACTGTGAAGCGCTCCGCCAGCTGGGGCGCCACCTTGTGCCACATCAGACAGGTCTCCGGGTGCCCGTGGAGGAGGAGGAGCGGCTCCCCCTGCCCCATCCTGACCCCGTGGATTTCCACACCGTTGGCCTGGATGTTGAATTCCTCTCCCTGCATCCGCATCGGTCTCTTCACCCTTTCCTCTATATTGAGCACTCTGCCCAATTTTAAGTTTCTTCTGCCCCCTATTTTAGCAGATGTCCCCACGTTGGACTATTTTGCTTTTTTCATCGACCTATGGCCTCCATGCATACCGGCCCTTCAAACAAAGCAGCGGGCCCCGAACCAAATGGTCCGGGGCCCGCTCTCTGTTCTTTGATCAGCCCAAAACACTCTTGGTGCGGGCCACCTTGCGGTCCTCCATCTTGGAGACCACCACTGCGCAGGCCGCATCGCCCGTGATGTTGATGGTGGTGCGGCCCATGTCAAAGATCCGGTCGATGCCGGCCACCAGCGCGATGCCCTCCACCGGGATATTTACGCTCTGGAGCACCATGGCCAGCATCACCATGCCGGCGCCGGGGACGCCCGCAGTGCCGATAGAAGCCAAGGTGGCGGTGAGCACGATGGTGGCCATCTGGCCGATGGTCAGGTCGATCCCATAGCAGGATGCGATGAAAACGGCGCACACCCCCTGGTAGATGGCAGTTCCGTCCATGTTGATGGTGGCGCCCAGGGGCAGCACGAAGGAGGCGACCTCCTTCCGGGCCCCCAGCCGCTCGGAGCACTCCAGGGTGAAGGGCAGGGTGCCCACCGAGGATGCGGAGGAGAAGGCCATCATCATGGCAGGGGCCATCCCCTTAAAGAAGGCGATGGGGGATACGCCGCCCAGGGCCTTCACCGTGCTGGAGTACACCACCACGGCGTGGACGATATAGCCCACATAGGCCACCGCCAGCACCGCCACCAGCTGAGCCAGGATCTTGGGCCCGTTTTCCACGATCACCGGGCAGATCAGGCAGGCCACGCCGATGGGCGAGAGCTTGATGATCAGGTCCATGATCTTCATGGACACCTCATTGAAGCTGTCCACCACCTGGGCGGCCACCAGCCCCTTTTCCCCCGCCAGCAGGATGCCGAAGCCCACCAGGAGAGAGATGACGATGACCTGGAGCATGGAGGCATTGGCCAGCGGCGTGATGGGGTTGGAGGGGAAGATGTCGATGATGGTCTGCATCAGCGACTGGCCCGCCGGGGGTTCATAGGCCAGGCCGGAGGTCTCCATGGCCGCAAAGATGTGCATCCCCTTGGCCGCGCTGGCCAGCACCAGGGCCAACACCACGGCAAAAGCGGTGGTGCACATGTAATACACGATCGTCTTGCCTCCCACCGAGCCCACCCGGCCGATGTCCTGCATAGAGATGACACCGGAGGCGATGGAAAACAGCACGATGGGCACCACGATGAATTTCAGCAGGTTCAGGAAGATCGTGCCCCAGGGCAGAATGTAGTTTTTCGCGATGTCCAGTCCGTTGGGCACCATCATCAGGGCCAGGCCCACTGCGATGCCGACCACCAGCCCGATGAAGATCCAAAATGCAAGGGGAAGTTTCTTCTTGTTCATTGACAGCTCTCCTTTCCGTCCATGCAGCCCTTTCCTCACTTTGGGCCGCATCTGTTTACAGCTCCCTCTCTGACTGCTCTCTTTCAGTATATATGATATGGAGGAAACTTACAAGGTCTTTCTTTCCTTTTTCTCCCCCTGCAATTTCCCGGGCCAAGCCCTTCTTTTTTCAACTTTTCCACTGGATTTTCCACAACTGCGACAGAATCCAACTTTCTTTTTATTTTTTTATGGTAAAATATGGATATCAAGACAAGCTGTTTTATAACAGCGGAAGGATCAAAGGGGGTATCCAGAATGCAGCTGCTGCGAAAGAAGGGATTGCTGGACAGTCCCCGGGTGCTGTTCCTCCCTGTAGACGCCATCTCACCCAATCCCAATCAGCCCCGCCGGGTTTTTGGCACCCAGGAACTGGAGGAGCTGGCTGGTTCCATCCAGGCTCTGGGGCTGCTCCAGCCCCTGACTGTGCGCCGTCGGGCAGACGGCTGGGAGCTGGTAGCCGGGGAACGGCGGCTCCGGGCCGCCAAGCTGGCAGGACTGGAAGAGGTCCCCTGCATCTCTCTCCAGATCGACGACCAGCGCTCCTCCCTGCTGGCTCTGGTAGAGAACTTGCAGCGCAAGGACCTGGACTTCTGGGAGGAGGCTCTGGCTCTGGACCGGTTGATCTCTGTCTACCATCTCTCCCAGGAGGAGGCTGCCCGGCGCATCGGCAAGAGCCAGTCCGCCGTGGCCAACAAGCTGCGCCTGCTGAAGACACTCTCCGGGCCCTGCGGGACGGCGGCTGCACTGAGCGCCATGCCCGGGCCCTGCTTCGGCTGGAGGACCCCAGCCTGCGCCAGAAGGCCCTGGAGCAGATCCTGTCCCGGCAGCTCACCGTGGCCCAGACAGACGCCTTGGTAGATCAGCTTCTCTCCCCTCCTCCCCGCACCAGAACCAAACGCACCTTTGTGGTGAAGGATGTCCGCCTTTTTCTTAACACTCTGACTCGGAGCATGGCCCTAATGCGGTCCGCCGGGGTGGATGCCCGCTGTGACCGCCAGGATAAGGATGGAGAGATCCTGCTCACCATCCGTATTCCCCAGGCCATTCGGTAAAAATGTTTCACGTGAAACATTCTCTTTTCCTATCTCCCCTTTCCTCCCCATCGCCTGCCGAAGCCAGATCGCCTGGAGGCAGGCCCGGTCTCGGCTCTCTCCCTCTGTCTGCACCTCTCCCCTTGCGGCGGGCCGCCCCTGTGCGGTCCGCCGCCTTTTCTCGCTACCAGGCCGGAAAAACGGGAAAAAGAGTTGAAATGCGTTCCCTCGGTTGATATAATAAAGCTCTGCGGAAGTCTGCTGTACACCCGTCCGCCATTTCGACTCAGGAGGCACCCCATGGCCAAGATCATCGCTATCGTCAATCAAAAGGGAGGCGTGGGCAAGACCACTACCACCGTCAACCTCACCGCCGCCCTGGCCGCGCTGGGAAAGCGGGTACTGCTGTGCGACTTCGACCCCCAAGCCAACGCCACCTCCGGTATGGGAGTGGACAAGAACACCGCCTCCCCAAATGTCTACGACGTGCTCATCAATGGGGCCGATCCCCGCCGCGGCGTAGTCACTACCCACTACGGGGACGTGCTTCCCTCCAACAAGGCGCTGGCCGGAGCGGGCGTGGAGATGATCGCCCTGCCGGACCGGGAGCATCTGCTCCGAAAGGCCCTAGAGGTCCTCTCTCCCGGCTACGACTTCATCTTTGTGGACTGCCCCCCCTCTCTGGAGCTGCTGACAGTGAACGCCCTGTGCGCCGCCGACTCCCTGCTGGTCCCGGTCCAGTGTGAGTACTACGCCCTGGAGGGGCTGAGCGATCTGCTCTCTACCGTCCGCTTGGTCAAACGCTCACTGAATCCCCGGCTGGTGTTAGAGGGCGTGCTGCTCACCATGTTTGACAGCCGCACCAATCTCTCTCTTCAAGTGGCGGAGGAAGTTAAACGTCACTTTCCCGGTCAGGTCTACGCCACGGTCATCCCCCGCAATGTGCGCTTATCCGAGGCCCCCAGCCACGGGAAGCCCGTCACCGCCTACGACCCCTACTCCCGGGGGGCGGAGGCCTACCGGCTGCTGGCGGAGGAGATCGCAGCCAAGCACCCCACGGCGGCCCCTGTCTGAGTTCTCCCCCGCTTTTTCGCCGGGGCCGTAAGTCTGGCCCCGACGGCTGAATTTTGATCTCCACTGTTATTTTTATAAGGAAGGAGCTACTATGGCAAAGCGAACCAAAGAGCTGGGCCTGGGCCGGGGGCTGAACGCCCTGCTGGGCGACCCGGACCTGCAAGCGCAGGGAGAGGGCTCCGTCTCCCTCCCCATTTCCCAGGTACAGCCCGGCCTGAATCAGCCCCGGAAGCGCTTTGACCAGGATGCCCTGGCCGATCTGGCAGAGTCTATCCGGGTCCACGGCATCATCCAGCCGCTGACAGTGCGCCGTCTGTCCTCCGGCTACTACCAGATCATCGCCGGTGAGCGCCGCTGGCGGGCCGCCAAGCTGGCCGGCCTGGCGGAGGTGCCGGCAGTCATCATCGAGGCGGATGACCGCAAAGTGATGGAGCTGGGCCTGATCGAGAACCTCCAGCGAGAGGACCTGAACCCGGCCGAAGAGGCCCGGGGCTATCAGGTGCTGATGGAGGAATACGGCCTCACCCAGGAACAGGTGGCGGATCGGATGGGAAAATCCCGGCCTGCCATCACCAATACCCTGCGGCTGCTGGCCCTCCCGGAGGACCTCTTGAAGCTGGTGGAGGAGGAACAGCTCTCCGCCGGCCACGCCCGTGCCCTGCTGGGCGCCCCCACGGCGGAGCTCCAGCGGCAGGCCGCCAAGAAGGTCATTGCTGACGGGCTCTCCGTCCGCCAGACGGAGGCACTGGTCAAGGCCCTCCAGCGGGAAAAGAAGGCCCCGCCTAAGCAGGCGGGGGACAGTCTGGCCCTCTACCTCGGGGAGGCGGAAAAGAATCTCTCCGGCCGGTTGGGCCGGAAGGTCCACATCGCCCACCGAGGCAAAAAAGGCAGGATCGAGTTGGAATACTACAACAGCCAGGATCTGGAGCTTCTGCTGGAGGCTCTGGAGCGGCTGAACGCCGGGGAGGTGCAGGGCCATGGCTGATCCCCAGAAGCCGGCGCAGAACGCCCCCCAGGCAGGCGGTCCTCCCAAGGAGGAGCGTCCTGGCCAGCAGCGGCGGCGCAGGCAGTCGGTGGTGCTCTACATCACTATCCTCTTTGCAGCGGCCTTTGCCCTGCTGCTGATGACCTACGCCATGGACCAGCGCCGCAGCAATGAGACGCTGGGGGACCTGACCTCCTCAGTCTCTGATCTGAAGGACTCCCTCTCCGGGATGCAGACCGCCCAGAGCGCCCTGGAGGAGAACGGCGCCCTGAAAAATGAGATCCAAGACCTCCAGGAACAGATCGACACCCTGCTGGGGACCATCGACAGCCTGACCGCCGCCGGGGAGCAGCAGGGACAGGTCCTAGAGCGCACCAAGGAGGCCATGGACTACTTCTGGCAGATCGATGAGGCCTATGTGCGGGGCCGCTACTCCCTCTGCCGTGATCTGATCGCGGTACTGGAGGACACCTCCTCCGGAGAGGCCCCCCTGAAGAGCTATCTTCCCCAGGAGAGCTACACCGATAACGGCCGCTTCTCCCCTGCTGACCGGTATCAGGAGATCTGGGACGCCCTGTACTGACCGGCTTTAGGCCGGATGGCAGGACATCTCCGCCGGCCAGGTTTCACGTGAAACATTTTTATTTTCGCCCAATTTCCCCACAGGAGCTCATCCCATTCTGTTAAGATAAAAAAGGAGTGCGATCCCCATGCTGGATATCAAATTTATTCGTGAAAACCCCGATGCAGTGCGGGAAAACATCAAGAAAAAGTTTCAGGATGCCAAACTGCCCCTGGTGGACCAGGTACTGGCATTGGACGAGGAGAACCGGGCCGCTGTCAGCGAAGCCAATGAGCTGAGAGCCAACCGGAACGCCCTGTCCAAGCAGGTAGGTATGCTGATGGGCCAGGCCAAAAAGGACCCCTCCAAGCTGGAGGAGGCCGAGGCCGTCAAGGCCCAGGTCAAGGCCAACGCCGACCGGCTGGCTGAGCTGGAGACCAAAGAGACTGAACTGGCGCAGCAGATCCGTCACATCATGCTACAGATCCCCAATATCATTGATCCCTCCGTCCCCATCGGCCCTGACGACAGCTGCAATGTGGAAGTCCAGCGCTTCGGTGAGCCTGTGGTCCCTGACTTTGAGATCCCCTACCACACCCAGATCATGGAGTCCTTCAACGGCATCGACATGGACGCTGCCGGCCGGGTCTCCGGCAACGGCTTCTACTACCTCATGGGGGATATTGCCCGGCTCCATGAAGCGGTGCTGGCCTATGCGCGAGACTTTATGATCAACAAGGGCTTCACCTTCTGTATTCCCCCCTTCATGATCCACGGCAACGTGGTGGAGGGCGTCATGTCCCAGACCGAGATGGACGCCATGATGTACAAGATCGAGGGCGAGGACCTCTATCTTATCGGCACCAGCGAGCACTCCATGATCGGTAAATTCATCGACCAGATCATCCCCGAGGAGTCCCTGCCCCAGACCCTCACCTCCTACTCCCCCTGCTTCCGCAAGGAGAAGGGCGCC
>ERZ857521.2784-NODE-2784-length-15834-cov-3.360669_pt1 | contig 15834 bp, 9 predicted proteins | sample MGYA00519701_ERZ857521 | MGnify/ENA primary metagenome ERZ857521 (study PRJEB31778, sample SAMEA3449346) | human gut metagenome | biome: human gut; feature: human-associated habitat; material: faeces | place: United Kingdom | collected 2010/2012 ...
CTATTTATCGGCTCCTCACGGAATCCGACCTCGACGGGTATCGTGCCTTTTTTGCAGAATACCCTGCGCGATAACGGGCGGACCCGGAGCCGACTACACAGGCAGACTGCCCTTTCATCGGTCAGCTAAAGGAGGAATTCACAAGCGCATCCTGCACCTCATCACACCAACCGAGGCTCTCTGAGCATTCTGACTTCTTGCTACTGGTTCCTTATCATCGCTTTTTTTGCATTATATTCCGTGGGTTTTACATTGTCAACCCCACCGGAATATTTTTGTGAAACGCTGACAATTCTTCGATTTACTCATTAGAAGTGTTAAACAAAATGCAGAATCTAATCTCTGATCTTTCATTTTACTGCGCTCTGTGGAAATTCTGTGCCTGTGCCCGCCTGGTGTCTCCAATCGGGGGCCATTCCACGCCCTCTGTGTCAATGTCCGCAGTGAGCAGGTATGTGTCATCCTCCCTCATCGACCCGCTCTGCCGTCAGCAGATCCCCGCTATCAGCATCCAAACCATACTCAAATCAATATATATTTTATTTATTATAGCGCACTGCCGCTTGTTGTAGCCGGATTTCTTGCAAAAATTCCGAGCTGCACTGTGCTAAAAGAAAACAACTGCACAGACATGGCTGCACAGTTGTTCCGAATTGGTTTGATTATGCCCCGATGGCGTTGCCGGTATAGAGCTGATAATACCGGCCCTTCTCCGCAATGAGCTGATCGTGTGTGCCCCGCTCGATGATGCGTCCCTGCTCCAGTACCATGATGCAGTCGGAATTCCGCACAGTGGACAGCCGGTGCGCAATCACAAAGGTGGTGCGTCCGTTCATCAGGGCGTCCATGCCTTCCTGGACCAGCTTCTCGGTGCGGGTATCGATGGAGGAGGTTGCCTCGTCCAGGATCAGCACCGGCGGGTCTGCCACTGCGGCACGGGCAATGGCCAGCAGCTGCCGCTGTCCCTGGGAGAGGTTGGCTCCATCTCCGGTCAGCACGGTCTGGTAGCCGTCCGGCAGCCGGCGGATAAACCCATCGGCATTGGCAAGCTCTGCTGCGGCGATGCACTCCTCATCAGTGGCATCCAGCCGTCCGTAGCGGATATTCTCCATCACAGTCCCGGTGAACAGATGGGTGTCCTGCAGAACAATCCCCAGCGACCGGCGCAGATCGGCCTTTCTGATCTTGTTGATATTGATGCCGTCATAGCGGATCTTGCCGTCCGCAATGTCGTAAAAGCGGTTGATGAGGTTGGTGATGGTGGTCTTGCCGGCACCGGTGGAACCTACAAAGGCAATCTTCTGGCCCGGGGTGGCATACAGTTTGATGTTGTGCAGGACAATCTTGCCCTCTTCATAGCCGAAGTCCACATCGTCAAAGGTGATGTCCCCTTCCAGCTTCTGATAGGTGACGGTCCCGTCTGCCTTATGCGGATGCTTCCAGGCCCAGAGGTTGGTGCGTTCCTGAGTTTCGGTCAGGGTGCCGTCAGATTCCTCCCGGACATTCACCAGGGTGACATATCCGTCGTCCTCCTCCGGCTCCTCGTCCATCAGGTCGAAGATTCTCTGGGCGCCTGCCATTGCCATCACAATGCTGTTGAGCTGCTGGCTGATCTGGCTCACCGGCTGGGTGGAGTTCTTATTGAGGGTCAGGAAAGACACCAGTGTGCCCAGGGTCAGCCCCAGATAGCCGTTCAGCGCAAAGATGGCGCCTGTCACCGCACACAGCACATAGCTGACATTTCCAAGGTTTGCGTTGATGGGCATGCTGATATTGGAAAAGGTATTGGCCTTGTCAGCACTCTCCCGCAGCTGATTGTTGAGAATCCGGAACTGTTCCAGGCTCTTCTCCTCATGGCAGAACACTTTGACGACCTTCTGTCCGTCCATCATCTCCTCGATATAGCCGTTCACAATGCCCAGATCCTTCTGCTGCCGCGCAAAATACATGGAGGACTTTGCGGCAATCCGGGAGGTGACAAAGAGCATGACTCCGATTGCCGCCAGTGTGATGAGGGTCAGCGGGACATCCAGCACCAGCATGCTCACAAAGGAGGTGAGGATGGTCACGCTGGAGTTGATGACCTGCGGAATGCTCTGGCTCATCAGCTGGCGCAGGGTGTCCACATCGTTGGTATAGACCGACATGATGTCGCCATGGGCATGGGTATCAAAATAGCGGATGGGCAGCGATTCCATGTGCCGGAACAGCTCGATCCGGAGATTGCGCATGGTGCCCTGACTGACATTCACCATGATCCGGTTATAGCTGTAAGCACAGAGGATGCCAAGCCCATAGGTGGCTCCCACCGAGAGCAATGCTCCCGCCAGGGCTGTATAATCCGGTGTCTGTGCCTGGGTAAGGGGCACGATATAATCATCGATCAGGCTCTGCATGAACAGGGTTCCCCGCAGGGTCGCCAGTACCGACCCCAGAATGCAGATCACCACGATCAGGAATGAAAACTTATAATTCCGGAGCATGTACCCCAGTACCCGCTTCATAGCCTGGAGCTGCTGCTTTGTACTCATTTTGCTGTTTGTCTGTGCCATCATGCCAGATCACCTTCCTTTCCATCCGGAACAGGCTGGTCAAAATCGCCGCCGTTCTGGGTCTGTGCCTCGTAGATCTCCCGATAGATCGGGTTGGTCCGCAGCAGGTTCTCATGGGTATCAAAGCCATTGACCCGCCCATTGTCCAGCACCAGGATGCGGTCCGCCTCCTGAACACTGGAAATCCGCTGCGCTACGATCAGCTTGGTCGTACCCGGGATCTTCTTAGCAAAGGCCTCCCGAATCCGGGCATCTGTGGCTGTATCCACCGCACTGGTGGAATCGTCCAGAATCAGCACCTTCGGATTCTTCAGCAGCGCCCGGGCAATGCAGAGCCGCTGCTTCTGTCCGCCGGAAACATTATTGCCGCCCTGTTCAATCCAGGTGTTGTACCCGTCCGGGAAACGCTCGATGAATTCGTCCGCACAGGCCAGCCGGCAGGCTTCAGCACATTCTTCCTCGGTGGCGTCCTCCCTGCCCCAGCGCAGGTTCTCCAGAATGGTGCCGGAGAACAGGACATTCTTCTGCAGCACCACTGCGACCTGATCCCGCAGCGCCTCCATATCATAGGAGCGGACATCCTTTCCGCCCACACAGACACTGCCGCTGTCCACATCATACAGACGGCTGATCAGGCTCACCAGACTGGATTTGCCGCTGCCGGTCCCACCGATGATGCCGATGGTCTCACCGGAACGGATATGCAGGTCGATGTCCTGCAAAGTCTCCTCCCCGCTGCCGTGCTTGTAGGAGAAGTTCACATGGTTAAAATCAATGCTGCCGTCCGACACGGTTTTCTCCGGCTGGTCCGGATTGGCCATATCCGGGGTTTCGTTCAGGACTTCAGCGATCCGGCGTCCGCTGGCGGCGCTCATGGTGATCATTACAAAGATCATCGAGAGCATCATCAGCGACATGAGAACGCTCATCACATAGCTGAACAGGCTGGTGAGGTTGCCGGTGGTCAGGCTGCCTGCCACCACAAAGTGCGCGCCGAACCAGGAGATGGACAGGATGCATCCATAGACCACCAGCATCATGACGGGATTGTTCAGCGCCAGATAGCTCTCCGCCTTGACGAACAGCCCATAGAGCCGGTCCGCAGCCTGAGTGAACTTGCTGTTCTCATACTCCTCCCGGACAAAGGCCTTGACCACCCGGATGGCAGATACATTTTCCTGTACACTGGCATTGAGGTCGTCATACTTGCGGAACACCTCGCTGAAAATCGGGGTGGCGTGCATCATGATGAAGATGAGCGCTGCCGCCAGCACTACGATTGCCGCCAGGAAGATCATGCTCAGTTCGGCACTGATGAAGAAGCACATGATCATGCTGCAGATGAGCATCAGCGGCGCCCGCACCGCAATGCGCAGGATCATCTGATAGGCGTTCTGCACATTGGTTACATCGGTGGTCATACGGGTCACCAGTCCGGCGGTGCTGTATTTATCAATATTCGAAAAGGCAAAGGTCTGCACTTTCTCATAGATGCCCTCCCGCAGGTTGCAGGCCAGTCCGGATGAGGCCTTGGCAGAGAACCGCCCTGCCAGAACGCCGAACACCAGGCTGAGAAACGCCATAACCAGCATGATCCCGCCATAGAAATAGACCTGCTGAATATTCCCTGCTTCGATGCCCTTATCGATGATCGAAGCGGTGACAAAGGGGATCAGTACCTCCATCAGCACTTCTCCCGCTGTGAAAATCGGCGCAAGGATGGAAGCAGTCCGGTACTGCTTGACCTGTGCCAACAGTGTTTTTATCATAAAGATCCCTCCGTTTGTTTCTTCTGATTGCGCAGCATGATCTCCAGATCCTGTTCCAGCCACGCCAGATGCTCTTCCGGGATTCCCCGGCAAAGCTGCTTCTGCTGCAGTTCCAGCCCCCTCTGGATCGCCTGTTCCACGCTGAAGGCCTTCTCAGTGAGGACAATCTGTTTTTTCCGGTCATCCTGGGGATCATCCCGCAGGGTCAGATAACCGTTCTGCCGCAGAGTCTTGAGTGCCGAGGAAACCGAGGACTTGGAGATCCCCAGTTCCGCATGAAGATCCACCCCATATATATCCTGCTGCCGATGGGTGAGCAGATAGTGCAGCACGACCCCCTGTGTGGGAGAAAGACCCATCTCCTGCAGATGCTGTTTTCCGCCCTGTTCCAGGGAAAAATGCAGCTGCTTGAGGGTCCACATCAGATTCTTTTTCAAATCCAGCCCCTCCTTCCGGGCGTTTGTTTCGGCGCAAATCGTTCGGGCCCTGACGATTCGCTACCCCCTATTATACGGTTTTTCGGTTGAAAGTGAATTTAGAATCTGTTACTATTAGTAAGGAACTCTTACTAATACTTCAAGGAGGCATCCTATGAACACCTTTCAGCTCTCCTGCTTTCTGGCTGTGGCAGAGTATCTCAACTTCAGCCAGGCAGCCCAGCAGCTCCATGTCACCCATCCGGCAGTCAGCCAGCAGATCCAGTCCCTGGAAAAGGAACTGAATGTAAAGCTGTTCCAGCGCACCACCCGTTCCGTCAAGCTGACCGAGGAGGGAAAAGCCTTCCTGAATGACGCCCGACAGATTGTCGCCATCTCGGATCGCGCCAAAAAACGCTTCGACAGCACCATGCCCGGGACACTGGAAGTCCTGTCCCTGGGATTCTATAACTTTCCCTGTATGTTTCTTCTGTCCGATGCGCTGGAACAGCTGCATGCGTCCCCAGCTGCACCCCCGCTTGCAGGTGATCCCGTTCCAGCACATCTACCGGATGCTGGAGGAGGGCGATCTGGATGCCGTGGTGGGGTTCAGGGAATCGCCTTCGGTCAAGATCTCCGCGCTCTACAAGGAGATCGCCCAGGTGCCGCTGGTATGCCTCTGCTCCAGCCGCAGTCCGCTGGCAGCGCGCACCGAAGTCTCCCTCAGCGACCTCCGGGAGGAACCCCTGGTCCTGTACCTGCCGCCGAAATCCTCCTCCCTCTCCATCGCCCAGATCCAGAGTCAGCTCATGGGGGACCGCTCCCCTGCTGAGTTCTATTTCTGCGAATATGCCGAAGCCATCACCATTCTGGTCACAGCCGGGTATGGGATCTCGGTCCTGCCGGACTACCTGGTGCCAGATACGCCCCTCATCACCAAAATCCCGCTGACCGGTGCCGAACCGGTTTCCTTCGGCGTCTACTACAAATCTGTCCAGGGCAATCCGGCGCTGAAAGCCTTCCTCAACTGCGCCCGGGACTGCCTGGCCTGACCTCCCCCAACTTCCCATACACGCAAAAACACCGGAGAACAGCAATTCTCCGGTGTTTTTTCTGTATCTGACATAGCGGGAGAGGTTTCCGGTAAATGGAACTTCGAATTGATATTCAAATAGAACTGTGCTATGATTTATGTGTCAAAAATACACAATATTTCTGTGAAAAATAATCCTATACAGGAGACATACCATATGGACCAGCAAAAGCTATTTGAACAGATGGAGCGCCAGGGAATGAATACACAGGAAGCCCTGGGGCGCTTTATGGGAAACAAACCGCTGTTTCTCAGTTTTGTGCGCCAGCTGCCGGATAAACTCGATCTCACCCGCATCCGGCAGGCACTGGACGCCGAAGATGAGGACGCCTTCTACATGGGGGTGCACAACCTCAAGGGACTGGCGGCCAATCTGAGTATCGTTCCCATCCGGGACTGTGCCCAGGCCATTCTGGTGGAATACCGGGGCACCAAATTCAAGAATAAAAAGAAACTCCTGACCCTGCTGCGGGAAGCGGAGACAGAAAGCAAAGCCATGGCTGATCTCATCAATCAGTACCTGGCAGAGGAGGCACTGGTATGATCCGTGATACACTGCTGATTATTGATGACTCGGAACTGGACCGGGCCATTCTCAATGAGATCTTCAAGAACCTGTTCCATGTGGAGTGTGTTGCCAATGCCGGACAGGGTATGCAGTACCTCCGGGAACACGCGGAACAGGTGTGCGCAGTGCTGCTGGATCTCTGCCTGGAACGGCGGGGCGCTGGCTTTGATGTGCTGCACACCATCCAGGACGACCCTGTTTCCTCCAATCTGCCGGTGGTGCTCATCACAGCGGATGCCCATGAGAAGGATGTCCGCTCGGGTGTGGAGCGCGGCGCTGTGGACTTCCTTGCCAAGCCGGTGGACCCCCATACAGTCCAGAAGCGGGTCTGCCAGATGGTGCGGGCTACCTGGCCCCCGATGACAACCATCCTGGACCAGATGGACAAATCCAAGGACAAGAACACCCCGGATGCAGCTGAATCCCCTGCCGCTCCGCTGACCCCCGGAAAGCTCTGGGAGAAGTGGGTGCGCAAGCTGGAGGCTTTCTGCCGGTTCAGCTCCAAGCTGGATGTCAAGGCCTGCCTTCAGCTGGGTGTTGTCACCGGGCAGCTTGCACGGCGCTATGTCCAGCTCTATCCCGAACTGGGACTGACCCAGGACGATGCGGAGCTGATCGGAATGGCAGCGGTATTCTGCGACGTCGGCCTGCTGGGAATCCCCGATGAAGCCGCCATGGAAAAGGATCAGAAATCCGGAAAATCCGACCTCTACTATCAGCACACCCAGCTGGGATATGAGCTGTTTTCCCAGGAAATGTCCGGGGAACCGCTGCTGCGCTATGCCGCAGAGATCGCCTTGTGGCATCACAAGAACATCAACGGCTCCGGCTATCCTCTGGAAAAGGATGGCTCGCTGATCCCTGTCAGCGCCCAGCTCACCCGCACTGCCCTGCGGCTGCTGCTCTATCTCAGACATTACCAGTACGGCGATGACCGCATGGAACGCTCCCTGCGGATGCTCAAGAGCGAAGTGGGCTCCATCATCGCCTCGGAACTCTACCATACCGCGGAGCTGGAAGCTGACGCCATCCTCGCCATGATGTAATCCCCGCTATACAAAAAACCGGAAACGGACTCTGATCCGTTTCCGGTTTTTTCTTATCGCTTCAGCTGTTCCAGCCTGTCTGCCAGCTCCTGCAGATCGATGGGCTTGGTGATGTGGGCATTCATTCCCGCCCGGGCTGTGGCAACCATATCCTCCGAGAAGGCGTTGGCTGTGACCGCTATGATCGGGACAGTGGCTGCGTCTTCCCGATCCATGGCACGGATGGCTGCTGCCGCGGCACAGCCATCCATCACCGGCATATTCATATCCATCAGGATCACATCGAACCAGCCCGGCTCCGACTCCCGGAACAGCCCGACTGCCTCCTGTCCGTCCCGGGCCTGGGTCACCTCGGCCCCGCAGAGCTTGAGCAGCTCGGTGCCGATCTCCAGGTTCATCTCATAGTCCTCGGCGAGAAGGACACGCTTGCCGCCCAGCACCTCAGCCGGGCTGCGCTTTTCCGGTTCCGCCTCAGTCTGGACCGGCTGCTCCGGCACCGGCTCCATGGGGATTGTCAGTGTGAAGGTCGTTCCCACATCCGGGGTGCTCTCCACCTGAATCTGTCCCTTCATGCGGGTCACGATGGTCTTGACAATCGCCATGCCCAGCCCGGTCCCGATCACTGTCTGGGTGCCGAACCGGTTCTCCCGGGCATAGGGGGTGAACAGCTGGGGCAGGAATTCCGGCGAGATTCCCACACCGGTATCCTGTACCACAATCCGGCAGATCTCCTCTTCCTGCCAGTCGGACTGGGTGACCTCCACCCGGACACTGTCCCCTTCCCGGGTGAACTTCATGGCATTGGACACCAGATTGTTGAGAATCTGCTGGAGCCGGAACGTATCCACATAGACCCGCGGATGCCGCAGATCAAAGGTGACCTCCAGCGTCTTGTGCTGAAGATCCGCCTGGGCCTGGAAGGGCGACAGGCATTCGCTGACCATCTCACGCAGGTCGCAGGGGTCATTGGAGAGAATCAGCTCGGTCTTTTCCATCCGGGACATCTCCAGAATGCTGTTGATGAGCTTCATCAGCTGATCCGCCGAAACCTGGATCTTCCGGAGATAGTCATCGGTTCTGGCCCAGTCTCCCTCCTGCTGGCGGGCCAGCTCCACCGACGCCATGATGACGCTCAGCGGTGTACGCATATCATGGCTCATCTGTGAGAAGAACTTCTCCTGGGAGGCCTCGCTTTCCCGGACATCGTCCAGAGCCTCCTCAAGCATCCGCAGATGCTGCAGCTGGCTGGACTTCTCCTGATCCACTAACCGGAAGCAGAGAATCGCCTCATTCTGCCGGAGTGACGGATCAAACAGCAGTCGCACATTCACCCAGCGGTACTCATCTCCGAACCGGCGGCGGAAATCTCCGCCGAAGTCGGATACATTATCCTCCACCAGACGGCGCATATTTTCCAGGGAAAAGCTGGTTTCAAACTGGGGATAGGCCTCGGGTTCGATCAGCTGACGGGCAACCTCCAGGAACTGCTCATACTGTCCCTCCGCCGGAACCTGCCGGGCAAATTCCTCCGACTCCTTGATGAACTCATAGGTGCCCTGCTTCCAGTTGATGCGGTAGATGGCATAGTAGAGGTTTCCCAGCGCCGCCACCGTTTCATTGACCCGGGAGAGCTTCTTCTGGAGGTGCCGCTCCCAGACCCCCAGAAAGATCAGGAACAGCAGCGCCACACTGCTCACCGACATGATCAGGAAGAAGACCCGGTCCAGATTCCGGAGCAGCGATGAATAGGAAACAGTGATGATGGATACACCGCCGCTCTCATGGGTGTAGAAATACACAGCCCGCTTATCATGGGTAAGGTCGTAGACATATTCCTGGGCGTCATCCAGATTGCCCGCCCGGATCTGCCCCAGAATGGTGGTGACATACTGCTGCAGCTCCTCCGGCGTGGCATCCAGCTGGGTCCGGGCATAGATCAGATCCCCCTGGGGATTGCACAGATAGTAGGAACTGCCCTCGGGGAGCGCCGACTCGGTTTCATCGCCATGCAGTGTTCCGAGATAGTGCTCAAACACCAGCGCATCCGATGACCCCGCGCACTTCCGGGATACCACAATGGCAATCTGTCCGTATTCCGAATCGGTCCGCATGCTTGAAAGCCGGGTCTCCCCCTCGGACCGCTCCACCTGATCCCTCCAGGGCATCTCCTCCAGTGTCTGGTCCGATTCCCCATCAGGGGTGATGACCTTCCCGTCAATGACCGCATAGGGCACCAACTGGTTCGGGAACCGGTCCACAGTCTCCTGGAAATAGTTCTGAGCCCATTCCTCCACCCGGTCCGCATCCGCTCCCGAGGCTTCCAGATCCTCCATAGTCCAGACGCCCGCTGTCAGCAGCAGTTCCGCCGACCGGACATCCTGCAGTTCCAGCTCCGCATACTGGTTTGCCAGCTCATTGCCCAGCCGCTGGGCGTTTTCCAGCAGCAGGGACCGCACCATCCAGAATCCCGCTGCCGCAATCACCATGAATGCCGCAACCATGATGCCCGCCGTATGATAGCTGCGCTTCCGTGTCCATTTTCCCCTCAGTTTCACCTGTGTTCTCCTTTTCTATACACCAATTCTTATCCTGTCAGAAGCCTTCCCCACGCCCCGGTATTCTGCATGCCGCCTGTCCGCAGTCCCGGCTCTGCCAGGAAGCACCGGTGCCTGCCGGTTATGGCTCCAGAAGTCTGCGCCGGTGCTCCTCAAGCCCCAGCTGGGTGAGGTGCTTGGGCCCGTAGGCAAAGGCGGCGTAGTTATTCCGCACCAGGGAATCGATCCGGGGCAGGCTGAGGAAGAAGAGATCCAGGAAGTCCCGGATCAGTACAAAATCATAGTGGAGCAGATAGCGTGGGATCATGCGGCCTCCGAAGGAAGCCTTGGGGACTTTGCCCTCCCGCTCCATATACTCCTCCTTGTTCCCCACAAGGTACTCAATGCTCTGGGCATTGTCCCGAATCAGCACCAGCTGGTTCCGGCGCCCGGAATCGTCCTGCTCATGCAGCAGCACCAGATGCACCGGACCCTCCTCCGGGAACTCCCAGGTCATGGACAGATAGTCCAGGGTGCCCAGCTCAAAGCGTGCCATTTGATCGACGAGCGCAAATCTGGCTGCGGCGTCCATCTCCTGCACAGTCAGTGAGCCGCCGGGCTGGCGCCAGGCAAAACGGGTCGGAATCTTGGGGATCACATACTTTCTGCGCAGCAGCGGTCCGCCCGACCGCTCGATGGAGAATCCGCCCAGTGCCCGTTTAGCAAAGTAATAGCTGCTCTCCTGATTGTACAGGTAGACCTTGTCGCTCCATCTGCCGTTGCCGTCCTTGACACCGTGGAGAAGCGCCACCAGCGCGTCAATGGGCTTTTTGGGGGTCTGGTGCACCGCATAGTCCGGCAGGAAGCCCAGCCGGAACGGGATTTGGGGCACCGTATCGGCCTCCGCATACAGATAGCTGTTCCAGTCGGACAACAGCGCTCCCCAGGAAGAGGACGCATCGTCAAAGCGGAGCAGTGCACAGACACCGGGTACCTCCCGGTTGAAGAAACTCCGTTTGCTCCAGAGCAGCACCAGTTCATGGTTGACTTCCAGCCGGGTGACTGTCTTGATCTCAAACTTTTCAAGCAGCTGTTCCAGCAGTTCCGGAGTGATGGACTCCCCTTCATATTCCTCACTGGGCAGGCCGGAGTACTCCACATAGAGGTGACGGCACAGCCCGATTCCTTCCAGATCACGGGCCGGCTGGAACACCTCATCAAAGGTATCCTGAGCGATTCTGGCTGCCTGATCCAGCGAAGTCACATCCCAGCGGCAGAATTCCTGCAGCAGCACCAGCTCCTGCCCTTTGCGCCGGGACACCAGCAGACGCCCATTGCCATACCAGGCACAGCAGCAGCAATCGGTTTCCGTTTCCCGGTAGAACCGTGCCGGACGAAGGATCGCTGTCCCGTTTTCTGTGGGCGCAAGGCAGGCCACTTCCCCAGCCAGAGCCTCGGCGATCCTGCCGGGCAGTTCCTCCGGGAGCTGCAGATGTCCCAGGCGCTCCCGCAGATAAGCTGTCACATCCTGATATTCGTCCTGATACGCAGAAAGTACAGGCAGAAGCAGGAAAAAGATTTCATCGTCCTCAATCCCGGAAATTCCCCAGAACGGAAGCAGCGGATTGCAGAGTTCCTCGCCGTTCAGACGGTATTCCACATAATACTGATGGAACTGGATCTGTATTTCCAGGGCCTGCTCGGTGGTCTGGCCCTGTTCATCGGTGATGGTCTGGGTCAGCGGAATGGTACGGGTAAAGTTCTCCTGTGCCAGACGGCGGTTCCAACCCTCATTGGAGGGGAAATCCTGCTCCAGCAGTCCGTACAGGTTCTGCTGCCCCTGTCCCTCGGCCCAGTAAAAGGCGGTCTGGAGGAAATAGCGCAGGAACAGCGGATCGGACAGAGTGCAGTTCTCCGGACGGATCTCCTCCAGAGCCCGCTGCGCCAGACGCTCCTGCTCCTCCCTGCGCTGGAGATCCAGCTCGTGCTGCCTTTCTGCCTCCCGGACGCTCTGTACGACCTCCCGGGCATAGGGCAGGGTCGGGTCCGCCTCAAAGATCTCGGAGATCCGGCGGATCAGATACGGGTGGATGTACCAGCTGCACCAGTGGGGAAGCATCTCCTCCCGCACAAAGGAACGGCTGCGGATCGCCCGCTGGAAGTCCTCCCGGGCCAGAAACTGCTCCACCAATTCCCGGCCCCGGGGTGAATCATCGCCGCCCACCCACGGAATATCCGATCCTAGATCGTGATAGGCGGTGCGCAGTTCCACAAAGCGCTCCTGATCCTCACAGACTGCCGGCACCTTCTGCTCCACGATCTCACGCAGCCGCCCATAGAAGAGCTTGGCACGGCCCATCTTCACCGAATCGAGGCTCAGCACCCGCCAGAGCACTTCATAGACCTCCTCCGGAAGCGGCTGGCTGTCAAAGTAGAATTCCAGAATGCGCAGGGAAATCACACACCGCTCGGTCTTGATATTGCCTGTGGACTTCTCCCGCAGGTGTGCCATAAGGTACCGGTTGAGAATCCAGTGCAGCTGATCCAGCGTCTGGCTGTTCCATACGCCGTTCCGGGCAAGATCCATCAGCTCCTCGTAGTCCGCATAGGCCACCGACAGTGTGACATCATTGCCCTGGAGCTTCCGCACCAGCGGCCCCTGGACCGCAATCTGCAGAATCTCCTGCAGCCCTTCAAAGCCGGCGCCCTCTTCCAGCTCAAATTCGGTGTGGTCCTGATAGACAATCGCCCGGTACCGGTATGCCACTGCCAGTGCTGTCTGGAACTCCTTGCAGAGCGGGAATTCCTCCTTCAGCTCCTCCACAGCATGGTGCAGGGCAGCGGTAAACGCCGGGTCACGATAGACCGCCAGGAACTCCGGCGAGGTGAACCAGAGATCCCACTGTTTGCGGTCCCGGCGCTGTTTGGATGCATACAGTTCCCGGAACCGCTCCAGCGCCGGAAAGTCCAGCTGTCTGCTGCCTTCTGGCTCCAGTTCCAGCGTAAAGCCGCCAGTACCCGCTGTCCGGCTCTCGGGTTCCATAGCAGGCAATGGCTGCGCTGGCATGTTGAGCTCCGGCACTTCCGGCACTTCCACCGGTTCCTCCGCGCTCCGGGCAAAAGCCAGCGCCTGTTCGTACGCCTGACGCACCGCCAGAAATTCCTCCGGATGCTCTTCGGGATTGTACCGCGCCGCCGCTGCCGCATACGCCCGGCGGACAGCGCCCTGATCCCGGGTCGGCTCGATCCCCAAAATCTCCCATATATTCACAGGTATTCCTCCTTACTGTCCATCAAAATCGTCCCATATATCCCGCTGGGCCCAGCGTTCCAGCTCTTCCAGATGCTCCCGCTGCCGCTCCCGTTCCCGGGCCAGGCGGGTCGGACTGCCCGACTGCATTGCCTCCTGCAGGCTCTGGATGATCGCCGCTGCCTCCGCCCGGCGGCTGTCCGACAGTTCGGCAAACAGCCGTTCCGCCCGGGAGAGAAACCAGAGATCCTCCTCATCGCTCCGGGCCGGATCGGGCAGGGCATTGAGCCGTTCCAGAGCCTGCCGGATCTCCTCCTCCGACCAGTTGAGCTGCGGATTGAGAATCACGGTCCGGCGGATGTCGCCGCCGCTGCTCTGGGCTGTCACCTCCAGGATGCCGTTGATGTCATAGGCAAAGGTGACCGAGGCAAACTGCTTACCCGGCTCATCCGGCGGCACCGAAACAGTCAGCTCGCCCAGCCGGAGATTCTCCGAAGCATAGTAATTCTCCCCCTGATAGATCTCCAGACGGATGCGCCGCTGGTTTGGGGACAGGGTATAGAACCGCTCGGTGCGGCGGGCAGGCAGGATGCTGCTGCGCTGGATCAGGGTTGCCATGTGGGGATTGAGGTCCTGCAGGTCGTTATAGGAGGCCACTCCCAGGGAAAAAGGACACACATCGGTCATGACGATCTCCCGCAGATCCTCGTCCCGCTGCTTGATGCCGGCATACATTCCCACGCCCAGCGCCACGGTATGTTCCGGATGCTCCGCCAGGGTGGGACGCCTGGAGAACAGCTCCTCAAGATAGTCCACAAAGATGCCCAGCTGGGACGATCCGCCCACCAGCACCACATCCTGTATGGCGGAGATGGGAATCTCGCTGTCCCGGACTGCCCGGACGATCACCTCCCGCACCTTCTGGAATACCGGCTGGCAGATCCCAGACAGGATATGGGAGTCCAGCGGCACACTGTAAAGCTCCGGGCCGATCTCACAGGCCAGCATGCAGCTGCGGTCCCCGGCACTGGAAAGGGCGATCTTGCCCCGTTCCGCCAGAGCCAGAAGCTGCCGCTGCTGCTGGGGGTCCAGAGCGCTCCAGACCAGCCCGGTCTGGCTGCAGAAATATCCGGCAATGGCCTGGTCGATGTCGTTGCCGCCCAGATGGTTGTTGCCGGCGATGGCAACGATCTCCACCATATTCTCAAAGCAGTCCACCACGCTGACATCCAGCGTACCGCCGCCGAAGTCGATGACCAGCAGGCGGCACTCGCTCTGCGCCCGGCTCTGGCTGTAATACAGCGCCGCTGCCGATGGCTCATTGATAAGCCGCTTGACCGGCAGTCCCGCCAGCTGCGCTGCCAGCCGTGTGGCACAGCGCTGATTGTCGTTGAAATAGGCCGGCACACTGATAATCGCCTCTTCGATCTCCTCTCCCAGGGCTTCCCGGGCGTTCTGGGCCAGCTTCCGCAGCACCAGGGCCGACAGCTCCTGAGGCAGGAACCGTCTGCCGCCCAGGATATATTCCTTCTGCGTCCCCATCCAGGTTTTGAATGAGGCCGCTGTTTCCTCCGGATGGGTGATGAGCCGCTCCTTTGCCACCGCGCCGACTGTCACGGTTCCATCCTCCAGTACCCCGACACAGCTGGGGGTCATGAATTCGCCCCACTCATTGGGGAGCAGTTCTGCATGTCCGTTCCGATATACACTCATCAGGGAATTGGTTGTCCCCAGGTCGATTCCGATGATTGCCACTGGATCACGCCCTCCTTTCCATTGTCTGGACGGGCGTCCGGAAATGCCCTCCACACTTCCTCCATTATACAACAAAATATATCCCGGAAATATAAAAACTGTATCTTCTGGGAATTTCTGTTCCGCCATAAAAGCGGCATTTCCAGAGCCAATCACCTGAAACCGCATTGCGCCGGATGCGGGTTATCGTATATAATGGGCTTGACCGGGAAAGTCCCGGAACTGTGTGAGCGAGAATTCTGGAGAAAAGCAAAGGCCCGGAGCGCATTTGGTCCAGGCCCATGCCGGATGGAGGAGCCGCTATGAAACAAACCATTCTCATTGCCGAAGATGAAGCGGATATCCGCAATATTCTCCGGCTCTATCTGGAAAGCGAAAACTATGAGGTGCTGGAGGCTGCCGACGGCGAATCCGCAGTGGCTGCGGTGCGGAATGGTTCGCCGGATCTGGTGATCCTGGACATCATGATGCCCAAGCTGGACGGTTTTGCCGTGGTACGGGCCATCCGGCAGCAGAGCGATATTCCCGTCCTGATCCTGTCCGCCCGGAACCAGGACAATGACAAGATCCTGGGGCTCAACCTGGGGGCGGATGACTATATCGCCAAGCCGTTCAACGCGCTGGAGATCGTGGTACGGGTGAAGGCACAACTGCGCCGCAGCGACCGTTCCCGGACGGCAGTCTACTCCGCCGGCGGGCTGACCCTGAACCCCGAGACCTGTACCGTCACCAAGGACGGAGAACCGGTGCTGCTCACCCCCACCGAATATAAGCTGCTCTCGGTGCTGATGCGCTCTCCGGGGCGGATCTTCACCCGGGTTCAGCTCAGCGAAGCCATCAACGGCGAATAT
>ERZ857521.2789-NODE-2789-length-15817-cov-3.005964_pt1 | contig 15817 bp, 12 predicted proteins | sample MGYA00519701_ERZ857521 | MGnify/ENA primary metagenome ERZ857521 (study PRJEB31778, sample SAMEA3449346) | human gut metagenome | biome: human gut; feature: human-associated habitat; material: faeces | place: United Kingdom | collected 2010/2012 ...
GTATTTAAAGAACCGAAGTTCTTAAAATCGACTTTAGAGTCTGACGTGTCACTTTATTTTAACTGGAGTTGTGACTTCCAGCGATTTACCAAGAGTAAAAAACTCTCGAAATTTCAGGTTCGCACTACAACCTTGTTCATATCGAACAAAAGTTTAAGCACATCGTTGTTTAATTTACAAGGTACAATCTGCTGTTTTGCACTTGTTTCTGAACTTTTCAGCTCATCAACTCTCGCTGACAGCTCATTTAGTATACCGCAGTATGCGCCTAATGTCAACACTTTTCTTCAACTTTTTTCAAAAAAATTTTACAGGAAATTTGTACACTCTATATATACCTATATTATATATTCCTCCTGTCCAAATGTCCTGAAAATAAAACACCACCTGCCGCTGTACACCGACAATCGCGGAAATAATGCAGCACACCATCTTTCCGAGGATATTTCAATATTCGGTTGTAATCTTTATCACATATTACTAACTTTTATACCGTATTTTTAATATTTCCGCGGAAATTGTGCGCTGCTTTGTGTCTTTTCCGCTGTATACAATATATATCGCACATACAAAAAATTTTTCTTTTATTAAAAATCACGTTTGGAGTTAGCTTATTCTAACTCATTGCAGGATTTTGTGTACTTTTGTGTTGTTTATGTGATACGACCGTTCTTTTATGTAAATATCAGGATTTGACAACACAAAATCTTTATGATATTTTATTACTCACTTACGAGTTAGCATATGATAACTCACTGTGATCACACTCCTTTCCTATGGAAAGGAAAATTTTTACCGGTATAGTTAGCCCAGTCTAACGACAAGGAGGAAAATATACTTGAACAAAAAACGTACCCTTGCGATGCTTTTGGCAGGAGCTATGCTCCTGCCAGCGAATGCATTCGCTGCCTCGCCCGAAGACTTTACCGATTTCCCGACCGACTGGTCCGCGGCCGGCCTGCGCAGCGCTGTACAGAACGGCCTGCTGAACGGCTCAAACGGCCAGATTAACAGCTCCGGCCTGCTGATTCGTGCCCAGATGGCTGCTATCGTCAACCGTGCCTTTGCCGCTCGCAAAACAGCTGATCTGTCGGTTTACAGCGATGCAAACACTTCTGCATGGTATTACAATGATCTCGAACTGGCCGTTGCCATGCGCACATTTCAGGGTGCAAACGGCAAACTGAATCCCGAAACGCCGATCACCCGTGAAGAAGCTTTTGTTGTCCTCGCGCGTGCATTTGCACTTGAAAGCGGCGATACGTCCGTTCTGAACAATTACACCGATGGTGCTTCGGTCTCTGCATGGGCACAAAGCAGTGTAGCTGCATTGATCGAAAACGGCTATGTCAACGGTGCAAATGGTAAGCTGAACCCGAAAACCAGCATCACCCGTGCGGAATTTGCCAAGGTCATCAGTGAGATGGCCAGCACCTACGCCGATGCAGACGATTCTCTGTCTGCCACGGTGGACGGCAGCGTTATTGTGCGTGAAAACAGCGTTTCCCTGTCCGGCAAAACCATCAACGGCGATCTCATCATTGCAGACGGCGTCAGCAGAATCGACCTGACGGGTGTTACTGTCACCGGCCGCATTGTGCTGCGCGGCGGCGAAAGTGGTGTAACCTTCAAGGACACCAAGGCCGGCAAGGGCATTATCGTCAATACCGACATTGCGGTTTCCGGCTCGGTTGACAACATCACAGTCGCACAGGGTTCTGCCATTACCGTAAACAGCGGCGCGTCTGTCGGTTCCATCAACGTCAACGCAGAAGGCGCAAAGATTACCGGTGCAGGCAAGGTTGGAACCGTAAAGGCGAACGCCAATAACGTAACCGTTACCACCAGCGGCACCAAGGTTACCGCAGCAGACAGCATTTCCGGCGTCAAGGCCGGCGATAAAGCGGTTTCCGCAGGTAAGACCGATACGGTTGGCAGCACGGCTTCCGGCGGCGGTTCGTCGAGCGGCGGTTCGTCTTCCGGCGGCTCTTCGAGCGGCAGCAATACGACTGTCAAGGCCGAGATTGCAGACGCGCAGGTCGTAACGACCGATGCAGGCGCATATCTGGCGCTTTCCTTCCGCACCGGCTTCACCAGGGAAAATACCGTCATCACCGTTGATGGTGCTGATGTAACAAAATATGCTACTCCGGTAACCGATGACGGCTCTGTCATCAAGCTCCCGCTCGTGGCACAGCCGGGTTCTGTCACCCTGACCAGCGGAAATAAGACTCAAACTACCGACCTCGGCACCAAGGTGGACGGTGCAGTTTACACCGGTGACCATTATCTGCCGGATTATTTCGTCAAGCATGGTCCGCTGGCAATTTGGGATTACTATCTGACGAATTACGATGTCAAGGGCAACATCCGCACCGAAGCCGAAAAGACTACCTTCGGCACCAAGGCTGTCCCGAATCCGCATCCGAGTTATTCTGTTGCCACCGAACTGGGACAGGATGTTGTCATCATGTTCAACTACACTTCGGATGCGGACAAGCAGTGGTTTGACCACATTACACCGTATTCCGCAGACAATCAGAAGGGTTCCGTACAGCTAGTAAGCTATGACCAGTACAAGGGCACCTGGAATTATAATCTGGAATTTACCAAGGGTAAGACAAATCATGCCGGCAACACAGTTGCTACCCTGACCATCAAGGCCAACCAGGATAACTTCCGTTCCAACGGCCGTTACTTTGTCCGCGTAACCTCTACAGATGCAGCAGGCGTAACTTCCTCAACACTGGTTCCGATTCATGTTGTAAATGCAGAGACTCCAACCTTTGAGGTTGAGGAAAAGCCGGAATCCGGCAAAAACCTGCACTTTGCGGTAAGCAATCTAGTTTACGGCATTACCAACCCAATTGAGAAAGTAACGCTGACCGATCCGTCCGGTGCAAAGCATGAACTGACGAACATTAACGATTACTATCTGTTCAGTCAGGATCTGTTCGTTCTGTACAACGACGAATCCGCAGAAAACGGTACAAACCACCTGAAATACAAGGGTCAGTACACGCTGACTATCGAGGCAAACGGCTTTAAGACAGCGACCACCAAGTTCACCGTGCAGGAAGGCAAAACCGCTCCCACGCAGACCGCACTGACGCTAGATGCCGTAAGCCGTGCAACCGGCAGTATCTCCGGCGGCAGCAGCAGCGATGGCTCCTCCAGCGGCTATGCCATCTCGACTGATTTCCTGTTCAAGGGCGATCTGATTGCGAATGCCTGTGTGCTGAACAAGCTGAACAAGGACACCACTGAGTCCACCGCCGTACTGGAATACTGGAATTACAGCACCTCTACACTGGATTCCACCTTTAATAAGGGCAATACCATGTATTACAGCGGTACAGACTATATGAGCTACATTTACGGCTCCAAGGCAGACAGCAGCAAGCTGTGGAAACCGTTTGCTGAGTATACCGCATCTGCCGCGGCAAGCGTAAATCCTCCGCACCAGACCAAGGAAGTTATGGAAGATGGTCTGCTGGGCGATGTGCTAGACAGTTCTGTCTCCGGCAAGCTGAATTATGTTGCTCCGGATAAGGGCACTTACGCCGAAGGCGATGATGTTGTACTGAAGTTTACCGCTGACAGTTCTAATGATTATCTCTCCAAAATTACCGGCCTGTACCTGAATGGCGATTGGCGGTATCTGGGCGAAAATTACTACACCATCAATACCGAAAACAACACCATTACCATCAAAAAGGATCTGCTGCACATCGGCGAAAACGCAATAAAGATTGTCTCCGGCGGTTATAAGGAGCAGAATGTAACCTTTAACTATGCAAAGGTTACGGAAGGTGTTACAGGTCTGACTGTTTCTGCTGATCAGGAAGGCAAGCCGGTAACCATCACCGTCAACGGCTCGGATGGCGATTTCCTGAAAAACCTGTCCCTTGTTACCCTCAAGCAGGGCGATGATGTTGACAATGTATATTGGTACGGCTACGAAGGCAGCGACGCGGTGTATTATGTCAAGAGTGACGATAATAAGACCCTGACCCTGTACAATGTAAAGCCGGGTACTTATACGGTAACGCTTTCGGCTCAGTATTATGATGATTTGAGCACTGACTTTACGATGGCGGGTACTGTTGTTAAAAATCCGGTTCCGGATATGGACATTCAGCAGAGTGTCGAAGACGGTGTATACACCGTAAAATTCTATGGTGTAAAAATTCCTAATTCTACTGATTACACTGATTCTCAAATTGGCACTTGGAAACTTGCTATTAACAAAATTTCCGTAAATGGCACTAACTATACCGAATATTCCTCTTTTAGCGGTGATCCCGCCAATGATTCCACCGAATATAAATGGGGTTATGGTCAGGGTTCTGAAAAGGTTCTGATTCTTGGTGGCAGTGCATTTAAGACCGGCGAAAACAAAGTTGTTATCTCCGCTAAGGGTTATGAGGATTTGACTGTTACCATTAACAAATCTGCTGAAACCGTAACCGAAAAGGATGCACCTTCCCTGTCTGTTGCTGAAAACGGCGTTATAAAGGACGGCAACAGCTACAAAATCACTTTGACTGGCACCGACCTTGCCGATTGGTGGAAGAATGTAAAAACCGTTCAAGTGGATGAAGACACTGTAGCTGATATCAGCAAAGTAACCGGCGAAACTGCCCTTACGCTCTCGGGTCTGGAATCAAACCACGGGTATACGCTTACCTTTACTGCTGACGGCTATAAAAATGCAACTGTTAAAGTAAAAACGCCGGAGGAGAAGTCGGATAATACTGACACTGAGGTTAAGCTACCTACTACTGCACCGGCCGTAAAATCTACCAGCACATATAGTGCTAAATATATTCTTGATTTCAGCAATAATAAGGCATGGGTACAGAAAATCACTTCTATTAAATTAGGTGGTTCCGCTTGCAAACCTGTTACTTCTGCAGATGATGTTTCTTCCGACAAATATTATCTTGATACGGAGAATGGTTATATCTATATGTACCTGAGCATATATGCCGAGAAAAAACTTGTAATTGCCGCTGATGGTTGTGATAAACTTGTTCTTACCGCTGTACCTAGTTCTGGTTGGGATGCTCCCTCAATTACCTATGTCGGAACTGCATCCGCAGAGCCTTCTGCCGCACCGACTATTGCAAAGATTGAGGAAGTACCTGCTTCGTTCATAGCAGCCTCTTTTTATCGCGTATCTTTCAGCAGTGATGAAATTGAAGATTATTTGAATAATGTCAAGAAGGTTACTCTCGATAATAATGTTGAGCTGAAGTCTGGTGGCATTTATGATGATTCTACTAAAACTTTTAAGATTGGAACTGAATCCTCTTCTGGCGCCAAGAGTTATCTGGACTTCTCGAAAGATTGCTTTACCAAAGGTGACACTACCGTGACTATTAAAGTTGACGATTACAAGGATTTGACTTTCACTGTAACCGTCGACGCTGACGGAAACCTGTCTATCAAGTAACCCCCAACAAAAAAGGAAACCCACCCGGGTTTCCTTTTTTCTTACCTATATTCCCTCAGCAGCGCCTGACACCCTTCCAGCAAATCCTCCCACACGGCATCAAAATCGCCGGTATACCACGGGTCGGCGACCTCCTCGCCTTTTCGGTCGGTAAAATCCAGCAGCAAATGCAGCTTTCCGTCCGGATCGCCGCCGCAAATACGCTGCATGGTGCGCAGATTGGACCGGTCCATGCCAATCAGCAGATCAAACCGATCATAATCTGCGCGCGTCATCTGCCGCGCCGCATGATGGCCGCACGGGATTCCCTGCTCAAGCAGCTTGCGCCGCGCCGGCGGATACACCGGATTGCCGATCTCCTCACGGCTGACAGCCGCCGATTCGATCTCCCAGTCACCCGCGACGCCTTCTCGCTTTACCAGTTCCTTCATGATATATTCTGCCATCGGACTGCGGCATATATTCCCATGGCACAAAAATAAAATTTTCAGCATTATTATATCCTCTTATAGGCTCATATAACGTCATTTTTGCGTTATATTAAAACTTTTTCGCTTGTCTGCTTCTTGTAACCTATTATACTTTCACATACATTCCCTGTCTGCTGGTGTAGTAAATGGTGTAGTGTGGCACAACCATTCAAACTGACTTTTTCTTCTCCGAAGCAGTCTTGAATGAAACAATTTTCGTCATCTGTTCTGCGGCGCGATCATAATTTGCATGAGTATAAACATTAAGCGTAACACCAACATCCGAATGTCCCATGATGTATTGCAGCGTTTTTACATCCATACCAGCATTAGCCATATTGGTACAGAAGGTATGACGAAATACGTGTGGCGTGATATGCGGCAGCGGCTTATCTGAATACAGCTTTTGATACTTCTTCATTGCCCAGCGCATTTCATTTTCGATATGCAGAGCTACCTTCGGACTGTCGTTCTTATCCAGCATAATGAAGCCGCTGTATCCATCTACGATTTTCTCCACCTTGACCTTCTTACGGCGAGCGAGAATATTATTCAAGCTCTGATATACATTATCCGTCATCGGAATATAGCGACAGCCACACTCTGTTTTTGTCTTCTCGACGTAGTATTTGCCGCCGCGCTCCCTTACAAGCTGGTGATCTACTCGGATTTTCTTGTTTGCAAAATCCAGATCGTTCTTAGTCAATCCGCAGAATTCACTTACTCGCATACCGGTTTCCAACAATACAACAAATTCATCATAGTATTTGGAATAGGTTGAGTCTTCTTTGATATATCCCATCCAAAGTTCCTGCTGTTCTTCCGTCATGGCTATACGTTTTTTCGAGTCGTTAACGACTACATCTGTCAACTTGAAGTCGAACGGATTCCGACGAATAACGTCCTCGTTGTAAGCCATTTGAAACGCTGGTTTTAACACACCTCGAACGCTTGTCAAGGTGCTATATCCCTTGCCGTCCTGTTGCAGCTTTATCATCCACTGCTGTGCATCTGAGACCTTGATATCCCGAATTACGCGATTTCCAAATCGCTCCTTCTTAATCAAACCCAGTACAAAACTATATCCAACCTTTGTATTATAGCGCACGCCTTGTTTGATACTGATATAGCGCTCTACCAGCTGAGTAACAGTAACATTTCCAGCGGCATAATCGAGGCCTTCATCCACCCATGCCTGTATTTCCTTTTCCTTCTCGCGCAGTTCTTTTAGATCAGAAGAATATATCGTCTGACGTTTTCCGCGAATATCAGTATATCGATACTGATAAATCAGGTCTTTTCTCTGGCTCTCTCCCGTCCGCAGTACTCGTCCCTTTTTATCTTTGCGTTTCTCGGACATGATCAATCTCCTTTCCGTAATGGAAAGAGCCTTGATATGACACTTGTATTTTATCATATCAAGGCATCTTTTTCATCACATATTTTCAGATCGAATACTGCTGTTCCAGTACCTGCTGAAACAGCCGCCGCTTAATGAGACGCTTGTTTCCGACCCAGAGCACATATTGGCATGTCTGTCCGTCCGTCATCTCACGTATTTTGTTTTCTCCGATGCCGAAATAAGCGGCTGCTTCTTTTACCGACAGAAGCTCTTTTTCCCACACAGGTACTAAGCGTTTTTCTTCTCCCATGGATTCCACCACCCTTCATCATCAAACCAAAAGCCTTGGAAAAGCACACCGTCACCGCCATCACCCAGCAGAAAACGGCCTCTTGCGTCCTTGGGAATTTGTGTGTTGGCGTTGCCATTATCCAGCACGATCTGCGACAAAATCAAATCCGCGCGACCACAGATACGGCAATCCAGCTCAGACTTAATTGAACCCGGGATAACATTGGCATCCGGGCGCTGGGTAGCTAACATAAGATGTATACCCACCGCACGGCCTTGACGCGCAAATAGCGCCAAATATTTGGTAATCTGCTCGATAACCTCTTTTTCTTCTTTTGTGCGGCCGGTCTTATCAAGCAGTTGCGCGACCTCATCGCATGCGATAATGATACGCGGATACCTGTACTCACTATGGATGAAATTGTAATCATGTAGGTTGCGTTTATCGGCCTTGCGCAAAGCATCTATGCGATGCTTCATTTCTGCTTCGATCTTTTGCAGCTTTTGCAAAAATTTCACTGGCTCGATAATGACCTGCGTCTTTTCCCACCAGACCCGAGAAAAATCAAGTCCGCCCTTGAAATCGGCTATGTAAACCTCGCTGCCCTTGAAAACGCATTGCATGAGTAAATTTTTCAAGAGTACGCTCTTGCCGCTGCCCGTGCTACCGCCAATCAGGACATGAGGAACAACCGAAAGATCAATCGTCACAATACCCTGCAAGCCGCGGCCCAGTGCCAACGAAAAATCATCATTGATGAGGTAAATCGGCGACCAGTCCAGCTTTTGAGGCAATCCTTCATCCGCCGGAACAGCATATACCAGAACTCGACGGCGATTTTTCCCCGGCGTGATCTTGTATACAAAAACATTGAAGGCTGCTTCGAGCTTTTCTCGGAACGCAATCCAGTCTTCCTGTGGAATACCGTTGTTGGTGAACTCATAGACAGTACCCTTTTCATAGGCTTCATCAGTATACTGTCTCAGTAGAAACGGCGGCTCGCCCTTTTTATTGACTAAGCCGATGCGCTCCAAATTACCGCGTACAGATAATGCTCCGAATTGTCCTTGCATAAGCGAACACAAGGTAACGAATGTAAGAATACCTACACAAGTACCGCATACTAATGCAACACTCGGAAACATCGCCATATAGAAGCGGATGTATACAGCAAGGGCGATAAGTAATGAGATTACCGCGCAAGCAATTTTCTTCTTATTTTGAAAGTGCACTTTCAACACCTCTTTTGTAACCGAATTTTGGGTTTGTAACCATATCAAGTTACATAGTATCCTTTTATAGCTTCTTATAGCTTGACATAAGTTCATTTTGTAACTCGTAACAAAGTCAGGGGGTAATACTAACCCCTGACTTTGCCTTTGGCCTTTTCCTCTGCCATACGCTTTAATGCAGCATAAGACTCGTATTCGTTTCCCCGAATTTTCAAGTGGCAATGACGTCCTTTTTTCATATAGAAATATGTAATATCGTGAATGCGCCGCAAAAACTGCTTATGTGTGTCCCTCGTGCGATGCTGCTTTGCTACCATGATCTCATACAACTCTTCCGGCGGATAGATTGAAGCAATATATACCTCGTCCCATAGCGCCCAAATATTTCTATATCGCGCGTGAATATTGGCTTTGTACTTATCGCAAATCGTAAGCAGCATACCGTATGGAAGCTCACCTTTGTACTCATCAAGAAACAAAATCTTCTCGCCTATATAATGGTCAAAACCACCCATAGAGTAGTCAGTAACAAGGCATACCGCATCTTCGCCGTACTTTTTGCACAGTCGTGCATAGGTATAGCTTTTCCCTGTACCACTTTCGCCCACTAAATAGTGTACTCGGACGGTGCGGAACTGCGGTGTTTGATCATACTGCCTCTTGATATACTCATCACGAATGAGCTTATCATATCGGCGATAGGAAAAACTTATCTGATAAATTTCCTCTGGCGTTTTACCTTCGTCCAGTAATGCTTCTATCTTCTCAAGGTCTGTGCGCTCGCCTTGTGCTCCTTGAATCTCGCCATGCTGCTTAGTATAAAGGACTTTCTCGCCCTTCTCTGCGTACTTACCTTCCTTATGGATATAGTCTAGCGCGTCCTCTTTCTTTCCTTTGGTCGCCTCGAAATGACTGCCAGCAGCATATGCACCTATGATTTTGGAAAAACGCATGGACGTTTTATCCTCCAGAACCATATGAACATGATGCAGGCCCTCTGCGGAGACGCAATAGGCCCATGCTCCTGTACGAGTATCGCTTTCGGCTATCCACTCCTCACACAGTCGAAGACACACTTCCTCTGGCGTACCCGGATAACCGTGGTCAGCTGGATTATCGAAAGTCACAAACCACGATTTTGTAACAATATCCTTGTACCGTTTATCGTATTTCGCGTCTTTACGACCTTTCACCGAGTAAATTCTCCTTCTCTGATGGCCTGTACGCACTCGATGTAGTCAGCCGTTGCTTGATAGCAGCCATCTTCTTCTTTGTAAACCCTCAGGCCTTCAAAGCGTACCAGAAACAGCGTTCCTTCTTCGACGTACATATCTCGCTCGCCTACAACGTAAACAGACATGAGCGCCATGCCCAGCTTTGGAATAGCAACCTCATAGAGTACACCCTGTACACCATGCACCGGACATACAAGCGCACTAGATGCCAACAGGACTTGATACGACCCCATCATATCTTCAATCATGTCAAAACCTCCTTTCCTCGTAATGGTCGGTGGGGGCGCACTGGCTGTACGCCCCTCTTCACCGACAAGTATGGCTTTATACGATAACGCCATACTGCTTGACGCAGAGTACCTTTTCAGCACCTTCGCCCTGCTCCTCCAGCTTCAGGATATAGTCCTCCGCTGCCATATAGCCGCTCTTTACCGCCTCAAAGTGACTGCCAACGGCATAGTTTTCTGCGAGCTCCGAGAGACGCATCGCGTTCTTGTCCTGCACTACCATGTGGACGTGCGGAACGCCCTCTGTGGTCAGGCAAAATGCCCACACACCACTGCGAGAGGCATGGACCTCGGTCCACTCGCGGCACAGCTTATCGCATACCGCGTCAGGCGTGCCGGTGTAGCCGTGTTCCTCCGGACGGTCAAGCGTCGCCATGAACGACTTAGCAACAACGCCCTTCTTTGCAATATTCTCGATGTTCTTGATGTTTTCCATTTTTGGTCATCCTTTCTGATATATGTATTGGAATGATGTGCTTGCTGACTTTTACTGGCTGTCTGCAAGACGGATAGCCTTGGCGCGACCTGCGACAAAGGGCTTGCCGTCCTTGAAGTAGACATAGATTTCCAGTTCATCGAAGTCTACCAGAACCATGCCCTTCTCAGAGCACTCTACGGTCTGCTGACCCAGTACCTTTACAGTAAGGGTCTGCATGCCTGCGGCCGGGCACGCTACAGAATAGCGCGTGCCATCGCGCTTCGTGGTGCGCACGCCCTCTTCATACGCCATGGTGGGCTGCGTGCGGCACAACACCAGCGGCGTGCCTACGGTCTTGGCTGCGTCAATTTTGAGATCACTGACTTTAAGCATAAAATATTCCTCCTTTAAGGTAGTTGCCCGGGCTTCATATCTTTTCATAGCTTTTTATCGATCGGCCTTTCGATGTTTTAAGTATAGCATGCACTCAAATTTTGCACCTGTATCAATTTCGACTTTCGTACTTTTCAAATTTCGGAAAGGTTTGACTGCAGGCATTTTCTCCCGTATACTACATATAGGAGGTGATACTTTTGTATCAAAAATTTAGTTTTTTCCCATCAGAAATAATTTTTTATGAGTTCGATGGCTCCTTTATGGAGCATGTTCGATATGACCCTTTTTTGCTCTCTGAGTCTGAGACAAAGCCGAGCCCCGATAACCTTTTTCCCGATCAAACACACCCTTTTGCCTTCGAACTTCACACCGCTATCGCGCGCTATGAAGCTGTGGTTGATGAAGCAGCCTCTATTGCTACTGCTTGCATGAAAAATCTGAACTTGTTACTGCCCACTACTTACGCGATTGCAGAGGTTATTTTATCATCTAAAAGAATTAGCGCAATTATTACTGCGCAGTACAATATCATTTATGTCAAGCGCTACCTTGCCTCTTTGGATAGCACGTACCAGTCTTTTTCTGATAAATATTTCAGCTTTTTAGACCATATTGATCAGCCTACCGGCACGATTTTTGCATACGAACCGCATAGCATGCCCTTTTCCTTTGAGTACGATGCTGCTATTCCCATAGAGGCTTTTTCTATTCCTATTTCTGCCATTGACGCTCCTATTTTTAAGGCTGGCGCATATAATGCGCGCGCGGATCCGGCTCCTGCTCCAAAAGATAATTTTACTGATGATGATATCTCTGCTTTATTTCCTTTTCCAAAATACGAAGAACCTCAACCTGTTCGGCCTATTGTCGCTTACACGACTTATAAGGAAAAGAAAGGAAAAAATGGGGAAGCGGAAAAAAAGGTTATCCACCCCATTTCTGCACGACTTTATCCAGTGGAAAATCTTTGGCAGTACATTCGTGCCACGTTAGACTATGGCGCTAGGCATTGTATCCGTCTTTATCAGTGCATCCGTTGTGGCCGATATCACACCGCCTCTGACCCACAATTTTGTGAAGATGCCTGTAAAGATGCGGCCACAGAAAAGATGGAAGAAAGGCTTCCTGATATCGAGAGGCTTTCCAAGCAAACCAAAAGCATGCTTAGCTCTCGCATTAACGGCTTCAAACCCTTATCTGGCAATTCCATTCAGCACCAAAAAGACGAGAATGATCTAGCTAATTTTCGAGATGAGTATTCCGAAAGACGCCGCCTATATAAGCATTTCCAACAGCGCGGAGATGATTTTATTGAGTGGCTTGTTGCACGACACGAAGAGTACATGCTTCACCCAGAAAACAGCTCTATAAAAAAAGACAAAAAATAACTTTTTCCTCCTACCTCCGTCTGTGGCACACGCCGTGCCCCTGCGTCAAGACCGCAAAATAAATCTATTCACCGTGCGAACGACTTGCACGGTGGATTTTTTTTGCGCGAGTGGCTCTTGCGAGCCAGTCTTGACCCAGAACCCGGCGCGTCTGCAAGCATAATTAAGCCGTACTCGGACGAGTACGGCGAAGCCCAATACAACATTTTGGAGGTGTTCTTTCTTATGAAACAGACCATTAAAACAAGCCGTGCGGCTGGCTATCTCGAAAAGATGTTCCGTTCTCTTAACGATCATTATTTTAACAACGAGATTGAAGAACCGATCATTACTATTCAATCTACTCCACGCGCATACGGTCATGTTACCGTTTCCAAAGCATGGCATAAAAGCAACGGCGACCAGCGCCACGAACTCAATATTGACGCTGGCACGCTTGACCGCCCGATTGAGGACGTAACCGCTACCCTGCTCCATGAGATGGTACACCTTTACCACCTGCAAACCGACGTGAAGGATTGCAGCCGCGGCGGCACTTACCACAACAAGCGCTTCAAGGACACCGCCGAGGCGTGTGATCTTCGCATCGAGTACGACCCACGCATCGGCTGGTCGATCACCTTTCCGACCGAAGCGCTGATCGATTTTATCGTCACACAGGGATGGGAAGATATCCGCATGGGCCGTATGGATGGTTATATTTCTGGCCGTCCGGGACGCGGCCCCAGCTCCGGCACCGGCGAACCGCCAAAGCCTAAAAGGCCCAGCAGCACCCGTAAATATATTTGCCCAAACTGCAAAATGTCCGTTCGTGCTACTCGTGAGGTCAACATTTTGTGCGGCGATTGCATGTTGAAAATGGAACTCTCCGAATAAGGCGCAAAGTTGAAAGTGCACGTTCAAGAACGATTTTTGAATGTGCACTTTCAAAAACTTTTTCTTGTGAGAATCTGTCAATCGCGGTACAATAAATTTAGAGATTTATTTTTCTTGTAAATTCTATATCTTATAAAGGGGAAAGGTTAAATGAAAAAAAGAATCACCTCATTAGCACTTGCGGCGGCATTAGCGGCAAGCATGACGGCATCCGCCTTTGCGGCATCTAATTTCAGCGATGTGCCGTCCAACCACTGGGCTACCTCTTACATCAACAAGATGTCCGAAGGCGGTCTTATTAAGGGTTACGGCAACGGTAAGTATGGTCCCGAAGACAAGCTCACGATTGGCCAGATGGCAAAGCTGATTTGTTCTGCAAAGGGCTATGCGGGCAAGAGTGCAAACAATACCAAGTATTGGGCTTATGGCGTTGTTGATTACTGCATCAACGATCTGCAGTGTCTGCCGAACCTCGGTGCGATCACTCCCCAGAACTATGATAAGAACTGCTCGCGCGAGCTGGCTTTCTACATGCTGGAGAAGGGCCTCGGCGCCGGTCCGGATGCAGAGCTGACCCAGAAGCCGCTGCTGACCGCTGCGAACATCCCGGACTTTGCAAACATCACTTATACCTATGCTGATACCATCCTTCGCGCATATCAGGAGGGCGTTTGCATCGGCAATGACGCCAAGGGCACCTTCAATCCGAAGGCAGCGCTGAGCCGCGCTCAGGCCGCTACGATGTTTGTTCGTGCCGGCTGGACTAAGGCGGCAGATGTTGCCGAGATTGGCGAAGGTGAAACTAATGCCGTAATTTATGATGAAATCAAGGCGCTTGGCCTCTGGACCGAGGGTACAGATTCTGTTCATGGTGGTAAACAGCTGACAGCAAAAGACCCGAAGTATGGTGGTCTCACTGTAACTCAGGTCGGCAATCTTCTGTATATCGACATGAAAGAATGGAATTCGGCTGCATGGGGAAATGATCCCAATAGTTTCAAGGCTGTTGACGGTAGTACCGTAAAGGATATGTACGATTCCAATGGCAAAATGCTTTTGTCCAGCGGATTTAGCTATGACTCTCGCATGCTGGCCAAACAGATTCTGCAGATTGCATATCCGAATCATCCGGATGAGGCCATCAATGCATTTAAATCTGCATTTATGCAGGAAATTTGGGAGACCAATGAATATCCTTCCGCTCTACGTTGGATTGATAGTCGTGGCTTCAAATGCGGATATGGTGACCACTCCTTCCGACTTGCTATTTATGAGCTGAATGATGAAGATCACTATAATGAAGTACGCGCCAGCATCTCCATCGGAAACAAGTATAAGTTCTCTTCCTACACCGGAAGTATCGCTAACGATATCAAGGCATGGGAACTTACGAAGTGGTAATTTCATTTTCCTCAAAATAAAAGTTAAAGCGACAGGTAAAATACCTGTCGCCTGAAATGGCAAAAATCACAGAAAAAGAGAAAATACTATGAATAAAAGAAAGAAAAATTTCAGTTTTCACTTGATAGCAGCAACAATCGGTGCAACTGCTGTCATGGTAAGTGGTGCGCAGGCAGCGTTTGCAGATGTGCCGAACAGTGCTTATTATAAAAGCGCTGTGGACTGGGCTGTGTCCAAGGGAATTACTTCCGGCACGGATGCGAACCATTTTGATCCGAGCGGTATCTGTACCCGTGCGCAAACGGTTACGTTTATGTGGCGTGCGGCAGGATCGCCTAAGGTAAGCGCTAATAATCCGTTTACTGATGTGAAATCTACGGATTATTACTATAATGCGGTACTGTGGGCGGTTCAGAACAATATTACTTCTGGCATATCAGCAACGCAGTTCGCACCAAACGAGCCGGTCAGCCGTGCCCAGATGGCTTGTTTTCTGTATAAACAGGCAGGTAATCCGAAATTAGCGGGATATTTTGTATTTACGGATGTATCGGAGAAATCATACTACTATAATGCGGTTCACTGGGCAAGACAAAAGAAAATTACGTCCGGTACATCGGACGACTGCTTTTCTCCTGTTGAAAGCTGCACACGCGCCCAGATCGTCACATTTCTCAAGCGGTACGAAGAACGGCCTGCGGATGCCAAGGTGCTTTCCGGCACCGAACTGGACAATTTGAAAGCAACGATTATTAATGCTTTCGAGAATGTAGAAACGAAAATTGATGTTTCTTCCTTTCGTGTAGATAGTAAGCAGTTCAGAGAAATACTGGACAGCCTGTATGACAGTCGGGCAGACCAAAACCCGTATTATATCGCAAGCATCAGTACCGGTGCTGAAACGGATGGTACGCCGGCATGGATACAGGTACACTATCAATACAGTGTCGCAGAAGTTAAAGAGAGACGAGAAAAAGACACCAAGTTCAACAGTCTCGTCAAGGAGATCGTCAAGGACAATG
>ERZ857521.2817-NODE-2817-length-15665-cov-4.239334_pt1 | contig 15665 bp, 17 predicted proteins | sample MGYA00519701_ERZ857521 | MGnify/ENA primary metagenome ERZ857521 (study PRJEB31778, sample SAMEA3449346) | human gut metagenome | biome: human gut; feature: human-associated habitat; material: faeces | place: United Kingdom | collected 2010/2012 ...
AGGTGCGGACCTTGTTCTTGAAGGGCTTGGGATAGCCCACCAGCTTGGACTCGTAGAGCACCCGGTTGACGGTTTCCATGACCTCGTTGCGCACCTCCACCCGGACGCCGATATCCACGGTGCCGGGAGCGTGGGCGATGCCGTGCTCGGCGCACAGCTTCTCCAGCCAGTCGGCACCCCGGCGGCCGGTGGCCACCACGGTATGCTTGGCATAGATCTCCAGATCGGTCTTGCCGTTGGAGACGGCCACACCTTTGCACACATCATTTTCCAGGATGATGTTGCTGCACTCGTAGCCAAAATACATCTCCACGCCGTTTTCCTGGAGGTAGCGCTCAATGGCCAGGTAAATGGCCTGGGCCTTCTCGGTGCCCATGTGGCGGATGGGGCAATCCACCAGCTTGAGGCCCGCCTGGATAGCCCGCTTGCGGATCTCCTTGCGCTCCTCCTCATGCTCCAGGCCCTCGATGTGGGTGTCGGCACCGAACTCCAGGTAGATCTGGTCGGCATAGTTGATGGTCTCCTGGGCCAGCTCCGGTCCGATGAGGTTGGGCAGATCGCCGCCCACCTCATAACTCAAAGACAGCTTGCCGTCGGAGAACGCACCGGCACCGGAGAACCCGGTGGTAATGTGGCAGTAGGGCTTGCAGTTCATGCACTTGCGGGTCTTGTCCTTAGGGCAGTGGCGTTTTTCCACAGGCTGGCCCTTTTCCACCATGATAATCTTCTGATGGCTGCCTTTCTTGATCATCTCTAGGGCGGTAAAAATTCCGGCAGGGCCGGCACCGACGATCACAACATCTGCATTCATTGTTTGATTCTCCTTATGTTCAGCTTACTTGGCCGATAATTCCACCGCATGGCGCACCAGGGAAAGAGGCGGCACTGCCTGCGGGAGCTTCATATGAAATACCATTTGCGGGGTCCGGGGCTCCTGCAGCGGCTCCCCGGTCTCGTCCGTCATCTCCGGCACAGTCATGGCAAAGGGACGGGTATCCGGGCCCACCACCTCCACCGTGTCGCCGGTGCGGAATTTGTTGCGCAGGGACAGCGTGGCATTGCCCTCTTTGTCACACGCCGTCACAAGGGCCACCACCTGCCACTCCCGCAGATAGCGGGAGGTAGCGTAGTATTGCCCCGGCTGGCCGTAATAGAATCCGGTGGCATAGGGCCGGTGGCTCACATGCTCCACCTCGTCCCGCCAGACAGGATCCACAGGCCGCCCGGCGGCGGCATCGTCCAGGCAATGGCGGTAGGCGCCGGTGACGATGGCCGCGTAGTAGGCGGATTTGGCCCGCCCCTCAATCTTCAAGCTGGAGAGCCCCACGTCAATGAGATCTCCCAGATGATCGATCATGCACATGTCCCGGGAGTTCATGATATAAGTGCCCTGTTCATCCTCAAACACCGGGAAATACTCTCCGGGACGTTTTTCCTCCATCAGGGCGTACTGGTAGCGGCAGGGCTGGGCACAGGCCCCCCGGCTGGAATCCCGGCCGGTCATATAGTTGGAGAGGAGGCACCGTCCCGAATAGCTGACACACATGGCGCCATGGACGAAGGCCTCGATCTCCAGCTCCGCCGGAGTCTTTTCCCGGATGGTGCGGATCTCCTCCAGGCTCACCTCCCGGGCCAGAATCACCCGGGTAGCCCCCAGATCATACCAGGCCCGGGCAGTCTCATAGTTGCAGATACTGGCCTGGGTGGAAATGTGCCGCTGGCAGCGGGGGGCATACTTTCCGGCCAGGGTAAAGGCTCCCAGATCCGCCACGATGAGGGCGTCCACTCCCGCGTCGCTCAGCAGCTCCAGATGTTCCGGCAGTGCCGCCACCTCGTCGTTGCGCGGCATGGTGTTGACGGTGCAGTGCACCCGGACGCCCTGCTCATGGGCATAGGCAACAGCCCGACGCAATTCCTCCGGGGTGAAATTCCCGGCAAAAGCCCGCATGCCGAAGCTGGTGCCCGCCAGATACACGGCATCCGCCCCGTAGGCCACGGCCATTTTCAACCGCTCCATGTCTCCTGCCGGAGCCAGAAGCTCCGGCTTGTTTCGTTTATCCTGCATAGTCTCCACTGTTCAAGAACGCGTTGTGTTCCGCCAGGGTGGAGGAGAAGTGATGCTTCCCATCCTTGCCCAGCGCATAGTAATAGTAGTCGGTATCTGCCGGATTCAGTGCGGCGTCAATGGCCGCAGTGCCGGGATTGGCGATGGGCGTAGGCGGCAGCCCCTTATAGAGATAGAGGTTGTAGGGAGAATCCGTCTCCTTGTCAGCGTTGGTAATGGCGCCCTCATGATCCGGCAGGGCATAGAGCAGCGACGCGTCGATCTGCAGCAGTCCGGCAGTCTCATAGGAGGGGTTGTTCAGACGGTTGTAAATCACGGAGGCGATGGTAGCCTGGTCTGTACCGTCCGTCTCTTTCTCGATGAGGGAGGCAATGGTGATGATCTCCTGCAGGCTGTATTCGGAAGACTCCACCTCATCCATACGCTCCTGGGTCATCTTGTCGGCAAAGTTGGCCAGCAGACGGTTCAACGCGGAGGACGCCTTCTCCGGCACATAGAAATCATAGGTGTCTGGGAAGAGGTATCCCTCCAGGCGGCTGATATCCTGGGAGTCGTTGTCAATGAAATCGTAATCAAAGGTAGCCGTCTGGGCCGCCTCCGTCAGCTCTTCCTCCGTGGCCACGCCGTTCTTGGCCAGCAGGGCAATGGTCTGCTGCACGGTGTAGCCCTCGGGAATGGTGATACGCACGGTATTATCGGAATTCAGGTTGCCGGAGGAGCTGTGCATCCCCACGATCAACGCGCGGTAGTCCATATCCGTGTTGAGCTCATAGGTGCCGATGCCCACCTTTTCATCCGCGTTGGCCACGAAGGCAAACAGGCGGAAGAACCACTTGTACTTGATGAGGCCAGCATCCTGCAGCTTATCGGCAATGTCACCCATATCGTCGTCGGCAGACACCTCCACCGTGACCTGCGTGATGGGGCCGCTGTTGAAGGCGCAGAGATCGCAGATCAAAAGCCAGCCCACACCCGCCAGAATGGCGGAGATAATCAAAACCACCAGAATATACACCACAGGATTGATCCGCCGGCGCCGGCGCTTCCGGGCGTGGCGGTGCTCCTCCTGCTGGCTGCGGCGCACCTGCTGGGCGTCCCAGCTGGCGGTATCGCCTTTTTTGAATTCATCCATTTTCATATACCTCCATGTGATGCCGGTTCATGTCTCGTTTCGTGCCTCCAGCGGCCCGATTCATCCCATTTTCCCGCCGACCGGGCTTTTTTTCCGGTGGTCAGGCTCCCTGCGGGCATCCGGCGCATAGAATGGTCTCAAAGCGAGGTGACAACAATGTGCTTTAACAACGGAAACAACAACTGTTCCTGCCTGTGGCTCATCCTCATCGTCATCGTCCTGTGCTGCTGCTGTGGCGGCTCCTGGGGCGGCAGCAACTGCGGCGGAAGCTGCGGCTGCAACGACAACTGCAACTCCTGCTGCTAAAGGCACATGGGGGACGCGCCGGCGTCCCCTTTTGCCCCTTTTGCAAAAGGACGTGCCTTACAGAATCGGCTCCACGGCTGCCAATACCTGGTCATGGATCTCCTCCATGCTCCGGGGCTCTTCCCCGCAGGCGCAGGAAATCACCGTCCAGCCGCAAAGGCGGGCCACCTCACCGGCATTTTCCCGGCACTGGCGCAGATACGCCACATCCTGTTCGTGGATGTCCGCATGGGTACCGGTGGCCTTCTCCCGGCGGCGCATCATCCTCTGGGCAATCTCTGTGGGCATATCCAGATAGATCACCAGATCCGGCTTTGGAAGTTCCAGCAGCCGGTATTCCAAATCAAAGAGCCAGTCCAGGTAGGCCTTCCGCTCCTCCGGCAGAAGCTTGGATGCCTGATGCACGGCGTTGGACGTGGTATAGCGGTCCGCCACTACCACACCGCCGGCGGTATAAAAGCCGCCCCAGTCCTGCTTAAAAGAGGCATAGCGGTCCATCGCATAGAACATGGACGCCGCATAGGCGTTCACATCCCCGGGATGGCTGCCCAGCTTTCCGTCCAGGTACTCCTGCACCATAGCGGCGGAGGGCTTTCCGTACCGGGGAAAGTCGATCTCTCTCCAGGGGATCCCCCGCGCTGCCAGGGACTTGCATAAAAGCCCTGCCTGGGTAGCTTTTCCGGAACCGTCGGTTCCTTCCAATACAATCAGTTTTCCACTCATCTGTGCCGTTTCTCCTGTTTCACATGCACCAAAAACAGCGGCAGCTTCATCATACGGCCGATGCGGCGGGGTTCCTTGCACAGGCGGTAGAACCACTCCAGTCCGTGATCGGACCAGAACTTGGGAGCCCGGGCCACCACACCGGCGAAGACATCCAGGCTGCCGCCCAGGCCGCACAGCAGATGCGCTCCTGTGGCAGAGCCGTTCTTTGCCATCCAAAGCTCCTGCTTGGGAGCGCCCAGGCACACAAACACCACATCCGCGCCGCTTTGACGGATGGCCTCCACCACCGGTCCGTCCTCTTTGAAGTACCCGTCGTGGGTACCGGCGATCCGCAGCCCGGGATAGCGCTGGGTCAACCGCTGTCCGGCCAGCTCCGCCACGCCGGGTTTGGCCCCCAGCAGATAAAGGGACTTGCCCTGCTGGGCCATTTTACCCATCAACCCGGCAGCAAATTCAATACCGGGCGTTTTCTCTTTCAACGGCGTTCCCAGCATGGCCGCGCCCTTGACGACGCCGACACCGTCCGGCAGCACCAGATCCGCACCATTTACGGCATCTCTGGCGGCGGGGTTTTCCCGGCAAACCTCCACGATCTCCGGATTGGGAGTCACCACATAATGGGTGCCCTCCCCGCATACCAACTCCATCCCCCGGGCCACAGCCTCATCCAAAGTCAGATTGTCAAAGCCGACGCCCAGTACGTCCACACGCATGGAATCACCTCATTCACATACTCATACATTGTAGGATTATAACACAAGGCCGTCTCTTTGTCCAATCCCAAAACTGTCCCGGCATCATGCTCCTCCGGAATCAGCATTTTCCCGGAGCGGTCTTCGGGGTTTTGTGGCGCTCCGGAAGCTGGGCCATCACAACAGCCACCAGCATCAGCACGCAGCCGAAATACTCCTTGCCGCTCATGCGCTCTCCCAAAATCACCGCCCCTGCCAGAGCACCGAACACAGACTCCAGGCTCAGCAGAAGGGACACCACCGTGGGGTTGGATCCCTTCTGGGCCAGGATCTGGAGGGTATATCCCACAGCGCTGGAAAACACGCCCACATACAGCACCTGGGGCAGGCACGCCGTCAGCCCCTCCCAGCTGGGGGACTCAAAAAAGAGCATCCCCAGGGCGCTCCAGGCGGCCGCCACATAGAACTGGATGCAGGAAAGGGCGATTCCGTCCGTCCGCTGGGTGAAATAGTCGATCACCAGAATGTGGACCGTAAAGCAGAACGCGCAGATGAGCACGAAGAAGTCCCCGGCAGTGATGCTGAATCCCTCTTTGACGCAGATGCAGTACAAGCCCACCACGGCCACCGCCACGCTCAGCCACACCAGGGGCCGAACCCGCTTGTGGAAGAACAGCCCGCAGATCGGCACCAGCACGATATAAAGAGCGGTAATGAAGCTGGCTTTGCCGGCGGAAGTCCCGCTGATGCCCAGCTGCTGGAAGTTGGATGCCACTGCCAGCGCCGTACCGCAGCACACGCCGCCGATCAGCAGCATCCGGCGGCTGCCGGGGGTCTGCGGCACACTGGTATCGGCTGTCTTGCGGCGAAACGCCCACACCACCACCGTCAGCGCCAAAGCCGCGATGATAGACCGGGCGGCATTGAAGGTAAAGGGCTCCAGGTACTCTGCCCCCACACTCTGGGCCACGAAGGCAGTGCCCCAGATCAGCGCGGCCAATACCGGAAATACGTTTTGACGGATCCGTTCCATAACTCTTGCTCCCTGCTTTGTTCCATGGTATACTTTTTGGAAGATTTCCGCCGTCTGAACCTCTTTGCCAGACGGCAACAACAAGCTATTATTGTAGCACTGAGGTGACGAAATGGCAAGGCTTTCCCGGGATTTCTACCTGGGCGATACGGTAAAAATCACCCAGGCTCTGCTGGGCAAATATCTGGTCCGCCGTCTGGGGGAAAACACACTGGTGTGCCGCATCACCGAGGCGGAAGCCTATGTGGGCCGGTGCGACAAAGCCTGCCACGCCTACGGCGGCCGCCGGACGGAACGGACGGAGGTCATGTTCGGCCCGCCGGGTCACGCGTATATCTATCTCATCTACGGGATGCATCACTGTCTGAATCTGGTGACCGAGCCGGAGGGAGAACCCTCGGCGGTGCTGATCCGGGGCGGAGAGCCTGTTTGGGGGGAAGGGGAAATGCGCCGGGCACGCTTCGGCTCACCGGGCAACCCAATGACGGCTTATCAGAAAAAGAACTTTCTCAACGGGCCAGGGAAACTCTGTCAAGCCCTGTCCCTGACCCGGGCGGAGAATGGGCTGGATCTCACCGGGGACACGCTGTTTGTCTGCGAGAGCCCCTTGGATCTGGGCCTTCCCGCTCTCGCCCCGGCACGGGAGCGGATTTGCTGCGGCCCCCGGATCGGGGTGGACTACGCAGAAGAGGCCAGGGAGTTTCCCTGGCGCTTCTGGCTGGAAAAGGAGGGGTAAGCCTTGTTGTTTTTCGATCTGGATGGAACCCTCATCGACTCCAACAGTGTCTGGAAAGAGGTTGACCGCACATTTTTGGAACGCCGGGGCCTCCCCTACACCAAGGAGTATTACCAGGGAGTGGCCCACACCATCTTCCCCCTGGCTGCCAAATTCACCAAGGAGTTCTGCCATCTGCCGGAGTCCTGCGAGGAGATCATGGCGGAATGGATGGACCTTGCCAAGGACGCTTACGCCCATGTAACGGTAAAGCCCGGCGTCCGGGCGTACCTGAAACAGTGCAAGGCGGAAGGGCGCCGCATGGCGGTGGTGACCTCCAGCGTCCCCATCCACTGCAATACGGCGCTGGAGCACCTGGATCTTGCCAAGTACTTTGAGCGCATCACCTTTGCCCAGTCCCTGGGGCTGGAGAAAAAAGGGCCGGAGATCTGGCTCCGGGCAGCGGCGGACGCCGGCGTGGAACCGGAGACATGCACCATGTTTGATGACAGCATTGCCGCCTGCCGGGGAGCCCGGCTGGCCCGGATGCGGACGGTGGGGGTTTACGACAGCTTCTTCGCCGCCGACGAACGGGAGATGCGCAGCTTCTGCGATGTGTACATCAAGAGCTTCGAGGAACTTTTGTACCTCCCCGTCCAAAAGGAGCGCCGCACATGACAGGCGATTCCATGGCTGCCGCCCTGCTGCTGACCCGGCAGGCAGAAACCCCTTTGTCAGAGATTCAATTTCACGCACAGACCGCCGCGGGGCTGGATCTTTCGGATCTGGAGCTGCGCCAGGCTTTCTTTCAATCCTGCCGCTTTTCAGACTGCGATCTCAGCTGCGCCGCATTCTATAGCTGCCGGTTTACGGACTGCCTCTTTGAGCGCTGCCGTTTTGGCCGCAGCTACTGGCAGGACACAATCCTATCGGGCTGCAAAGCCGACGGCGGAGATTTCCGCAAAGCCCGCCTGAAGCACTGCACCCTGGAGGGAACACTGCTGCGCTACGCCAACTTCACCGCTTCCACCTGGGACCGTACCTCTCTGACGGGATGCAGTCTCCAGGAAGCCATCCTGGCAGAGGCTCACATCACCCGCACTCTCTTCCATGACGCGGATCTTACCGAAGCCAGCTTCTTCCACACGCCCCTGGCGGACACGGATCTCTCCGGCTGTACCTTGGACGGGCTCGTTCTCTCCCAAACCTGCGGAGAGCTCAAGGGCGCCGTGATTTCCGCCGCCCAAGCCGCCGTAGTGGCCCGGATTTTGGGCATTCAGGTGATTTGAAGCCTCTCAAATGCCCCATTGAGCCATTGAATCAGGAAATTCCGAAGAATTTCCTGATTTTTCTTGCCATTTTTTCTAAAATATGATAGAGTTCTTTCAGTCGCCTTTGGCGGCTGTTTTTATGAGAGCGGACACGCTTTCAAATTCCATTCAAAGGATCTGAAACGTTTGGATAACCAGAAGATGTATGAGCAGCTGGGTATCAGCCGGGCTGTCTATGAATACGGCGAGGCCGTGCTGCGGGATCTGCGGCAGCGGTTCGACGCCATCGACGCCGTGGCGGAGTACAACCAGGGCAAGGTCATTTACGCCATGCAGAAAAACCGGGTGAACGCCACCCACTTTGCCGCCACCACCGGCTACGGCTACGACGATGAGGGCCGGGACAATCTGGAACGGGTCTATGCCGACGTTTTCCATACGGAGGCCGCCCTGGTGCGCCCCCAGATCACCTGCGGCACCCACGCCCTGACGGTGGCGCTCTCAGCCAACCTCCTGCCGGGAGACGAGCTGCTCTCTCCCGTGGGTGCCCCCTATGACACCTTGGAGGAAGTCATCGGGATCCGTCCTTCCAAGTGCTCCTTGATGGAGTACGGCGTCACCTACGCCCAGGCGGATCTGAAATCCGACGGAACCTTTGACTACGACGCCATCCGGGAAAAGATCAACGACCGCACCAAGCTCATCACCATCCAGCGCTCCAAGGGCTACGCCACCCGCCCCTCCTTCTCCGTGGCCCAGATTGGGGAACTCATCGCCTTCTGCAAGGGTATCAAGCCCGACGTAAAGGTGATGGTGGACAACTGCTACGGCGAGTTTGTGGAGACCGTGGAGCCCCTGGATGTGGGCGCAGACATGATCGTCGGCTCCCTCATCAAGAACCCCGGCGGCGGCCTTGCTCCCATCGGCGGCTACATCTGCGGCACCAAGGAATGCGTGGAGCGGTGCGCCTACCGGCTTTCCGCCCCGGGCCTGGGCCAGGAGGTAGGTGCCAACCTGGGCCTCATGCCCGCCTTCTATCAGGGTCTGTTCCTCTCCCCCACCGTCACTGCCGGAGCCCTGAAGGGCGCGGTGTTTGCCGCCAATGTCTATGAAAAGCTGGGCTTTGCCTGCGTGCCCACCGCCGCCGAGGACCGCCACGACATCATCCAGGCGGTGACATTGGGCAGCCCCGAGGCTATGGTTGCCTTCTGTCGGGGCATCCAGGCCGCAGCCCCGGTGGACAGCTATGTGACCCCGGAGCCCTGGGCCATGCCCGGCTACGATTCCGATGTCATCATGGCGGCAGGCGCCTTCGTCCAGGGCAGTTCCATCGAGCTCTCCGCCGACGGCCCCATCCGCCCCCCCTATGCCGTCTACTTCCAGGGCGGTCTCACCTGGTACCACGCCAAGCTGGGCATCCTCATGAGCCTGCAGAAGCTGGTAGAGGCGGGTCTTGTCCGTCTGTCGGAATAACTTCACACAGCATTTTGTAGCCGCACCGGAGCATGATCTCCGGTGCGGTTTTTTAGCGTCTCCGCATATTGGGAAAACAAAGCGGGCCCCACATCCCCAAAAGGTGCAGGTCCCGCTGTTTGGCTCATACCTTCTTCCGGCTCATTGGAGCCGTTCCCCGGCATACAGCCGATCAAAAGCCTCCGTGCGCCGCAGGATCCGGTGATAGGCCGGCCTATCCGGCGGCGCCTGGGTCACGGCTTCCAGCAGCCCTCTGCGGAGCATCTCCTCCATCCGCAGGGCCACCCAGGCATCTCCGATGCCCAGCTGATAGCCCAGCACCTGGCCGATCAGCTGTCCCTGGTGGAACTCCCGCTCCGCCGCTGCGATCTCCTGTCCAATGAACCCGTCGTAAAAGTTCACAGGCACACCCATCAGCTGCCCATTGACCACCGCTCGCAGCGATGCGTTTTTCCTGCGCAGCTCCCGCCAGCAGTTGGCGAAAAAGCGCCGCTGTGCCGGGGACGGCGTACGCGCTGCCGTCACCAGACGGCCCCACTCGCCGGGACTCACCTCCCCCCAGCCAAGCCGGTGAACCATGGTTCCATCCGGACGTTCCTCCCACTGGGGAAGCTCCACCAGGGAGATCGGCCCGGCGCTCCCGGCGGATTGGAGCCGTTCCAGCAGGAAGCACGCACCGCAGAGCTCATCGCTCTGCTGGCTGTACCACACCCGCACTGTCTCCCCGGCAGCAGAGCGGGTGACAACATCGTCCAGCGCCGCCCGGGTTTCCTCCCATTCCTTTTTGGTCTGCTTTCGGGCCTCCTCTGCGTTCCAAGAAGCCCGGATCAATGCCTCCAGCGCCTGCTGCCGCAGTGGGCCCGGCGTCTCCTCGGAGATGTCCCCCATACTCAAGGCCAGGTCCAGGCAGTAAATGTCCCCGGCATTGCCGCCCATGGGGACAGCCTCCTCCCACTCCCGGCGGAACCGCTCCTCCGCCCGGCGCTTCGCCTCCCGAAGTTCCCGCTTGGACACCGGCCGCCCATCCGTACTGCCCACCACCACACCAAAGGCCGACCTGTGCCAGGGACCCTCCCCATAGTGCTGAGCCACCCGCAGGCTTCCCCGGGCGCTGGCCCCGAATACCACCTCTACCATAGCCGTATCCTTTCTCAGCCGTCCAGTTCTTCCAGACGGTCTGTGATCTCATCCGCCAGGTCTTCCAGTTCCTCGTGGGCGTCGCCCCAGGTCTCGTATTCCTCGCTGTTCATGTCGGACGGCTCCTCCTCGTCCAGCTGCGCGATGCGCTCCCGGACCTGCCGGAGGGCTTCCTCCAGCTGCTCCCGGTTCATCGTCTCCAACTCCGGCTCTTCCTGATAGCCGGAAAAATCAATGATCTCCGCCATAGGGGTACTCCTTTCCGCTTCCTGTGTTTTTCGATCCGCACTCAGCGCTTGCTTTGGGAAAACGCAAATGCCTCCCCAATCCAGTCCATCAGTTCCTGATCCGCCTGCTCCTCCCGGGAGAACACCACATGGTACGTCCAGCGGCCGGGATAGGGCTCCACCGCTACCGCCACCCGGGGGGATTCCAGCCGACGGGAAAGGCCGAAGGTCACCAGGATGCAATGCTCCGGCCACGCCTTCCGTCGCCGCAGGGGCAGCGACACAGCAGCAAAGAGATGCCGCCCGTAGAAGCTGATCTGGGTCTTCTGCACCTTAACGGAGGCCTCAGGAAACTGTTCCTCCATCCGCGCCTCCAGGCACTGATAGAGCGCCAGTTCCCGGGGCTTGCCGTCAAAGTAAAACAACAGGTCTGACGTATAATGCTCCGGAAATTCCACGACCGTCACCCCTCTTTCCCGTCTCTATCCAGTCTCAGCTCTCAGCGGGCCCGCAGCTCCCAGAAAGCCACAGCGCTGGCCGCCGCCACATTCAGTGAATCCACCCCGTGGGCCATGGGGATCCGCACGGTGTAGTCGCATCCGGCAATGGTGTGGTCTGCCAGGCCGTCCCCCTCTGTTCCCAGGACAATGGCCAGCTTGTCCGCCTGCCGGAGGCGGGGATCGTCGATGGAGAGGGAATCCTCCCGCAGCGCCATGGCGGCGGTTTGGAACCCCAGCTTCCCCAGCCGCTCCAGTCCCGGGTGGGGCCATTGCTCCGGCTCATCGCCGATACGGGTCCAAGGGACTTGAAACACTGTCCCCATACTCACCCGCGCCGCCCGCCGGTACAGGGGGTCGCAGCAGGTAGGCGTCACCAGCACCGCGTCAATCCCCAGCGCCGCGGCGGAGCGGAAGGCCGCACCCACATTGGTGGGATCCACGATTCCCTCCAGCACCGCCACCCGGCGAGCTCCGGCGCACAATCCCTCTACAGTGGGCAGGGGCGGGCGCCGCATAGCGCACAAGACCCCCCGGGTCAGTTCATAGCCCGTGAGACCTGCCAGCACCTCCCGCGGCGCCGTATAGACTGGGATCTCATCGCCGCAGCGGGCAATGATGGTGCTGCCCTGCCCCGCAATGTGCTTACGCTCCATCAGCAAGGCCACCGGCTCATAACCGCCGTCCAGGGCCCGTTCAATGACCTTGGGACTCTCGGCAATAAAGATTCCCTTCTCCGGTTCTGCCCGGTTCAAAAGCTGTATCTCGGAGATCCTGGCATATACATCCAGCTCCGGTGCGTTAAAATCTGTGATTTCTATGATATTGGGCAATGTGTCTCCTCCTCACTTGTGCTCTGCCGTCTCCGGCTTCTCTTTGGGAAGCCGCACATTCACCAGCACCAGCTCCAGGCCCAGCAGCATGATGTGGGGGGCAAATTTCTCCAGCGGCTCAAACAGCAGGGCCAGTGCCAGGATCACACGCAAAAAGGCCTCCGCGCCGGTCAGCAGGGCACTCTCCCGCCGGTATGCCCGGCGCAGGGCCTCGTTGATGGTCTCAGCCGCTTTCCGCAGGCCCAAGAGCCCCCAGGTGATCCCCATGATTCCCACGGCCCCGCTGCCCTCGCACAAAAAAGCGGCACCCATCACGGTCAAGATCACATCTTGTCCCAGCTCCGGGGCCCGTGACTCCAAAAATGCTTGAGCGCGCAGATAGGAAATCCCATGAAGCAAACCGGTAAACAGCATGCCGCCTCCCAGCAAGTACGGCAGCACACCCGCCACATGCCCCGGTGCCACGATACAAGCCACGCCGATCAGCGGCAGAAGAAACCGGAGATACCGATCCATGGATTTCATATCTCTCTCCCTTTTTTCCATACTGGGCTGCCAAGCAGGCAGCCTCTCTTGCAGTATAAAGTCTGGAGACAAGTTTGTAAACCACTTTCCCTGCCCGTCACGCCCACCGGACCTTGGGGCTTTCGCCCTTTTGTTCTCTTTTTCCCTCCCGGCCCTTGTTCCCCGGGCGATGGGCCGCTATAATAAACACACAGACCGCCCACAGGATGCGGCTATACCGAAAGACAGCAGGGGGAGGCTTTCATGCACGCACTTTCCGGAGCAAAGGAATTTGGGGCGCTGTTTCTGCGCCGGTGGCGAAATGCCTTCTCCACCATCTTGTTTTATATCGTCCAGTTTTTGCTGGTGGTCTGGATTTTCGGCACCAGCTATGCCATGGTGGTCTCCTGCTCCACCACCATGTTCCAGCTGCGGCGGAAAGAGCCCAACCGGATGGAGGACTATGTGGCCACATGCGCCATGTCCCTGCTTTTGTGCCTGCTGGCTTTCGCGGCGGGGCTGAATGTGTGGCTGTGCGCCGCGCTGAACTTTGCCGTTCCTTTTTTCCTGGTACTATGGCGGTGCAGCCAATTTACTCCCAAAGGGCACCTGGGCTATGCCATGACCTTTGTCTTTCTGGAACTGCGCCCCCCACCCTGGAACAGCTCCCCACCCAGCTGGCGGCAGTGGCCTTTTGCTGCGTTTTGCTGGTGGCGGCCCTCATCATCAACGCCAGAGTACAGCACATTTCCTCCGATCCCGCGGAGCAAATCACCCGGAGCCTTCTGCGTCTGGCCCAGCTGCTGGACGACCTGGCCGCCGGGGGAGACGCCCGGGCCGCCGGGCGGGAGCTCTACGAGCTGACCCGGGGGTTCCACCGTATGGGATACGACCGGCGGCATCTTCTGGAACTGCCGGACCGGCAGAAGCGGTTCTATCACCTCTTCGCGCTGCTCTTTCAGCGGGCCTCTTACCTGATCACCGACCAGGAGGCATGGAAGCGCGCCCGGGAGACCCCCGGCTTCTCCCAGACCATGCATACCCTGGCGGAGCTGGTGCGTCAGCTCCAGCAGGCTGAAGATCCCACGTCCCGGCAGCAGCTGTCCGGAAAGATTCAGGCTCTGCTGGATCACACGGACCTGCCCCAGGGACGGCTGCGGATCTTCTATCGCAGCGTGCTGCACACGCTTTTGATCCTGTGCCGGGAATCCCTCCACCCCCGCCACGGGGTCTCCTGGCATCAGGTGCCCTGGTCCGCGGTCTGGCAGGACCTGCTCCATCGCCTCTCCCCCAAGCGGTTTGAGCTGCGTTTTGCCCTGCGCTTGGCAGTGGTGATGACTGTAAGCTGTACCATCAGCTACCTGTGGGAATTTGAGCACACCTACTGGTTCCCCCTCCATGCCTATCTGCTGCTCCAGCCCAGCTATGAGGAGAGCGCCCACCGGATGGTCACCCGCCCTGTGGGCACCGCCATCGGCTGTGTGCTGGTGCATCTGGTCTATCCGTATCTGCCGGGTCTTCCGGGTGTGTTTTTGTTCTCCCTGGTGATGATCTCCCTGATGTACTGCTGTACACCCGGTACCTGGGTCCACCCCATCTTCTCCACAGCCTTTGCCCTGACCATGGCAACCCTGACTGTACGGGAGACCGAGGCCATCTGGCTGCGGCTTTTGTACCTGGCCATGGCGGTGGCTCTGGTGCTGGTGGTCAACCGCTTTCTGCTGCCCAACCGCCGCGGGCCCCAGTTCCGCCGGAACCTGCAGGAACTCTACCAGCTCCAGTCTACCTATTGGGGGGTCATCCGGCGCAGCCTGCGCCAGCCGGTGGACCCTGCACTGTTCAGCGAACTTCTCTCCCAGTTCCATATGGCCTATCACGAAGCCGCCCAGTATATCGATCAGCTTCCGCCGGAACAGGCCGCCTTTTACCGGCCCCGGCTGGTGGTGCTTTGGAACATGTTCTCTGAACTGGAGCAGGCGGAGAGCCTCATCCAAACCGGGGCAGTCACCCCCGCAGAGGTTCCCCCATTGGACAACCTGGCAGCAGCACTGGAAACGCGTATCTGCTCTTTGCGGGATCTGGAAACGCTGCGCCCGGAAGGACTTCCCCAGGACGAGCTTTATTACGTGCTGAACCGCTATCTGGAAAATGCCCGGGCACTGTGTCCCATCCAGCCAGCTGCCCCGGCCCCCTGAATCTCCTCCGATACAAGCAGACCCCCTCCGGAAATCCGAAGGGGGTCTGCTTTTTTGTCAGAATTTCATGTTTTCCGGTAAGATCCGGTCTTTCTCCGTCACAGGGCGAATGGGACGGCAGGGAGTGCCCGCCGCCACCACACCGGCAGGGATGTCCCGGGTAACGACGCTGCCGGCCCCGATGACCGTCCCCTTGCCGATGGTCACACAGCCGCAGATCACGGCGTTGGCCCCGATCCACACATCCTCTTCCAGGGTAATGGGCTGGGAGGTGCTGATCCCCTCCGAGCGCTGATGGGGGTCAATGGAGTGTCCGGCGCAGCTCAGGCACACGCCGGGGGCGATAAAGGCCCCGGCTCCGATGTGGACAGGGGAAGTGTCCAGAATCACGCAGTTATAGTTGATGACCGCCAGGCCGTGGGTGTGGATATTGAAGCCGTAATCGCAGTGAAAGGAGGGTTCGATAAAGGTCAGCGGATGGCAGGTCCCCAGCAGTTCTTGCAGGATAGCCGCCCGCCGCCCCCCTGGTCCGGGGCAGTCTGGTTATATTCCCAGCACAGTTTTTGAGCCCTTGCCTTCCACTCCGGCGGGATATTGCGGTTTTGCCCCGCATAGCCCTCAGAACACTTCAAAATTTCCAGAAGTTCCATGGTCTCTCCTTCCTGTTGTCAGGGTGCCGTGTCTGTCCGCCGTCAGGTGGACGACAGACGGGGGCGGTGATAGCTGCCCCGGTGGGTCCTGCGCTCCGGAGCCTCTGCAGGCTCCAGCTTCTCCTGTTCTGCGGTCTGGTTCATAATCAGCATCTGCAGTCGGTTTTCCACATTGGCGTAGCTGGTGTCCGGATCCAGGTCCAGCGGCA
>ERZ857521.2843-NODE-2843-length-15551-cov-24.719153_pt1 | contig 15551 bp, 16 predicted proteins | sample MGYA00519701_ERZ857521 | MGnify/ENA primary metagenome ERZ857521 (study PRJEB31778, sample SAMEA3449346) | human gut metagenome | biome: human gut; feature: human-associated habitat; material: faeces | place: United Kingdom | collected 2010/2012 ...
AATATTCAATGTTCCCACGCTTCTTTATTGTATAACGGTCAGTTAGGGAACACTGACTATAATACAAGTATATTAAGAAACAGACAGTCTATCTACTTTATCAATCAGCAATTTTATTAAAGAAGTGTGCGACTTTATGTCGTGTTCCTCACACTACTATTAACAATTAAAAGCCTATAGGGAATTAAAGGTGTCTATAAATAATATGAAGAAAGTAATTCTATTTTGTGTAATGATTTTAGTTTCAAGCTTCATATATGCAGATGAGGTTAGAGATGTAAATGGAGAAGCTAGAGGGTTTAGCAACACTAATGTAATTATTAAGATAAAAGTACAAGATAATGGTGCAGTTACTGCAATAGCTCTTTACAATGATTATGCTATACTCAGTAAGGACAAATGGAAGAGTATATATGTACCTATGCGTAAAATTGAAGATGATATAGCTGACCCCAATATTCCTACGGAAACTAAGAATTATCTGTTAAAGGATTATCCTAAGAAGAAGTATTATGGCAATACTAAAATCAATAATAAACCTGTGACGATTATATTCTAATCATAAGTATTGCAGATAATTGTTAACTATTATTGTTTTATATCCGAATGAATTTAATTATATATTAATCAACTAAGGAGGAATTTACAATGAAGAGATTAAATATAAATATACTATGCCGTTGCGTAGTATTTATACTAATAGCATTATCCAGTTGTAAAGGTAAGTATGATGGAACATACAAAGATGGTGTATTTTATCCTAATGATGAGAAATTAGCTGGAAGTAAAAGGGTAACGAAGTCAGATGGGCATGATTACATTATATTTTACAATAGAGATGGTACACAACAAGATGGAGAAGGTATGCACTGTATAGATTGTCCTAAATGTAAACAGAGAGAGGAGGAGGGATATTACAAACATAAATTTATTCTGAAAGATGGGAAACCGGTTCATGACCCTAATTGTTCAGTATGTAAAGAATGGAACAAGTAATATTAAATTGGTTTGAAATGATGAAGAACAAACTTATTGCATTAATAATATTGTTCATTCAAGTTTCTTGCCAACCAATAGCAGAGCATATATCCAGTATAGACAGTACATTACAGACCAGTGCTACTGTCATACTGGAAAGCAAGCTGTCTGAACTTAATGCTCAATCTGGGCAGGTAATTGTTATGGAAGTCCAGACTGGGCAAATAAAGGCTCTGGTTGGACTTGAAAGGAAAGACAGTGCAGACTACCAACCATGCGAGAACTTCTCTGTACAACAGCCTACTGGCTTGATGCAGGGTGTCTCGCTATTGGCTGCACTGGAGACTGGGAAGGTGAAAGTGAGTGATAGGGTGAATGTAGGCAATGGCATTTATGTCTGTAAGGGAGATACTGTTTGCGACCATAACTGTCATAGAGGCGGCTATGGTGAAATTACGGTAAAGCAAGGACTGGCTAGTGGCTCAAACATTGCTATAGTCAAGACTATGGAGAATGCTTTTGGTAACAATGTACAAGCATACTTCAATCGGTTGAATAATATGAGTTATGGTAAACCAGACAGCATCGCAGGAATAGCCAATCTGAAACCTGCATACTTTATTACTCCTAAAGATAGCGGTTGGAGTGATACAACCTTTGCGTGGTTCTGTGTTGGATATAATCAGACTATTACTCCCATACAAACTCTAACCCTTTATAATGCTATTGCTAATAGTGGAAAGATGGTACAGCCTCAGCTTTACAAAGACGGTACCATAGTTATCAATCCCCAGATAGCAAGTAGGGCTAATATCGACAGCTTGAAACTGGCACTGGCATATAATGTTACAGACGGACTGGGGCAACCTGCCAAATCAGATAAGACTACTGTAGCAGGAAAGCAAGGCACTATCGTAGTCTCTACAGATGATGGCAATACGATGTATGCAGTGGAGTTCTGCGGCTATTTCCCTACTGGCAATCCCAAGTATAGTATTATTGTTTCCATTAACAAGACTGGTTTGCCTGCTAGTGGTGGGTTGATGGCAGGTGATGTGTTTAAGCAAATTGTTGAGCTGCTATTTCCTTAAATCATATTTGTTGCTATTGATGTAAATGTTCAACCTTTCTAAGATAGAAATACTAATATAATACCCTTATGTCAGAAAGGTTGAATGTTTACAAGAGAAGAATTAAGAAAGCCCAGCAAGGCATAAAGTTTGTAAGCTATAATGTAGTTGAAGACCCAGTAATAGATTACACTGACATTACTAATCCTATTAATCCATTCAGTGAGTATTACATACCTACTACATATAATACAGAGCAGGCATTAGTAGTACCAGAAAGAGAAGACAGTAAGTCTGATACAGTAGAAGAAACTCCAGCAGTAGCTAGTAAGCCTATAGCAGAGCTAGTAGTCAATAAGCCAGTAGCTAGTAAAGTAGTAGTTGATAATACTGCCAACTCAACTTGGAGTAGTCCTTATAAGGACAGAAGTAAATGGGCAGCTGACCTTACCAATGCTTATAAGAGAGCAGGTATCACTAATGATAATGCAATTAGAATGCTGGTATCACAAGATGCTTTAGAAAGTGCTTGGGGACGTTCTGCACAAGGTAAATTCAATTTCGGTAATCTAACTACTGGGGCTAAATGGCAAGGTGATTATGTGACTGGTAATGACCATGATGCAGCAGGTAATCCAATTAAGCAGAAATTTAGGTCTTATAACTCTATGGATGAGTATGCAGCAGATAAGGTACAGTTCTTAAAGAGACTATATGACTTTGACGAGAACGATGATATTAATAAGTTTGTAGCTAAGCTAACTGGTTCTAATAAAGGTAAGAGAAGATATGCAGAAGCTAGGAATTATGCCAATACATTGAAGAAGGTATATAATAGTTATAGAAGTGGTGGAATTATTAAATATCAAGAACCTGCACAACCTATAGCTAGAAGAGATGCTATTATAGATTATAGACCTAATATTCCGAATAGAATTAGAAGGGCTACTCCTGCTGAACATATTCAGTCTATGATAGACATATATGGGCAACCAGAACATCAAGTAGGTTCTGATAATAGAAGTAAGTGGCAGCATGGGCAAGCTAGTAAACAAGCCGATAAAAGCTATAATGATTACATGGAAACTAAGAAAGCTGCACAAGGTTTGGATAGATTAAACCAATTTCTTACCTTTACAGATTATGCAGGATTAGCTACTGGTATAGGTGGTCTGGCTAGTAAGGGTTTGTCTATGGCAGGTAAACAAATGGCTAAACGGGCAGTTGGTAAGGAGTTTAAAAGGCAATCTAAGCAATTGACTACTCCTGCTAATCATTCCCTTTTACTTGATATGTCTGGAGTTGCTCCTAGACCTCTGAGTGAATTTAGTGCATTAAGTAATGAGGAACTTGCTAAATTGTTGCCAGATTATGCACATCCTAACTGGCAAGGAGATGGCTTTAAATTAGTAAAATATCGGTTATGGAACGGTGGGTTTGATAGATTAGAGAAGTATGGCGATATACCTAGGTATTCTCCAAATCTGAGAACAGACATATTAAATAGTACTCCTAAGATAGAAACATCTGCCACGTTAGGAGAACAGCCTGGGTATGGACTATATAGACAGACTTACGTTGTTAATGAAGATGTAATAAAGACACGCACACCACAACAAGCTCAAGATGTAGGTGCACATGAAATGGTGCATTATATGTACAGACCAAGCAAGGAGCAAGAAGCTGAATTGGCATATAATGTTAGACAATACTTTAAAAGGCCAGAAGGACGTGATTATTTCCGTCAGAGCAGAGCTACTGAGCAGACAGCTAGAGGAACCCAAATTAAGAACTACTATGGTTTAAATGAAGGTAATCAAGACATTACACCAGCCATGTGGGAATATGCGAGAAGAAATTATGTTAAAGATACTGGAATAACTAATAATATGACAGAGTGGCTTAACAGTGTGGATGAAAGAGATATTACAGCTTTTACTAAGTGGCTTAGTAATAATTCGCCTGCAATAGCTACACCAATTATAGGAGGAACAATGTATGAAAACAAATGACGAAGTAGCTTCTGATTTATCAGAACCAATTTATGAGAATTACGATGAGGATTTACAAGCCTTTAATGGGACTAGTGTTATACTTACTAGTGAAGAGATAAAAGAATTGTTTAATTGTAAAGGAGAATGGGAAGTTACAGATGGAGTTACAGATATGAGTTTCTAGTTATTAATATATTCATCCATAGGAGGGACAACTTATGGATTTAATAAAGGAAATGTGGATAAGCAAACCACAAAGAAGAATAACTAAATTATCCGATTTATCAGACGGAGTTATAGCAAGAATAAAGTTTTATAATGCTAATAAGGACTATACAGTGGATAGCTTTAAGTTAATGTTTGAAGATTATAAGAAATCTATCTATTGTTGTCAAGACTTTATAAAATTATGCCAAATCATTAACGATTATGACTACATCGTAAACTATATTAATCAATCTCATTTTAAGAATGAATTGGATATATTTACCTCAGAATTTGATAAAAAGCGTACTCACCATATGGCATCTTATAGGTCAAATGAAGATGTATTACAAGTAAGAGTAATTTCCAATGAAGGAGTTATTAAGAGCTATGATATATCTGCAATAGGAATTACATTTGGGAAGATGTACGACTTTATAGATAAAGAACGTAATGATAATAATATTTGACATTCGTGCATTAGTTTGTCAAACAGATAATTAGTACCTTTATATAAAATAAAAGGAGCCTAATTCTGTGGTGGGAACTAGACTCCAGTAGTGAATCTTTACTTGTTAGGTAAACTGCGGCAATGTGCTCTTACAAACTCATGTCGCCCAAATCTTGTACGGTTGTAAGCCCTTACGAAGACTGGCTTATCACCAAAGCAATATGGACAATTATGTATCATAAGCTCCTTTTTAATAATTAATAAATAACTAATCTAATGATTGTTAATTATCTATCATATACAGTGCGAGGAGAATGTTACATAATGTTCATATTGCAAATATACTAATATTTATTAATATTCCAAGATATTAGGAGCATCTGCACTAGGTATTCCTGCAATTAACACATTAATTAATGGCTATGAATGAAATCAATTTGGTTTTACAGAAGTTTCCAAGCATAAACAAGGAAGAATTATTGACACTAATAGATGCCCTACTTTGTTATTTATATAACAAATGCCCGAAGTCCTTAGCTTCTCTTAAAGCTGAGGTTGATAAATGGTGTAGTGCTACTAGAGCAATTCCAAACTACTACGTAATGGGGTATAAAGAAATTGTTGAATCAGAAGAGTTCTTTAATTTACTTAGTAAAGTAGAGAAGTACGAGCACCTTAGTGGTAGTCTATTTACTACAGGACTTAAAGTAATTGGGACTAACATTAAATTAAGTGAGTATTCAGATGTCATTCCAGAAAGAGCTGATGGACCAATAATAGATAATTTCTTTGAAATGTAAATAATTTTACATTATAGATAAGGAACGTAACAAACCTTAAATGAATTAATATGACTGAGGAACAAATAGTAGAGAAGTTAATAGGAATATTACAGCCTATATATCAAGAAGGAAGATTAACCGAAGATGAAGTTAATGAGATATTTTATTATGCTACTATTGGTAACAGTACGGTAGAGCACGGAGATGATTATATATTACCAAATAACAATACTTAACACATCTCATTAGTTTAACTACTTACCAATTAGTAACTTTACATCATAAAACAAAGCCAGACTGCTTCGGACAATCTGGCTTTGAACTTATCTACGTGGCAAGCTTCTCCAGTGACTATGAACGAATTGGGTTCCTTCATAGCGATAGTAGGAGTTCACGAAGACAGTTTTTACCTTAGATGAGTTGTTAGTTCTCATAACCTATCCTCCAATTAAGGGTTATTAGATAACTAATCTGCCATGAAGTAGCTCTTAATTCTCTTACGAGATGAGGATAGCTACTCTGGCAGCAAAGATACTAATTATTAGCAATATCAGAATTGATAGAATGAAATTTACTACATTCCTAAAGCAAATGTTTACCTCACACTCTGGAATTAGTAGTAAGAGAGTATGTGGGGTAATAGGATGGTTTGTAGCAGTAATAGTATTAATTTATTGTACTGTTATGTGCGTACAAGCTCCACTGATGATAGATACCTTTCTATTATGTGTGATGGGATTATTAGGAATTGATAGTGTAACTGGTATATGGAAGAAAGGATTTATACATAAGGATGAAGATAAGAAAGAATAAATAAAGCCCAGCCTAGCAATTAAGCTAAGTTGGGCTTTTATTGTTATAATTATTGCTATGTTTATTGAGAATGTTACATACAATTATTTACTGGCACTAGATACAAATGTGCCAGAGTCATATGGGTTCCAATTACTAGTATCTCTACGTATAGTTGTCTGTCCTAGGTTAAATTGCGGAACTTCTACTATATTGTCAAGAACTTTAAATAATTCTTCTAAGGTTAAATCTGGAAGTATTTGATGTAAGTTCTCTAATGTTCTTCTAACGTCAATCATAATCATTCTTTAGTTTTAACATAGAGTTGACAATGGCAAGTTCCTTCTTCCATTTCTCTAAACTCTTTACACATACATACTGTATCTTCATTCCTTACTAAAGAGCAGGGACAATATCTTTTACCATACTTATCTTTATTATGCTTTAATCCTGCTAAAACAGTCTCTTTAATTTCTTTATTATCAGTTACTTTAATCACGGTTCTTATATTGTTCTGTAATGTTAACTAAGTCTCTGTGTGCTACTATTCCCTTATTCGTCATAAATATATAGTTCTTAATAATCGCTCATTAGAGTAAGCATGAACTGTCTTATAATTTCTAATGTATCTAAGATGATTGTTATAAATTCTTACACGTAACTACTCTATAATAAAGAAGAAGTTATATATTTGTACTTGGCATTTCAAGTTATGGTTTCCATTAACTTAATGCTATAATTGATAATTAATAAATATAAAGAATAGACTATGAGGTGGGAGATAGTATTAGCAGACCGACAAAGAAGATTTGAGGAGCTCTTGCAAGATTGTATAAATGGAGATTTGGATAAAATAGCAAGAGCAGATGTCTCGCTTATAAATAATGTGAAGAGTTTAATATGTGCTATAGAACACCATAAATATGATGTATTACGGTTGTTATTAAATAAAGGTGCTGACCCCAATTCTAGTTTACGGTGGTATCATGACCGTAACCATAAGTATTATATAGATACAACTCCATTGATAGAGGCAATTAAAATAAGTGATTTAGAATCTATTAAAATATTACTCGATAATGGTGCAGATATTAATTTCTGTGCGGAGAGAAACCTATCAGATATAGACGCATACTTTAACAAGGCAAGGATTAGAGTGAAAGAACCTTCTGATGATTTGTACATTAAACCAGGAGAGAAGAGAACAGATGATGAGAAGATGTATATTTTGAAATATGAAACGGGAGAGTTAGTCAATGTGTCTCCTATACAAATTGCATACAATTATCATCATGATAGCATTGTTGATTATTTGTTATCTAGAGGGGCTACGATGAAAGTTAATATAAGACCTACTGGAATCTTCCCGTTCCCATTTACTACTTTAGGCGAAATGTTGAGACGCTGTAAATTGTATTTCATCAAACAAGTGGGATTATGTGAAGAGCAGTATTTTGCTTTACGTACTCAAGTTAGGGAGTTTGAGAGTACTAAAGAGTTGTTAAGGGATTGGGAGACAAGTAACTCTGCACCATATCCACGTCTATTTATTCCAGCAACCCAATTACTACCAGATATTTCTCATGAATTTAAATCTCAATACATAGCATTATGCTCTCTATTTATTTTAGAATATTGGAATGCAACAATAAACTCGAAGACCCATATTGCAGCTATGGCGGATGTTGATGTTATTGGATATAAAATATGTCAAATTATATTGTGGCGAGAGATATACCCATCTCATAGATAAGGTCTTTCTTGTTATACTTGACAGTATGGGGATAAATTTATTAAGTAACATCAGTTAGTATCATAGCATTATCAATACTACCTTTAATTGCAGAATATATTTATATAATACCCCTATCTATGAAAGGTTGAATAGTTGTATTATAGGAATAATTCATTACCTTTGTAGCGTGGGTAAATCCTACAAAGAGATTATTAACTTATTGGATAACTAATCTTGCTCTACATTGTTGATGTAAACCAATATGTAAACCGGAGTATAGTTAGTGTAGGAGAGATTTACATAGCTCTCATTGTAATATGTTGATTATTAAAGATATATTGCAATCGTACTCGACCGGTGAAGTTGCCGGCAAGAAGGACTTAAAATCCTTTGGCCATTGCGGCTGTGCGGGTTCAAGTCCCGCTTCGAGTACTCGATTAAGCTCTGTGAATCATTGATTTGCAGAGCTTTTTCTTTATAAGCTCTTGATATGAAAGACCGTTTCCCTATAGCGAACAAAGTGTTTCCCTTAATAGAACATTTCGTTTCATCATATGAAAACAGACTGTTTTTCCTTATTGGAACAAACTGTTTCTCTATACTTGGACAAAGTGTTCATCTCTGTGAACTAACAAACTAACTATAATACTATAGTAGATGATATGCGCGTGGCACTTGGTAATATGTGCTTGCAGATGAAATAAAAGAATCTATATAAATACCCTCCTCTTTATTGTTCAGAACAGCTTGGGGCGTTTGTTATTGAACCGATAGCCGATACCCAACATCAGATAATTGGGCTCATGAAATTCCCGGAGGTTATATCCTATATGGAGATACGAATTGCGTGTTACGTCTATTTTCAGGGCAAGAATCTGATAGAAAGACTTCATGTCACCGCCGCCGTGCAGAACATTGGCTCCCAGACCGATACCTACCGTGAAGTAAGGCATGACAAATTCTCCGCGGGCGGATAAGCCCAATGCCATCTGCTTCTTGGCGGGCGGAGTATAGAAGCCGTTCTCTTCTTCGTACGATTCTTTCATGTTCGCACTGTGGTCGTATACGCCGTCCAACGCCACACCGGCGCGGAATTTATAGCCGAAGTTGTACATGGGTGCAAAGCTGAAACCGAACACGTTGTAAGTGCCGGGTGCGGGTACCTGGCCACTACTGCCCTCATGGGCCACTGCTTTCTTTCGCCAGGAGCCGAACAAAGTCAGGTCGTAGCTGACGTGGCGGGGGAATGGAGGAACGATAGGGTGTTGCCATGACTGGGCGAGTTCATCCGCTCTGCGGTTAAAGTTATATACCAGCCCCACTTTACAGTCCACCGTGTTCAGACCGGAGTTGGGATATTGGGTGTTTCCGTTGGAAAAGTGGCTTCCGGTAGCTCCTATCATCAGGTCGAACTTGGGGGAGAGTGCCCACTTTAAGTAGAGGTTCACATTGAGATAGGCATTCACTTTCGAGCCGATAATCTGGTTCTCCGGGTTGTCGTATTCATCGTAGGGTTTCCAGCCGAACGATGCGCCGAAGTTCCATTCATAGTTCAAGGATATGCGGGGGCTGAATTGGGCGATGCGTCCCCCTTGAAACAGATAGACCGCCAGCGGGTTGCCCAGCTCTTCCGGATTGCCGAAGTTGAAATAGCCGACTCCAATCCCTTGATAGGCTCCTATATAAGCCTGGTCGGCAACGGTGTGGGGACGGAGCTGGAAGGAGTATTTCAGATGGCCGGCATAGGCATTTTTCATGGGCTTGTATTGGTGGTTGGAGTACTCCAGAAAAGGGTTGGTCTGAAAAATATAGCCAGCACGCCCTTCTACGCCTAATCTGTGGATGAAGCGCTGTGAGAAAGGGAGTGTATCCCGTTTGTATTCCGAATGACTATCGGATGTCCATTGTTGGGCGTATATTGTATCAGACAAGAAAAGTACCGCTCCTAAGAAAGCCAGTATTTTCCATATCTGCGTTCTATTTTTCATATGCCGTGTCGGTCTTTCTTGTTTATAAATGTTCCAAGTGAAGTTTAATTTCGTGCAAATATAGTTCTTTTCTCCTTTTGGTATTCACAATGAGACAACTATTTGTAAAAAGAGGGGGTAAAACGGAAATCGTCAATAGAATGGCCGACTTCGGTTTTATCCCCTCCTTATTCATTCACCCGGATGTTGTCTTATGATTCAGATACTGGGTGGCGAGTATTATTTCCGGTCGTTCTCCCGGATTTCCACACGGCGGATTTTCCCGCTGATGGTTTTGGGGAGCTCATCAACAAATTCGATGACACGCGGGTATTTGTAGGGAGCCGTCACTTTCTTCACATGGTTCTGCAACTCCTTGACAAGCTCTTCTCCGGTGCGTGCCTTGTACTCTTTTGCCAACACAATCGTAGCTTTTACCACTTGACCGCGGATTTCATCGGGCACACCGGTAATGGCACATTCCACTACGGCTGGGTGGGTCATCAATGCACTTTCCACTTCGAACGGGCCGATGCGGTAACCGCTACTTTTGATAACGTCGTCGGCGCGGCCCACGAACCAGAGGTAGCCGTCTTCGTCCTTCCAGGCTACGTCTCCCGTGTAGTAAATGCCGTTGTTCCATGCCTCGTGGGTACGGTTGGCATCGCGGTAGTATTCCTTGAACAATCCCAGCGGTTTGCCTTTGTCGGTACGGATTACAATCTGTCCCTGCTCACCGGCTTCCACGGAACGTCCTTCGTGGTCTATCAGGTCTACGTCGTATTGCGGATTGGGCAATCCCATGCTGCCGGGTTTCGGTTCCATCCACGGCATGGTGGCAACGGTAAGGGTCGTTTCGGTCTGTCCGAATCCCTCCATCAGCTTGATGCCCGTCAACTTCTTGAAGGTCTCGAATACAGCGGGGTTCAAGGCTTCTCCGGCGATGGTGCAGTATTCCAGGCTGGATAGGTCGTACTTCGTGAGGTCTTCGTGGATGAGGAATCGGAAGATGGTGGGCGGTGCACAAAGCGACGTGACGTGATAATCTTGTATCTTCTCCAGTATGGCTGCGGGAGTGAATTTCTCGTGGTCGTATACAAATACGTTGGCACCGGCAATCCATTGTCCGTAGAGCTTGCCCCACACGGCTTTTCCCCAACCGGTGTCGGCAATGGTGAGGTGTAGGCTGCTCTCTTTCAGGTTGTGCCAGAAGCTGCCGGTGACGATATGTCCCAACGGATAGGTGAAGTCGTGGGCCACCATTTTGGGCTCTCCGGTAGTACCGCTGGTGAAGTACATCAGGGAGATGTCATCGTTCGTGTTCGGATGTTCCGGTTTCACGAAAGGAGCGGCGGCCTCGATACCTTTGTGGAAGTCTTCGAATCCTTCGGGAGCTTCCGGCCCGACGCTTACGAGGCGTTTCACAGAAGGAGACTCTGGCATAGCTGCCGTGATATGGTCGGTGATGACGCTTTCGCCGGCACAGACTATCATTTTAATGTCTGCGGCGTTGCAGCGGTATACGATGTCTTTCTTCGTCAGCAGGTGGGTGGCGGGAATCACCACTGCACCGAGTTTGTGCAGTGCCACAATGCTGAACCAGAATTCATAACGGCGTTTCAGTATCAGCATCACCATGTCTCCGTGCCCGATGCCGAGGCTTTGGAAATAGGAAGCCGTCATGTCTGTGTACCGTTTCATGTCGGCAAAGGTAAACTGCCGGCATTCGCCCTGGTCATTGGTCCACAACAGTGCGGGTTTGTCGGGCTGCTCGGCTGCCCAGGCATCCACTACGTCGTAGCCGAAGTTGAAATTCTCCGGTACGTTTATCTTCAAGTTCTTGATGAAGTCCTCCTGTGAGGTGAAGGATGTTTGAGATAAAAATCTTTCTACCATAACTTTATTACATGATTACTGCCAGGAATTTTACAGTCTTTCCGTCAAGCGCCTTCATGCCGTGCGGCAGTTTGGAGTTGAAGTATAGACTGTCTCCTTCGTTTAAGATTAAGTCTTTGCCGTCGATGCTGACCATCATACGGCCTTCCAGTACGAGGTTGAACTCCTGACCGGTATGGCTGTTGTAATGTATCGGCTCGCTGTCCGGTTTCGGTTCTACGGTCACGATGAACGGGTCTGCCGTGCGGTTGATGAAACCGGCTGCCAGCGATTGGTATTTATATGCCTTGGTACGTTCTATACTGGTTCCTTTTCCGGCACGTGTCAGGAAGTAGGAGCTCATTTTGGGCTCTTGCCCAAACATCAGTGCGTCCAGTGATATGCCGTAGTGCCGTGCTATCTTCTGCAGCATGCTGACCGAGATGTCGAATTCTCCGGTTTCGGCCAGACGGTACTCTTCTGCAGAGATGTCGCAGTCGCGGGCGATATCGTCGGCAGTCAGTTCCAATACGTCACGCAGTCCGCGCAGGCGTTCGGCTATTTGTCTGATTTGTTCGTCCATAATTATATTTTTTTAATGGGTTGTTATTAAAGTGTGGCAATGTGCCAATAGGCTGCACAATGTTTAATTATACCGTAGCTCATAGGCATATCGGGACATCGTTACATTAGCACATTAAATATCATTTACTCGCTTTGATGGCTTTAATCACAGTGGAGGTGAATCCTTCATGTTCCAGCTCGTTGATTCCCTTGATGGTAATTCCTCCGGGGGTACACACCTTGTCAATCTCAACACTGGGGTGCGTGTCGTTGTTCAGAATCAGCTCGGCTGCCCCTTTCACGGATTGTGCCACCATGCGCATGCCGTCTTTGGGATAGATACCCATTTCAACGCCGGCCTGCATGGCTGCCTGGATATACTTAAGCACGTAGGCGATGCCGCAGGAAGTCATGGCAGTGGTTGCCGCAATCTTTTCTTCGGGAATGAGCATGGCGAGTCCCATCTGGTTGAAAATGTCCAGCATCAGTTGCTCCTGCTCCTTGGTGGCATTGCGGCTGGCGATGAGTGTCATGCTTTCCATCTCGCTGATGGCGGTATTGGGAATAAGACGGAACATGGTCATTTCTTTGTCTGCTACATAGTGTGTCAGCTCTTCAAAAGGAATGCCGGCTGCAACGGATATAAGAATCTCTGTGCCTTTTAGTTCCAGTTCCTTTATCACTGGCTCCATCAGCCATGGCTTCACGGCAAAGATTATCATATCTGCACCGGCTGCCGCTTCCTGGTTGTCATTGGTCACTTGCAATGCGGGGAATTCTGCCTTCAGCTTGTCCAGCTTGCCCTGGGTGGGGTTGGAGACAATGATGTTACCGGCAGGGATGATTGTTCCTTTTGCCAGCCCTCGGGCAATGGCTCCCCCCATATTTCCTGCACCGATAATTGCTGCTTTCATATCTTTTTGTTGTTAAAAGAGTTGTTTTGCTGGCAAAGGTAGATAAATTTTCTACAAAAAACGACCGAGAGAGAAAGGTATTCTGCTTTTCGGTCGTTTCTTTTGCTGGCTGATTATTTGTGTCAAATATTAAAGTACTTTCTTGAAGCGTTCCAAGAATTCCTTTGCTTCATCCATGCCGAGGCACAGAGGCGGCAGCAGGCGAAGTACATTCGTACCGCTTACACCGGTGAATACATGCTGCTCTTTCAGTAGTCTTAGGCGCAGTTCCTTGATGGGTTCTTCAAATTCCAGCCCTATCATGAGTCCGCGTCCGCGAACGTCCTTGATTTGAGGGAATTTCTTTAGTTCCGTTATCAGGAAGTTGCCGACTTGGGCTGCATTCTCTATCAGGTTTTCCTGCTCTATCACATCCAGCACGGCAAGGGCGGCACTGCAAGCCAGGTGGTTTCCACCGAAAGTGGTTCCAAGTTGCCCGTATACTGGTGTAAACATTGGGCTGATGAGTACGCCTGCCATCGGGAAACCATTGCCGATGCCTTTTGCCACGGTGATGATGTCGGCTTTGATGCCGTTGTACTGATGGGCGAAGAACTTGCCGCTGCGTCCGTAGCCGCTTTGGATTTCATCGAGAATCAAGACCGTGTTGTATTCCGTACAAGTCTGGCGGAGAGCCTGCATGAATTCGTCTGTCGGCAGTTGGATGCCGCCTACACCTTGTATGCCTTCGATAATCACTGCGCAGACATCTCCTTTGGACAATTCGGCCTTCATGGCTTCGATGTCGTTCAACGGGAGGTAGGTGACGTGCCCGCAGTTGTTGATGGGAGCGATGATTTTAGGATTGTTCGTTACTTCCACCGCCAGTGAGGTACGTCCGTGGAATGCTTTTGAGAAGGATATCACACGGGTACGGCCATTGTAGAAGGAGGCGAGTTTCAAGGCGTTTTCATTGGCTTCGGCACCGCTGTTGATGAGGAAGAATGAGTAGTCGTCATAGCCACAGACTTTTCCCAAGCGTTCTGCCACTTGCTGTTGCAGCTTGTTAATTACTGAGTTTGAGTAGAATCCTAACGTAGCAACTTGGTTACTCACCATCTCTACATAATGTGGATGTGCATGTCCGATTGAGATGACTGCATGGCCACCGTAGAGGTCGAGGTATTCGGTACCGTTCTCGTCCCATACATGGCAGCCTTTTCCTTTGACGATGTTGATGTCAAAGAGAGGGTATACGTCGAATAAATTCATTTTTTTTAGAATGCAGAAGGTTTCAACCGTAATCCTACGGTCTCTTCCAGGTTAAACATTAAATTCATGTTGTGGACTGCTTGTCCGCTGGCACCTTTCAGGAGGTTGTCGATGCAGGAAATGATAAGCAGCTTGTCACCGTGCTTCTCCAGGTGGATGAGGCATTTATTGGTATTCACCACTTGTTTCAGGTCAATGTTCTTTTCCACGACAAATGTAAAGGAATCTTTGGCGTAGTATTCTTCGTACATACGGATGATTTCTTCCAGAGCCACTTTGGTCTTTACTACGATGGTAGTGAAGATACCGCGCGGGAAGTCACCCCGGTAGGGGATAAAATCTATTTCTGCATCGAAACTGTTTTGCAGCTGGCGGAGTGATTGCTTGATTTCGGGCACGTGCTGGTGCTCGAAAGCTTTGTAAACACTCATGTTGTTGTTGCGCCAGCTGAAGTGGCTCGTGGCACCCGGTTTCACTCCGGCACCCGTACTTCCGGTGATGGCATTCACCATGATGTCATCATTCAGCATCAGGTGCTTGGCGAGCGGCAGCAGCCCCAATTGTATGCAGGTGGCAAAGCAGCCCGGATTGGCTACATGCTTTGCCTTGCAGGTGGCGCGGCGGTTCAGTTCCGGCAAGCCGTAAATGAAGTCGTGGTCAGGAGAGGCTATGCGGTAGTCCATGGAGAGGTCGATGATTCTCAACTCCTCGGGCACGTTGTGGCTTTCGAGGAATTTTCTCGTGTCGCCATGTGCCGTACAGAAAAACAGCACGTCGATTTCTTCCAACGGAAGCTGGTCGGTAAATACCAAATCTGTTTCACCGTACAGTCCTTCGTGTACATCAGTAATTTTGTTGCCGGCGTTGCTTGAACTGTTTATGAATACGATTTCCGCTTCCGGATGGTTGAGCAGTAAACGTATCAGTTCGCCTGCCGTGTATCCGGCTCCGCCGATGATTCCTACTTTAATCAT
>ERZ857521.2851-NODE-2851-length-15501-cov-4.579503_pt1 | contig 15501 bp, 14 predicted proteins | sample MGYA00519701_ERZ857521 | MGnify/ENA primary metagenome ERZ857521 (study PRJEB31778, sample SAMEA3449346) | human gut metagenome | biome: human gut; feature: human-associated habitat; material: faeces | place: United Kingdom | collected 2010/2012 ...
CAGTTTTTCCGGAAAGAACGAGATGACTTTATCGGTAACCTTTAATTTCCCTTCTGCGACGGCAAATCCTATAGCTGTCGAAGTAAAAGACTTGCTGACGGAGTTCAGTATATGAGGAACGTCCGGTTTTCCATCGCCGAACCATTGCTCGGCGATGACTTTCCCATGTTGTACCACCATAATACTATGCATATTTACATTTTTCTTTTTGATAGCTTTTACATATTCGGGCAAATTCTTTTTCAGAGATGCCGGGGCTTCCCCTCTTGGCAGGTTTTTATCGGTTGGCAGGCTTTGTCCTTCAATGGAAGATGCTGGATAATCATAAAAAATATTATCCGCAAAAGCAGCATTTGATGCACATAACGCAGCAATTATCAAACTATAACAAATAGGGTGTTTCATCTTGTAAATCGCTAAAATTTATGCAAAGCAACAAAATAATTATCAGAAATGAAAGATTTTTATTACCTTTGTAGCGTATTATAAAAGGAATTTGTAGGATGGATGCAAAAAAAGTTTTGTTTATAGCTCAGGAAATCGCCCCTTATTTGCCGGAATCTGAAATAGCGACGGTTTGTCGGAACTTACCACAAGGTATTCAAGAACGTGGTCGCGAAATCAGGACTTTCATGCCGAAGTTTGGTAATATAAACGAACGCCGTAATCAACTACATGAGGTAATCCGCCTTTCGGGAATGAATCTGATTATTGATGATACTGATCATCCATTAATCATAAAGGTAGCCTCAATTCAGGCTGCCCGTATGCAGGTTTACTTTATTGATAACGATGATTATTTCCTGCGCAAATCGACGGTGGCCGATGAAGAAGGAAACGAATTTGAAGATAATGACGAGCGCTGTATTTTTTATGTGCGTGGCGTGATGGAGACCGTCAAGAAACTTCGTTGGATTCCGGATGTGATTCATTGTCACGGCTGGATGGCGGCTTTGACCGGTTTGTATATTAAAAGAATGTATGCAGACGATCCTTGTCTGCGTAATGCCAAAGTGGTTTATTCTGTATATGATGATGAGTTTAAAAGCCCGATGAGTAGCAATTTTGCGGATAAACTGAAGGAAGATGGCGCGGAAGAGGCGGATCTGAAAGTTATTCGGGAAGATACAAGTTTTGTGGGATTGACAAAGCTGGCCGTAGATTTTGCGGATGGAATTATTCAAGGAAGCGAGACCATCAATCCGGAGATTGCGGAGTATATAGCAACCAAGCAAGTGCCGTTCTTGCCCAATCAGTCGCCCGAAACATATATTGATGAATATAATAAGTTCTATGATGTAGTTTTGGCATCTAATTAATATAATGTAATAAAGATGGAGATTAAAAATCTTATACTTGGGTTCGCTCTGGGAGGTGTTCTACTGAGTGGATGTAATGATGAATTGAGTCAGGTTGGTCCAAGTATTCAGCCGGATGCTGACCGTTCTTTTGTCTATGCCGATACATTTTATGTGGAGGCATCGACAGTCAAGTTGGATTCTGTGTATGCCCGTACGGTGAGTGGTTTGTTGGGGGATATTTATGACCCTTTGTATGGACATCTGACGACAGATTATATTTGCCAGTTCTATTGTCCGGAAGATTATAAGTTCGCGCATGAGCCGCTTGATGGGAAAGTGGATTCGATGGCTTTCTTTATTATGTATAACCGGGGAGAGAACGGGTATATGGGGGATTCGCTGGCACCTATGACTGCACAGGTCTATCAGGTGACAAAGCCTTTGGAGAGAAACTATTATACCAACATGGATCCGAAGCAGTATTGCGATATGCAGACTTTGCTGGGAGAGAAAACCTATACGGCTTATGACATGAGCATCTCGGATTCGATACGTAATATCACAGATTCTTCTGATCCGAATTACTATACGCCTAATGTGCGGATCCGTATCTCGACTGATGTGGCTCAGCGGTTCTATGATGAAACGGTAAATAATCCCGAAACATTCCAGAATCAAGATTCGTTCAACCAGTTCTTCCCGGGCTTTTATGTGACGACAAGCTTCGGAACGGGTAGTATTCTCAAGGTTGCCCAGTCTTCTTTCTTTATTTATTATAAGTATCAGACTACGAACGAGGCGGGAAGGGATACCATTATCCATACTCGTGAACAGTTTAATGTAACAAAGGAGGTTATTCAGATGAACCGGATGGAGAATGCGAATATAGAGCACCTGCTGGAGCCCAACGAGGAATATACCTATATGAAGACGCCATCGGGGGTTTGTACACGGATTGTTATCCCTGCGGCTGAAATTGGTCGCCGCATCGGAGACCATATTCTTAATAATCTGAATTTCACTATGGAGGCTATGCCTCAGGAGGATTGGCTTTATGCTCTTGAAGCTCCAAGCTATGTGATGCTTATGCCGGAGGATTCGGTGAAGAGTTTTTTTGAAAATAATAAGATAGAAGATAACATAACCGCGTTCCGTGGGGATTATAGCACGAGCACGAGGGTTTATTCTTTCGGAAATATTTCGAATGTCTTGCAATTACATTTGGAGAGTAACCCGGACGAGGATTTGAGATTGCTGGTGATTCCGGTGAACCGGACTTATGAGACGAGTCAATATACAGAAGGTGGCATTACGACTTCTATCAGTAATTATTTAATTCCTTCGGCGGTGAAGCTGAAGAAAGATAAAGAATCACGGAAGATAGTTGTTCTTACGAGTCAATATGACCAATAGTTTAATTGTTTCATAGTTATTTTCGATACACGAGTCGGGCGGAACTTCTGCTTGGCTCGTGTTTGGTTTTATCGAGGTATGCGAGAAGAGGTATTGAAGAAATTGCAAGTCTTAGCCGAGTCGGCCAAATATGACGTTTCGTGCGCTTCCAGCGGAGTAGGACGGAAACATCGGGACGGCGCTGTAGGAAGTGCGGCGGGGTGGGGTATTTGCCATAGCTTTGCCGAAGATGGGCGGTGCATCTCTCTGCTCAAGATTATGCTGACCAACTATTGTATGTTTGATTGTGCTTATTGTATCAATCGGGTGAGCAATGATATCCCTCGGGCCACACTTTCGGTTACCGAACTTGTCGAGTTGACTATGGAATTCTACCGGCGTAATTATATCGAGGGGCTTTTCTTGAGTTCAGGTGTAGTGCGTAATGCGGATTATACCATGGAGCGTCTGGTTCGTGTGGTGAAAGATCTCCGTACCGTACATCACTTCAATGGATATATTCATTTGAAAAGCATACCCGGGGCCAGTCAGGAACTGGTGAATGAAGCTGGCCGATATGCAGACCGTATGAGTGTCAATATAGAGATACCCAATGAACAGAGTTTGAAGCGGCTTGCTCCGGATAAGAACTTTCAGAGCGTTTTTACGCCGATGCGTTACATTCAACAGGGAGCCTTGCAGGCCGCCGAGGAGCGGAAGCGTTTCCGTTTTGCGCCTCGTTTTGCTCCGGCCGGACAAAGTACTCAGATGATTGTGGGTGCTACCCCGGATAGCGATCGGGATATCCTGCGTCTTTCTTCTGCCCTATACCAACGTCCAACGATGAAGCGTGTTTATTATTCGGGGTATATTCATGTAAACACCTATGATACCCGCTTGCCAGCCTTGCCTCAAGCACCTTTGGTGCGCGAAAATCGTCTTTATCAGGCAGACTGGCTGTTACGTTTTTATCAGTTTAAGGTAGATGAGATTGTTGATGATACCTATCCCAATCTGGATTTGGAGATAGATCCTAAACTGTCGTGGGCATTGCGTCATCCGGAACTTTTTCCGGTAGATGTGAATAAAGCGGATTACGAGTTGTTGTTGCGTGTTCCCGGGATAGGGGTGAAATCGGCTAAACTGATACTTCTATCACGCCGGTATGGCTTGCTTACTTCGGAGCAATTAAAGAAAATGGGGGTTGTTTGGAAGAAAGCGCAATACTTTGTCGTCTGTCGGGAGCTGCCTCTGTCTACGGTTCAGGAATTGACCCCGGAAGTTGTACGTCGTCTGCTTGTCAAGAAACCGTCCGGTGATAGTCGCCAACTTATCCTTCCTTTTGATGATTGATTATGTTTTTCTTCATTTATGATAAAACATTCGAAGGCTTATTGACAGCTTTGTTTCACGCTTATAACCGTCGTGTATTTCCTGACAGGCTACTTCAGGAATCTGAGCCATTGCCTCTTTTTTGTGAGGAGGTGTTTACGGTAGTAACGGATAGAACCTTGGCAGACCGGGTATGGCGTGGGGCGGAGAGATTGCTTTCGGCTCATTTCCTCAATGGAATAACTTCCTGCTGGCTTTCCGAGCAATCGCATGTGGATGAATTGCTTTTTCGTTATCTGCGCAAAGTGTTCGATTCCCAAGGTAAGAGTGTGTTCAATATGAGGGATGCGGACGTGGCCGAGATGAGTCGTTTGTGGAAAAAAGTGAACAATGAGGCTTCTCGGGTTATTCAGTTTGCCCGTTTTCAGAAAACCGCTGATGATATTTATTTTGCGGCTACGGCACCGGTTTATAATGTGTTGCCACTTACGATGGATTATTTTACCGATCGTTTTGCAGACCAGCATTGGCTGGTTTATGACGTAAAACGGCAATACGGCTATTATTATGACGGACAAAAGGCAGAAGAGGTGCGTTTTGGGCAGGATACCGAATTTCTTGCTTCGGGAATCCTTCCGGATGAATTATTAGCGAAAGATGAATTGCTCTATCAGACGCTTTGGCAAACCTACTTCCGCTCAATTGCCATCAAAGAAAGATTGAATCCGCGGCTTCATCGGCAGGAATTACCGGCGCGGTTTTGGCCTTACCTTACCGAGAAGCGGAAACATTAAGCGGTTCTTGGGGGATAATAAGAAGCTGCATAAACTGTTTTCCGAAGAATTTCAAAACAGCTTCTAAGATTATAACCCTGTCAGATAACTTTTCAATGTCTCCACATAATCGGCCATGGCTTTGCGGCCTTTGTCGGTAATCCGGCAAGTCGTATGAGGCTTTTTCCCGATGAAACTTTTTTCGATGGTCAGATAACCGGCTGTGTTGAGTTTATCTAATTGTACGCTTAAGTTTCCTCCGGTCGCTTCGGTTTTTTCCCGTAGATAGACGAAATCGGCCTCTTCCGCACTAAGCAGGATAGACATCACCGCCAAACGGAGTTGCGAATGCAATAAAGGATCTAACTCTTTCATGCAGCTGACATTTTTGCGGCCATGTGGTTGAGGGCATGACCGGGAATTACCATCATGATCAGAAATACAATTGCAAAGAAAGGCAATTGGTCTGCTCCTTTTATTATCAGACACCCTATGGAAAGCAAGGAGCCTAATATTCCGCAGATAGCCAGAATACGGAACTTGATAATCATTCCGGATAGAGCCGTACCCATTCCCATCAGCAGGAGAATGATGAATAAGATGGGAATATGCCACAAGAACATAGAAATCCCTGAAATGAGGATTCCGGCGATCCCGAAGACAGTCCATACTTGTCCGATGATACGATCTATATAAGTCTTGATCATTTGTTCGTTACGCCGACTTATATAAATCGTTACAGGGTAGCAAACTGCTGGTAGGAGGAACCAGAGAAAGTTCCACTGCGGATTGGCCGTCTCCCGAATGAGTAGCCAGATGACGAGCGAAAGAATTGCGGTCATATATCCCCAAATTAAAAATGGAGTTCCGGCATTCTTTGCCAGACGGTATTGTGTCTGTTGTATCATTTGTGCAATAAGTTGCAAGCTTTCTTTTTCGGATAATTGTTTATTTTCCATATGCGATGTGATTTATTTTATAAACAGGTCAAAATTACATTTTATTATTTAAACGTGCACGTTCTTTCGCGGAATTCTTTTCTACTGAGGAGGTCCGGATGCTTTTTCCTACCGAGAAATTCCAGGTGATACTGGCTTGCAAGGTGCGTCCCCGTGAGGAGGCATCTGTCTGGAGGTGAGTTGTATAGTCGGATACCCGGCTTACATAGCCTGTTCGTTGATTGAAGATATTGTTCAGGCTAAGTCGGACCGCCCATTTTCCCTCGTGCCATTTCTTGCGCAGATGCAAATTAAACCGGTGCGTCGGATTTACTTCGCTATTTCCTGAATACAGTCGTGAAGCTCCGTTATATTGGGCTTCTATCTGGAAATTTTCGGGAAGATAGAACGTTGCGGTTGCATTGCCGAAATACAGATAGTGCGGAGTGAATTTTTCTGATTCCGCAAATTGTATGTCCTGTTTTACACCGATAATATTTGTATTCAGTCCGAACCAATAGACTGGTTGCCAAGGGATATTGAAGGCAACGAACCAATGGTTCTCGCGATGGTGATTGGCGTAGGTCACGTAAGAAATATCCGGATCGGAAGCATCTTGTAACGTGAACGCCCGAATCAGATCCCGATGTAAATTGCCTCCAATTGTCAGGGTATATCGGTAGTTCCATACGAATGTCAGGCTAAAACGATGGATGTAGGTGGGGCGCAACGCCGGATTGCCTATCGTATAGCTATAATCCGATGTCTGGATCCGGTTAGGGTTCAGTTCTGCGAAGGGCGGACGCTCTATATAACGTGCATATTGGGCAACCCAAAGTTTCTGATGCAGGTTATCCATGGCCCACGAAAGGTCAAGATGAGGAAAGAGTGAGAGGTCATTCCGGGTCAAATGTTCCGTACGATTGGCCGTATGCGTATATTCCGCCCGGAGCCCGGCCTTCAAAGACCATCCCTTCCATTCTTTTCCGAAAGAGGCATATAGAGCCGCAATATGTTCCTGGTAATCCAGTGCATAGTCATACGCGGGAATAGGTCTCCACATCGTTTCTTGCCACCAGCCTTCTGAATACGCGGCATCTTCCATTCCCGTAAAAGTATATTCAGCTCCCAAAGACCAGCTCGTTTTTGGGTTGTGGGAATAGGACCAGTTGGTTTCTACGCTGGCAATCCGGTAATCGACCTGGCTCTTCATCCGATAGAGCGTATCTGATGTACTATTCATGCTATTTTGTCGGATATTATAACGATTGTTTCCTTCTGATTTTTTGGAAACATAATCCGCAAGCACTTTGAAAGTCGAATGTTCTTGTGTATAGCGATAATTGAAGCTTCCTGCCATCATCCGATACTTCTCTTGTTGAAAATAATTACCTATATTATATAAGGTATAATTCGGAGTATGTAACCCGGAGTAGCCTTTTAAGGTACGCTCGGCTTGATGGTGCAGGTATTCCCATTCTCCTCCAAACGAATGAACCGAGTCGGGGTGGAATAGCAATCCCAAACGGGATGTCGCGTATAGGTTGGGCGTATCAAATTGAGCGTTATTCTGAAATCCCTTATCCGAAACCGCATACGTCCGATTCTCCTCCAAAGAGCCATCCGAACGTGGGGCCTGGTTCCAGATGATGGAGCCGTAGGTGTCCCATTTCCCTTGATGTCCGTTCCAGCTTAAATGCGGTTGATACCGGAAAAATCCCCGGGCGGCATACGAGTTGAGGGTGGCATTCCCTTGCCAACCCTTGTCCTCGGATTGACGCAGGCGGATATAGATGGCACCTCCTTTCGATTGTGCGTCTTGGTCGGCTCCGGCAAAGGGTTCTACTTCAATACTACGGATATCATCAGAACGTAAAGATTGCAAGTAGGAGGTAAGTAACTCTCCCTCCAACCGGATTTCCCGTTCGTTGACATACACTTTTGTACCGGAACTCCCATTAATCGAGATTTTCCCGTCTGAAATCCAGACACCTGGAGCTTGTTGCAGCAATTCCATACCGTCTTGGTTCAAGGCCTTGGGGACTTGCACGACATAGCGGTCCGCCTTTCGTTGGATTCGGTTGGCAGATACCCGGAGCTCGCCAAGCTTTTGGATTGAGGCCTGTAATCGGAACGTATCACATACGGAAGCGAGTATCTCCCGTCTTTCGGTAAGTGGTTCAAATCCTACGCATTGCATACGGATTTGATAAGTTCCCGGTACGATTTCCAGGTGGAAATATCCACAACTATCGGTGATAGCCCCAAATTGCCGCTCGGTTCCGGATAAAAGAATCGTTGCAAATCCGATACCCTTTTCTCGGTCATCCAGAAGGTGCCCTGTAAAAGTAATCGCGGACTGTGCTATGCTTATCCGGATCCCGAGCAAACAAATTAAAAGTAGGAGAATACCTTTCATACTATTCTGGATTAGGTAGATAATATAAAGTCATCTCACACGCGGATTTTCCCGGTTCAACTTGATAATAGCATTGTGCTACGCCTTCGAGAGGCTGCTTTTGCTCGTTCATGTCCAATTGCCAATTGCTATTCTCGTCATGGAATACTGATAACATGTATTTCTCTTCGGTCAGGCCTTTCAGGAGGAGCGTCACCTGACCTCGTTTCGCCCGGACCGAACTATAAATAGGTTGGCTCTCTTTATCCTTCTGAGCCATAATCAATATATTACCTGTTTCGCTTCGAATACCGTTGACTTTCACCTTGACATCGTGTGTTTGGGCATGTATGCCCATAGTCCCTAAAATGAACAGACCTATTATATAGGTACGTTTCACAACCTCTTTTTTTAGACTTAAGACTTTCATACGTTGAATGCTTTTAGGATTAAACAAATAAGTTTATTTTATAAACCAAATGAGGCTAAAAAATAGCCGGGAGGCGCGCACTCTTCGGCTATCTGTCTGCAAATATAGATAAGTTTATTTTATAAACAAAGAGAAAGAAGAAAATATTTTGAAAAAAACTTCCAATGTTTTGTTTGCATCACCCGGGTGATTTAATTGCATCACTTAGGTGATTTAATTACATCACTTGGGTGAATTAATTGCATCACCCGGGTGATGCAATTAATTGGGTGGAAACTTTAAGAAAAAGGAAAGTTTTCAGACGTGGAATTGGAGGGAAATCGGTGGAAAAATGAAGAAGGGGTTGTTTGGTATGAAAAAAAGATGTATCTTTGCAACGTTTTCCATCTCCGTGTGATGGGAAAATTAGAAATAATTTTGAGTAACACAATTAATTGATTAAGATGAAAACATTTCAATTAGAAGGTAAATCGAGAGAAATTGCTGAACGTTCGGCAGACCAAAAAAGATCGTTGAAGGCAATGCGTAAGAACAACGAAATCCCGGCTGTATTATATGGCGGAGAAAATGTAGTTCACTTTACAGTAGCAGCTAACGCGGTTCGTAATTTGGTTTATACACCGGAGATCTATGTTGTTGAATTGACTATCGATGGCGTTAAGAGAATGGCGATAATGAAAGAACTTCAGTTCCATCCGGTAAGCGATGCGCTTTTGCACCTGGACTTCTTGGAAGTATTCCCGGAAAAGCCTATCGTAATGGAAGTACCGGTAGTGTTGGAAGGTCACGCTGAAGGTGTTAAAGCCGGTGGTAAGTTGCAATTGCAGATGAGAAAGCTGAAAGTGAAAGCTGTTTACTCGGAAATTCCTGAAAAATTGGTTATCAATGTTGATAACTTAGGATTGGGCAAGACAATGCAGGTTGGCGATATCCACTTCGAAGGTTTGGAAATCATGAATGCCAAGAATGCGGTGGTTTGCGCAGTTCAGTTGACTCGTGCCGCTCGTGGTGCACAGGCAAAGGCATAAAGTAGCCAGTTTTAATTTTTTTAGAATCATAATAAATAAATTAAAGTATTTGGAGGGTTTGTTCGTGAGAATAAGCCCTTCTTTTTTGTGGAATAAGGAATAAGATGAAATATTTAATTGTAGGATTAGGAAATATCGGTTCGGAATATTGGGGAACCCGTCATAATATCGGATTTCGGGTGGTGAACCATCTGGTAGAAGAGGGCGGGGCTTCTTTTTCCGAGGAGCGTTATGGCGCTATCGCTCGGATGCGCGTGAAAAATTGCGAGTTGGTGGTGCTCAAGCCCAACACGTTCATGAACCTGAGCGGGAATGCCGTGCGCTACTGGTTGCAGAAAGAGAATATTCCGATAGAAAATCTGCTGATTGTGGTAGATGACTTGGCCCTGCCTTTTGGTACGTTGCGTTTGAAACCGAAGGGGAGCGATGCTGGGCATAACGGCTTGAAGAATATAGCCGAGTTATTGAATACGCAAAATTACGCCCGTCTGCGCTTTGGTATAGGGAATGATTTTCCGAAAGGTGGGCAGATTGATTTTGTGTTGGGAAAATTCCCCCCGGAGGAATTGGCCTTGATGCCCGAAAAACTGGATCGGGCGGTGGAAATCATCAAGAGCTTCTGCCTGGCGGGAATACAGATAACGATGAATCAATATAATAATAAATGAGTTTGTGATCTTTTTTAAGGTCATGGGAAAAGTTGAGGTGAAAACTTATCGACTTAAAAAGCTTAAATGGATATGAATGAGGTTCGTATAGACAAATGGATGTGGGCAACGCGGATATTCAAGACGCGTAGCATTGCGGCCGACGCTTGTAAGAAAGGACGTGTGATGATTAATGGCGTGTCGGTAAAACCATCCCGGATGATAAAAGTAGATGATGTCATTCAGGTCCGGAAGCCGCCGGTTACCTTTTCGTTCAAGGTGTTGGCTTTAACTGAAAACCGTATGGGGGCGAAGCTGGTTCCTCAGTTTATGGAGAATGTAACGACTCCGGATCAGTATGAAATCTTGGAGATGAACCGCATCTCCGGCTTTGTGAATCGGGCCAAGGGATTGGGGCGGCCTACCAAGAAGGATCGTCGCGATTTGGAGCAATTCACCGGCTCTGATTTCTACGAGGCGGAGGATGACTTTAATTTCGACTTTGATTTTGATTCGGATGATGAGGAGGAATAAACGAAAATCCGTCCTATCCTCGCGAACTGGACGGATTGCAAACCTAACTTAATTCTAATACCATGAAAAACACTATATACTTAGAACAAGGCCGGTTGAAAAAAGTTCACGGTTTTTGCGATATTTTTGCGGAAAAACAGTATCTTTATTCGCGATTATAAATGTATTAAACTTCTAGGACACATGAAAAATCATTTATTGCTTTTCGGAATGCTGGCTTTGAGTGCCAATCTATGGGCGACAGATACGTTGTTTGTCCATGCTCCGCAGGTGCCTTTATTGACCAATCAGCGTGATAACGTCTTGTTTGAAATCCGATTGAATGCAGACAAAGGCGATGTGCTGAATGAACTGGCCCTGGAGTTTGATGAATCAGCAGATTTATCGAACATAGAGTCGGTTCGTCTTTTTTATAGCGGGACGGAGGCCGTGGCGCGTGAAGGCGAGCACTTCAGTCCGGTACACTATATTTCTCATAAGGCCGGTGAAGTGAGCGAAGCAAATCGTGATTATTCGGTGAAGCAAGATGAACGGAGAGAGGAGGTAGGACGGAGCATACTCTTGAAAAGCCGTCAGCCTATGTTGCAAGGTACGAATTATTTCTGGGTGAGCCTGCAAATGAAGCGCACGACCCCTCTTCAGGAAACGATAGCTGCGGATGTGCAATATGCGAAAATTAATCGGAAAAATGCCGTTATTGAAGGCGATAAGCAAACGCCAAGGCGTAAAATGGCGTGGGCGGTTCGTCAGGCTTGGGACGATGGTTTTGCCGCTTTCCGTATTCCGGGAATCGTAACAACCAACAAGGGGACCTTGATCAGTTGCTATGATGTGCGGTATAATAGTTCGGTAGACCTCCAGGAAAAGATTGATATTGGCATCAGCCGGAGCACGGATAAAGGGAAAAGCTGGGAACCGATGCAGATTGCGATGTCGATGGGGGCTCATGGCGGATTGCCTCATGCCCAAAATGGAGTGGGAGATCCTTGCATTCTGGTGGATGAGCAGACGAATACGATATGGATAGCTGCGGCTTGGTGTCATGGAATGGGCAACCAGCGGGCTTGGTTTAATTCGCAACAAGGAATGTCGCCGGATGAAACCGGACAATTGTTGCTGGTTAAGAGTGAGGATGACGGAAAAACCTGGAGCAAACCTATCAATATCACCGAACAAGTGAAGGATCCTTCCTGGCATTTCTTGTTGCAAGGACCGGGGCGAGGCATTACCATGAAAGACGGAACATTGGTCTTTCCGATTCAGTTCATCGACTCGACGCGTGTGCCCAATGCCGGAATCATGTATAGCAAAGATAAGGGAAAGAGCTGGAAGCTGCACAATGCGGCACGCTCCAATACGACAGAATCGCAGGTGGCAGAGATCGAACCCGGTGTTTTGATGCTGAATATGCGGGATAATCGCGGAGGAAGCCGCGCCGTTTCCATTACAAAAGATTTGGGAATGACTTGGGAAGAGCATCCGTCTAATCGTTCAGCTTTGCCGGAGCCGGTTTGCATGGCAAGTCTCATTCATGTGGATGCGGATAAGAACTGCTTGGGAAAGGAACTTCTTCTTTTCTCGAATCCGAACTCGACAAAGCATCGGGATTATATTACCGTCAAGGCAAGTTTGGATGGAGGTATTACTTGGCCGGACGAATATCAGCTATTGTTGGATGAGGGCACTGGTTGGGGCTATTCCTGTCTGACTATGATTGATGAGGAGACTATCGGAATCCTTTATGAATCCAGCGTAGCGCACATGACGTTTCAGGTGATTTCTTTGAGGGAACTGGTTAAATAAGTATGGAGTTGTCGGATGGTTAGGAGTTAAATGATTTAGAGGAGTTAATGAAGTTAGAGCTGATACTTTTTGTATGTATGAACAAAAGCATTTGGCTCTAACTTCTTTAACTCCTCTAACTTCTTATTAACTCCTATCTTTTTTTATTTGAAATAGCGGTTAAACAAACCTTCAAATCCTTTACCATGACGCGCTTCGTCTTTTGCCATTTCGTGAACCGTGTCGTGGATAGCATCCAGATTCAATTGTTTAGCACGAGTAGCAATGCGCTTCTTGTCTTCGCAAGCACCAGCTTCAGCGTTCATGCGCTTTTCCAAGTTTGTCTTTGTATCCCAAACTACATCGCCTAATAATTCAGCGAATTTAGCGGCGTGTTCAGCCTCTTCCCAAGCATAACGCTTGAAAGCTTCAGCTACTTCAGGATAACCTTCGCGGTCTGCCTGGCGGCTCATCGCCAAATACATTCCCACTTCGGTACATTCGCCCATGAAATGCGCATTCAAATCCTTAATCATTTCTTCATCGCAACCTTTTGCAACACCGATCACGTGTTCGTCGGCGAAAGTCAATGCGCCGGTAGTTTCTACCAATTCTTTAAACTTGCTCTTCGGCTGCTTGCATTGCGGGCAGAAATCAGGAGCTTCGTCACCTTCATGAACATAACCACATACTGTGCAAATCCATTTCTTTTTCATATCGCTAATTCTTTTATTGAGTTTAACACTATTGTTTTATTTTCTCATTGCAAAGATAATCCCAACTTTTTAATTTGTCAAGAAAGATGCAATCGAATTACTTTATGGAGATATTGAATTTATTTATCAGGCTAAGTGTCATATATACCAGTGGAAAATAGGTAGTTTTCTTGTAAATAACTAATTCTTTTCCTACTTTTGCCCACTATAAAGAATAAATAAGTATGAAAAAGCACGAACTTTGTTGTATCGGACATATCACGCACGATAAGATTGTAACGCCCCGAAAGACGGCTCACATGCCGGGTGGAACTTCTTATTATTTTTCGCACGCTATCCGACATTTTGATGATATTGATTATGCCTTGGTAACGGCTTTGGGGCAGGAGGATATGCACGTGGTGGATGAATTGCGCCGGTTGGGCGTTCAGGTAGAGGTGATGCCAAGTCGCGAGTCGGTCTATTTTGAGAATATCTATGGAGAAAACCAGGATAACCGTACACAACGGGTGCTGGCGAAAGCAGATCCTTTTACCATAGATTATCTACAGAATATAGAAGCGGATATATTTCATTTGGGAAGTCTGCTAGCCGATGATTTCTCATTGGATGTGGTAAAGTACCTGTCGGGCAAGGGACGTATATCCATTGATTCGCAAGGCTATTTACGCGAGGTGCGGGATACGCATGTCTATGCCGTGGACTGGAATCAGAAACGCGATTTCCTGCAATACGTTTATTTCTTGAAGGCTAACGAGCAGGAGACTTTGGCGCTTACGGGAACAAGCGATGTGGAAAAGGCCGCTAAGGAATTGTATAGCTGGGGCGTAAAAGAGGTACTGTTGACGTTAGGAAGCAATGGTTCAGTGATTTATGACGGGAAGGATTTCCATCTGATTCCGGCGTATAAGCCAACGGATACTGTAGATGCAACGGGGTGTGGTGATACCTATATGACCGGATACCTATATTGCCGGGCAAAGGACAAGAGCATTGACGAGGCGGGACGTTTTGCAGCGGCTATCTCAACGCTGAAGATTGAAGCTATGGGACCATTCTCCGGAACGAAAGCCGACATCGAGCAATGCATCCGGACGGCCGAGCAGACGATGCCGGTGTTGGAATAGGTCAAGAAGCTAAGAAAGATTATGTACTGGGGACTATGTGTCGCAGTAATGGATGAATTTTCATTATCTATAATAAAAAGTCCCCATTCATTTCTTTAATTAAAAAATATGTGTACATTTGGAGCGTCATCATAAATTTAATCGATCATGAAAAAATACATGTTCCTTATCATCCTATTTACATTTTCCGCCTTTTATGGGAAAAGTGAAAATGATGTAATAATTATCGATTCTTCCGATACGATCCCTTGCTTTAAATTATCGGAGGTAGCTCAAAGCGTTGATACCGTTTCGTTAAAAATAAAAGGAATGGGGAGTGCTCAAAATGTATTTCTATCCGAAGATTATATCTTTCTCCGAGGTATGTCATCTGTCGCCCAATACACACGATCCGGGAAATTCCTCCGCATATTGGACTGTGAAGATTACACAATGGATATTGCCGGAGATACCACAAAAAAAGAATTGTATGTGTTTACAGGGGACCAAGGGAGACATGACGTAAGATGTTTCGATATGCATACCGGCAGATTGAAAAGAAAGTTTGCATTGGATTCACTGGATGTCACCAGCTGTGTCTTTTTTGAGAATGCGCTTTGGATGCTTCGGGGAGCATACCTAAATAGGGCTGTCGAATATTCTCTTTCTAAAATGGATTGTCAGACCGGGGATATACAGAATTTGGGGATTTTCTATAAAGAATCTTACGACAAGGGGGCTATTTTCCTTTCTAAAGGAAATTTCTCCATCTATCAAGGCCGATTGTTCTTTGCTTTGAATACAGGGAACACCGTGTATGAAATACGCGGGGACAAAATGGCTCCTTATTTGCAATGGCAGATTGAGCCGAATGAACATTACTTTCCTCAATATGAAGCGATTTGCAACAAAGCCAAGGTTGGGCGTTATTTATTTGTCAATTATAGATTGATGTTTTTGAAAGAAGGAGAAGGAGATGAAGATGAAGTTGCAAGCTATTGGTTTGTCAAGGATCTGGAAAGCGATCGGCAATTTAACGTCCACCTGGAATGGGAAAAAGGGGTGTGTATCCGGGGCACAGAAGATGATATCTGCCACAGCGGACGGTTTACATTCCAACCGCT
>ERZ857521.2854-NODE-2854-length-15487-cov-3.881739_pt1 | contig 15487 bp, 10 predicted proteins | sample MGYA00519701_ERZ857521 | MGnify/ENA primary metagenome ERZ857521 (study PRJEB31778, sample SAMEA3449346) | human gut metagenome | biome: human gut; feature: human-associated habitat; material: faeces | place: United Kingdom | collected 2010/2012 ...
CCGCCATCGTTTTATCCGCCGCGGCAGCCGATCGGATGAAACGTCCCGCTTCAGAGAGCCATTCCGCAGGCGGCCGTCAGGGCAACGGCGAGGAACACAACCCAATGGCGCAGGCGATGCCGGCAGGCCGCCGGGGAGCGGTCGACCGCCAGCACGGCCCGCCACGCTATGCCCCACCCCGCATAGGTCAGGGTCAGGAAGAGCTCCAGCACCGCATTGCGCGGAATCAGACCCAGGCCCAAAGCCAGGAAACAGCCGGCCGAGAGAGCGAGATCGACCGAGATGAGCTGAAACCCGCACCGGCCCAGCATCCAGGCGGCACGGCGCTCCGCCACCACGGCATCCTCCGGAGCACGGCCCGGCAACTCCCGTTCGGGACGCGCCTTCGCATAGAACCTCGTGCCGGCAACGACATGAACCCCGAAGGCCCCGGCGAGCATCACGCCCGCCGCAATAAACCAGGCATTCATAAGGCCGTCAGAACCGGACATACAACCATCCCGGCAACAGCCGCAGAATCCACGCAACCAACCGCCAGCGGCGGGTGACCGTTGCCACGGCACGCCGGCGGCGAATGGCCCGGAGCATGCCGTCGGCCACCCGGCCGACGGGCATCACCCAGAAGAGCCCCTCGCCCTTGGCCATGGCCGTATCGGTCAATCCGGGGCGCAGGTCGGTCACGACAATCGGCCGGTGCGAGCGGAGGGCACGCTGCCGCAGCCCCTCGGTATAGTTGATCTGATAGGCCTTCGAGGCGTTGTAGGCCGGAGCCGCACAGCTGCCGCGCAGGCCGCCGACCGAGGTGATCACCGCCAAATGCCCCCGGCCCTGCCGCTCGAAGTAGCCATAGGCCCAATCGACCACGGCGGTCCAGCCGACGACATTGGTCCGGATCGCCGGCAGTTCCAGCGCATAGTCCAGTTCCGGATTGAGCTCGCCCGCCCCCGCCGCCACCAGGCAGAGGTCCATGCCGCCCATCCGCTGCACGAGGCGTTCGAGCACTGCCACGGCAGCAGCCGGATCGGTCACATCGGCCGCAGCCTGAAAAAACGGATTTTCGGAGGGGTCGGAATCCCGTTCGGTGAGGGGTTCGGCCCGTCGCCCGACGATGCCGACCCGGCAGCCGGAGGCCGCCAGCCGTCCGGCCAGTGCGCGCCCGATCCCGGACGTCGCACCGATGACAAGTACACGTTCCATGGCCGCAAAGATAGACCTTCGGCCGTCCCGGAGCCTTGATCGGAATCAAGAAATCACCGGATGCGGCTCAAGGTTTCGGGACGGACGCCCAGATAGGAGGCCAGTTCGTGGAGCGGGATGAAATCCAGTACCCCGGGGCAGCGGGTCAGCAGGCGTTCGTAACGCTCCTGCGGCGTGGCGGCACAACGTTCCAGCAAACGCTCGTAGACCTCGGCCAGCAGGTGTTCGGCCAAACGGCGGCCCAGCCGTTCGTGGGCGGCATCGGCGGCATAGAAGGTCTCCAGGACTGCAGTGCCGACCTCCGTCACGCGGCTGTCACACATCGCCTCGATGGAGACCCACAAAGGGATGCCGTTGCAGTGCGAGATGTAGTCTCCGACAAACTCCCCGGCGAAGGCATACCCCACGATCCGGCGTTCGCCGTCGGCCGTCAGGTGGACGTAGCGGAAGGCCCCGGCAAGGGGCAGCCCGCAGGTGCGGTTCCGCACCCCCTGCCGGGCGAACTCTTCGCCGTTGCGGTAGGTCCGTTCGGTCCCCTCGGCGCGGAAAAACGCAGCAAGGGGCTCGAATGCCCCGTCGGCAAGATAGCGGTTGAATGGCGCACGGTCCACGCAGGAGGCTGCCTCGCCCTGCGCGGCAGCGGCAGCCGAGAAATCCGAAGTCTCCATCAGAAAGTCCGATTCAGGAATAGGTTCCGCCCAAAGATACGAAAAAGAGCGGACCCGGAAAAATTCCCGGATCCGCTCCGAAAGCGGACGGTGGAGGAGAACCGTCCTCTCGTAAAGTTCCGCTACCGGACGACGAACTCGGCCGACGAGTTCGACAGAGTGATCTTGCCTTCCTGCTCGGCCGTGATGTAGATCGTGGTCAGCTGATCACGTCCATTTGCGTCAATTTTCGTCAGTGCAGGACACTGCGTCACATCGAGCTCCTTCAGCTGATCGCCGGAGATATAATAGGCCGTCAAGTTGATCGACGTAACCCCGCTGCCGATGACGGTTATCTTCTCGACACCGATCCGCTGGCCCTGGGACAACTGGCAGGCATTCGCCCCCAGATTGATCTCGGAGAGCATGGTGTCGCCACCCGTATCCACGGATTTCACCTTCTCCAGACCGGAGATATCGATCGACTCCAGTTCGGGGTTATTACCCATGTTGCACTGGGTTATCCACGGGAAATTCTCGATGCCCTCGAACGACTTGATGTCGGCACCGTCGCCCTGCAGAATGTAATAGTAATAGTCATTGTCCTTGATCGTCTCCAGATCGACCGGAATCACCTCCGGCGACTCCTCATCGACGATCTTGATCCAGCCTTTCTCCTTCAGGCTCATCCTGAAGCCCTTGTCAGGAATGGTGATCATCTGTACACCCGGTGCCAACTGGCGCACCGAAAGCGTAAACTCAAAGCGTTTGTCGGCATCGGCGATCACCACGGAACCCGTTCGGGTCTCCGTACCCTCCGAAACCTGGAAGGTCAGGCGGTCGGTAGCCAGCGCCCTGGTGGCGGGAGCCTTCTCGTAGGTGATCCAGTCGGGCGTGGTCACCGTATACGCGATGTTGCTCTCGACATCGACCGAGAACGTCGCAGCTTCAAGTGTATCGAACTCGAATACCTTGTCGCCCTTGACGTTGAGGAAATCGCTCTGACGCTGCGAGACGGCGACCTCGACACTCAGGTCATGTCCCGAGACCGTCACCACGCTCTCACGCCCCGAGTAACCGCTGTTCTCCGAAGCCGTGAAGGTCAGGAGCAGGTCGCCGAACACATCCGTGAACTCGGGGGTGCCGATCCACGAATCGCCCCCGTCGGAGAGCGTACAGGTCAACTCCTCCTGCGGGATATTGGTGGCCAGTTTCACCGAGAACTCGCCCCCGGACTGAAGCACCGAGACTGCGGCATCGGAATCGAGCGACAGCACATAGCCCTCGCCGCAGGTCACCGTCAGACGGGCTACGGCACTGCCCGTAAAGAGTTTGAACTCCGACTGCAGGTTGCGGTCGGTGGCGTTGGGATCGATCGTGAAGACGACCGTATCGCCGGATTTGCCCTCCGTCACGGAAGGATGCGCCCACGTCGAGGTGCCAGACATCCGCCAGTCACCCGAGCTGGTCACCACGATCTCGTCCGTGCCGCCCTCGAAGTCCAGCGAAATCAAATCCTTCGAGAGGGAGATGCTGTCGCCCTTCGGTCCGTTGTCCGAATCGCTCTCCGAACAGCCGCACAGGCCCGACACCATGCATACGATTGCCAATAATATCTTTTTCATAGAAATAATCCGATTTTAAGAGTTCCTAATCACCTCACTACTGGGGACGGCTCAGCTCGAGGCGTTCCGTATCCTCTTTCTTGTAGTAATGGGTCACCTGATCGAGCGTCTCGTCGTAAAGGCCCGAGGCCACACTGCGCACCATCGTTACCTGACCGCGCCATGCATAGTTGTCCGGATTGAGCGAGAAGAACATGTAATGCCCGTATCCGGCCGCCTTCTGCTTGCGGGCCGTTTCCGTCGTCCAGTCACCCTTGAGCAGGTTCAGTTCGATCGAGGCACCCGCACAGTTCTTCAGCGGCATGCCCGTCATCGGCGTGGCACCCGGGTTGATCGAACTGTAGTCGGCAACGGCCACATCGACAAAATAGCCCGGATCGACCCCGTCCACCGCAGGGATGTACGGCGTAATGTTGCCCAGGTAGTAGACCATCACCGTCTTGTGGGGCATGGCCTTCTTGGTCTCGTAGAGCAGTCGGGCGGCAGCGGCCATCGAAGGACGCGTGAAGAGCGGATTGCTCGTATCGGGATTGACGTTCGAATACTCGTCGTCGAAACATACGCCGTCCAGGCCGTAGGTCTCGCAATAGGCGGCCAGCTCGGCGGCAAAATCACGGGCGGCAGGATCCGAGAGCTGAGCAAGGCCCGAATCGTCGTGGTTGCCCAGCACGCCCATGATCACCTTGATGCCGCACTTGCGCAGCGGCTGGAGGTACTCCTCGTTGTTGTCGAGCAGGAACTGCACCTCCTTGTTGCGCGAGAAGTAGACCCGGTTCTCGGCGGGATCATAGTTGATGTTGCCCGAGAAGAGCACCACGTAGTCGAAGAAGAGCTTGCCGCTCTCCTGAAGGCGGAACTCCAGCGCATTGAGCGGGTTGGCATCGCCCAGTTCGAAGAAGACGATGTTCTTCACCGCATCGGGGCCCTTGTCGGCCGAGAGGCTCGTGCGACCGTCCTTGACGAGGTAGACCACATGTGCGGAGGACTCGGGAACCGTGATGCCCTCGGTCTCGACACGCACGATGAGCGGCAGCAGGTACTCCTTCTCGGAAGAGAAGCCCTCGAAGGCACGAAGCGTCACGCCCAGGGCTGCCGAGCGCTTGTCGTCGGGAGCCAGCAGCATGCGGCCCTCGCCCTCGAGCTCCACGGCGCTCTCGGGGAAGAGTTCATACTCGGTCCCGTGCTCGAGGTTGTAGTTCTGCAGGTAGTCGCCGTCGTAGGAGACCACGGCATCGACACCCTTGCCCGGTTCGCACGTCAGCATGAACCGCACGGCCGTCGTCATGGCGTCGTCGGTGAGGGTCAGCGTCCGCTCGTTGGCCGAATTGTACTCGTCTACCAGCATGCCGTCGATGCGCGACAGCCCGTCGTAGATTCCCTCGTCGAACTTGAAGCTCGTCGGGATCTCATCGGAACAGGATGTGAACGCGAATCCGCAGCAGGCCGCAGCGGCAAGAAGGAAGCGGTTCACATATTTCGTTGTTTTCATAAGTCGTTTTTCGTTTTACGGTTGAAGTTATTCGGCGATTTGGGGAAGTTCCACCTGGACCCAGTCCGGTTCGGACTCGATCGTCAGGTCGTGGCCGTAGGGCGAATAGTCCTTGCCCACGGTGCCGGCGCCGTCATCGAGTTTCCAATAGGCCACCAGGCCCTCCGACGAGGGATCCACACGGTAGAAATGGTTCTCGGCAGCGATCTCGTCGGCCGTCAGGGCTCGGTTCCAGATGCGGAGTTCCGAGAGTTTTCCGTCGAAATAACGATCCGACGTGAACGAATATCCAACCCAGAAGCAACGCTTGAACGACGAACCCGACTCATTGGAATGCGGGATTGCGAAATTGATGCTGTTCAGATAGAAAATACCCTCTTTCTTCAGCTCTCCGTTCAGGTAGATCTTCACCTCGCTCTGATTCTGCGCAATGCACTCGAACGTCACGGCGATGTGGGTCCACTCCCCGGTCGGGATCTTGAGGCTCTCGTCCGTCAGTTTCGAACTGGCAGCACCCACGACCTGAAGCTGCGAGGGATCGACGCCCGAGTCACCCATACGGATCAGGAACGTATCCTCGATACCCATGACGGTCGAGATCGTCTTGTTGAGCGTCGTGGGATTGACCAGCGCCTCCATCGTGAAGGCGTACATGTCCTGAACCTCATCGAAATTGCCGAATTCGGGCCAAGCGCGGTTCTCCGACAGATCGACGACGATGTTGATGAGCGAAGCGCCGCGGAAGAGGAAGTAGCAGGTCTTCGCACTGCGGAGCACCCCGCCGATCCCCTCGACCGACTCGATGGTCACCGGCATCACGTAACGCTGGTTGCGGTCGAGCGACAGCACGTTCTCGAAGGTCACCGAAACGGGAGAACTCTGCACGTTGCCGGCCAGAATGGTGGTCGTCGGCTCATCGATGCGGCAGACCCCGTCGGGCAGTGCAATCGAGACCGTGTCGTAATAGGCCTGTTTGTAGTTGTCCACCAATTCGGGGGCCGGACGGAAGGTCACCGTGATATCTTGCGATTCGGGCTTGGCAACGGCCGCTACGATATCGCGCGAATAGCTGTCGGCCTCATCGATGAGCATCTCGTCGGTCAGCGAAGCGGCCGAAATGAAGAGTTTGTTGTCGTAATGCTGCCGATCGGTGTCCTCGTGTTCGCAGGAGGCAAGCGCAAGGAGGGCCGTCAAGGAGGCAATCACGCTTATGGTTTTCATTTTCATGGGTTTCGTTAGTTTTCAGGTACGGGATTCATGATGTCAATTGCCTTGCGGATGTTCGGGAAGATCCGATTGAGGTCATAATAGTCGTTCCAGGCCCGGTCGATAGCCAGTCCGGCCTTGTCGTATGCGGACGGCTCGAGCACCCACGAAGCGGCGCCGACGATGGCGCTGAGCGGTTTGCCCGCCGCATCGGTCTGGGAGAAATAGCCCAGTTCGTCGGATCCGTCGAGTGCCGGGGCCGTCACGCCGATGATCAGCCGGTCGGTCGGGACACCCTCGACGCAGGCACGGTACATCTCGACCGTAAGTTCCTCTCGGGAGGTGGCACTCCTGGCCATCACGATGACATACGAGCACTCGGAAAGCAGCGAACAGTCGGCCAGTTTGTGCGGGCCGCCGCGGAAGAAGAGCAGCTTCTCGGGATGGGCCGCATGCCAGCTCTTCAGGACCTCGTAAACCACACCGAGCCGTCCGGCGAACAGGGTCGTCTGCTCGGGGGTCAGGCTCGACAGCACGGGGCCGTCGTAGGTGAAGGTCACGCCATCGAAGCCATAACGCTCGCAGCTGGCCGTCAGGGCCTCGACACGCTCGCGGCAAAAGGCGAGGAATGCGCTGTCGTCAGCGGGCTCCGTCGTATCGCCCTCCGAACCGTCGCCATCATCCTGGCTGCCGTCGGTCGCATTGCCCGACTCGGTATCGCCCGGCGTCTCGGGTTCATCGGTCTCGGGCTCATCGGTCTCGGGAGCCTGCAGGGCCTCCCATTCGCTCTCAATACGGGCATAGTCGATCTCACAGACCACGCGGGTCCCTTTCTTGCGAACCTCGGCCATCTGGTCGGAATACTCCGGGGCCAGGTTCTCGGGATGCGTCATGCAGATGAAGTCCACGCTGTCGGGATAGGCCGTCAGGCGCTGGTTCTGGGCAATCGGAGCGAGGCCGGCGCGGTTCTCCATCATGACAAAGGTCAGTTTGTGCTCACTGGCCTTGTAGGCGCGCAACGCCGCAAGGTACTGGGCATAGAGTGCGGGATTCTGCTCCTCGAGCGAAGGGCGGCTGATATCCACGCTCTCCGAATCCGTCCAGTCGCTGCACGAACCGAGCAATACGGCCGTGAGGGCCAGGACAGGCAGGAAATATATCTTGATACTGCGTTTCATAATTCAAAACTCTCGTTTATGGGTGAATCAATTGCGGGGAATGTTCGGGTTGCAGTCCCACCACATGCGCGTTGCCATGTTGTCGGCTCCCTGCAGCAGCGTGGAGACGGCCGTCTGGTAGTTCTCCGCATTGGTCGTACGCTCCTCGGCCGGATAGGGCATGCGGCGTGCGCCCATCTCGGAATCGACGATACCGCCGCTCTTGTTTCCGGCCTCCGTGGCAGGAATCAGGTGCGGGAAGCCCGTACGGCGGTAATCTGCCCACGATTCGTTGCCCAACAGCCAGTTGGCAATCCATTTCTGGATGATGATGCGCTCCTGCATCTCATCGGGCGTACCGGTCTTCCAGGCCACCGAGGTCGTCGAAAGCGTATTCGAATAGGTGTCCTTGCCGTTGTTGGGATCGATGTAGACGATCTGCGGCGCCGAGCTCTGTGCAATATAGCTCTCGTAGCCCGAGACGCCCCACTGCTCGAACGACAGGCGGATACCCTCGTTGTAGAAATCCTCGGCCGAACCGCTGCCCATGTCGAACCCGAAGACGGCCTTGGCCTCGGCCTTCAGGAAGGCCACCTCGGCGGCATTCATCCAGCAGAGCGGCGACGACGTGGTGAGCTTCACGCCCGAATACTTGTGGCCGATCGAGGAGAGGTCGGGGATCTCGATGCCGCGGCGCATGCCGACGTAGGTCTGGCCGGGCCACTCCGACTCGACGAAATAGGCCGCACGGCGGGGATCGTTGTAGGCGTTCATGTAGCAGATGATGTCAGCCGCTGCGTGCGAGTCACCGCCCGTCAGACAGGCCGTGTTGTCGGAGTGCGTCGCCGAGTTGTAGTTCACGGCCACGTAGATCGGGTTGCCGTCGGCTCCGAAGCTCGTCATGCAGGCGTTGTCATCGTTCGAGGTCATCACGCCGATCTCATGCGACACGGCGCTCTCGGCCATCGTGCGGGCCGTAGCCGGATCGGCATAGACGATACGCATGGCCAGACGCAGTTTGAGCGAATTGGCAAACTTGCACCACTTCTCGGCGCTGCCGCCATAGATGTTGTCGGCCGACGAGGCGATCGTCACCGAGCGGTTGGACGTCAGCACGTCGATGGCCGCATTGAGCTCCTCGAAGAACTTGTCGTAGACAGCCTTCTGCGAATCGTAGGGGACCTGCAGCTGTCCGTCGGCACCGATCTGCGAGTAGGGAATCGGACCATAGGTATCCGTCACGCGGTGCATGGCAGCCACCTTGATGACATCGGCAATGGCCAGGATCACCGGGTCGTCGGTCTGTTCCTTGAGCTCGCGCAGGTTCGAGTAGAGCGTCGGAATGACGAAATCACTGGCCATGAATACGTTGGTCCAGTTATCCGTCGGGTTGTAATTCGAAATGGTATTGCGCTGTTCGGCGTTCGAGTCGGCAAAATAGCCGCCCTGCGTACCGCCCAGCAGGCAGTCGGTGAACTGCGCCGTATTGACGTCGGTCGAAATCACACCGCTCATGATACCGCTCATCGTAGCACCGAGCAGGTATCCGTCGGCCTGCATCTGATCCTTGTTCGGCTGATAAGGATCGCTGTTGATCTCCAGATAGTTGGCCGTGCAGGCGCTACCCGAGAGCAGGACCGTGAAAAGAAGCGGTTTACATATGTTTTTCATAACGGTTCGGTTTAGAATTTGAGTCTGAGGTTGAATCCGATGTTGCGCAACGACGGCATCATGAAGTAGTCGATGCCCTGATAGAAGTTGCCCGTCGTGGCGATGGTCTCGGGATCGAACGGAGCCTTGTTGTAGATCATCCACAGGTTGCGGCCCACGAGCGAAAGGGTGATTTCGCACAGGTCACCCAGCACCTTGCGCGGGATGGTATAGCCGATCGAGGCCTCCTGCAGGCGGACGTTGGTGGCCGAGTAGGTGTAGTACTGCGGAACCGTATTGCCGCCGCTGACCGATGTATACCACTTGTTGGCATCGACCAGATCGCCGCCGTTGATCACCACGCCGCCGGCATCACGCGCCGCGGCCGAAGCCTCCGAAACACCGTAGTAGTCGAGCATGGCCTGCGTGCGCGAGAATACGACGCCGCCCAGGCGTGCCGACAGGGCGAATCCGAAGTTGAAGTTGCCCCAGCGGAAGTCGTTGCGCCAGGCCATGTTGGCATCCGGAAGCACCGAGCCCAGCTTGATGTAGTCATTGACGTTCGAGATGGCCTCCGTGGCAACATTGCCCGACTCATCGACATAGATGGCGCCGTTGGCGTCGTATTTCATGTCGCGCAGCGAGTAGAGGTCACCCAGCGTTCCACCCTCCTTGAGGATGAAGTGGGCCTCGCCCAGTCCGTCCATGTCGAGCAGATCGACCGAGAAACGCTGTCCGGTCTCGGGATTGACGATGTTGTTGGCCAGCGAGAGGATCTCGTTGTGGTTCGTCGAGAGCGTGTAGTTCGTGTCCCACGAGAACTTGCCCCACGTGTTGCTGTAACCGAGAGCCAGCTCGAAGCCGCGGTTGAGCACCTTGCCCGACTGGATCGTCAGCACCGAGGAACCCGAACCGGTCGAAATCGTCGTGTCGAACGTCTGGTCCTGCGTCTTGGTGTTGTAGTAGGTCAGGTCGAGGTTGAAGTGCTTGAGGAAGCGCATCGTAAGACCCACCTCGAAGGATTTCGTGCGTTCGGGCTTGAGGTTGTAGATCGGGTACTTCGTATTGGTGTTCCACGTCAGGCCGCTCTCGTTCCACTCATAGAGCGGGTTGGCGATGAAGCGCTCGAAAGCGACACCCACCGATGCATACGAACCGCGCAACTTCACGTAGGAGAGGTTCTCCGGCATGTTGGGGATAAGCTGCGAAAGCACGACCGAGGCACCCACCGACGGGTAGAAGAACGAACTCTTCTCGGAGTGGGGGCCAGCCAGCTGCGACGGCCAGTCGTTACGGCCGGTCACCGTAAGGAAGTAGGTGTTCTTGAAGCCCACCTCGGCCGAGAAGAAGACCGACTGGGTCTGCTCACGCCAACCCTCCTGCAGGCGCTTGGTTTTCGACGAGTTGCTCAGGTTCTGGATGTTGAAGACGTTGGCCAGGCCCGGCTTCTCTCCCTCGAAGGCGTCCGAACCGTCGGCGATCGGGCCGCGGACCTTCATTGCGTCGTAGCGCATGTCCGAGATCGAGGCTCCGGCATTGGCCTGCAGCGACCAGTTTTCGCCGAAGGTCTTGTTGATGTTCACCAGCACGTCACCGTAGACCTGCTTGTCGGTCATCTTCGTGATACCGTACATACCGCGGTCGGAGTACTCGGACAGCTGTTCGTAGGTCGAAGCATACATCTTCTCCGTATAGTCGGTGTGCGTGTTGTCGATGCTGACACGGCCCGAAACATTCAGCCAGTCGAGGATGTCGTACGACAGCGAGGCGTTGAGCATGTAGCGGTCCTTGCTGTTCTCACGCAGGTTGCGGTAGTTGATCCAGTAGGGATTCTGCATCGTCAGGCCGGCATCGCCCACGGGCCAGTACTGCGTATAGAGCTGGCGCGAGGGGTTGTAACGCTCGTACATCTGGATGTCGCTCCAGTCGTCGCCGCGCGGGAAGATGTAGGCGCCTACCAGCGGGTTGTTGTAGGTTCCCTGGTTGGTCATGTTGCGGTCGCGCTGGAGCACGTAGCTCGCACCGACATCAAGACGCATGCGGTCCTTGAAGAAATAGGTCGTATTGCGGAACGTGAAATTGTAGCGGTCGTAGCTGTTGTTGGGGACGATACCGCGCGAGTTGATCGCCGCAGCCGACGCGTAAACCTGGTTCTTTTCGTTGCCCGTCGAGAAGGAGACGCTCTCGGTTCCGGTCACACCCGTCTGGAAGTAGTCGTCGGCCGGATCATAGCCCATGTAGTTGGCCGAATTGAGCCGATGGCCCCAGCTGCGGACGATCGAACCGGTGCTCGACGAGAGGTCACCCGTGCCGTAGCGGTTCTGGAACTCGGGAAGGACGAACGGCGTCATGATCTCGGTGTTGCTCGACACGACGACCGACGTACGACCGGCCTTGCCGCGCTTGGTCGTAACGACGATGGCTCCGTTGGCGGCATCCGAACCGTAAAGGGCCGCAGCCGCGGCACCGTTCAGCACCGACAGCGACTCGATGTCCTCGGGGTTGATGTCGGCGATCGGGTCGGTCGTACCCTGCGAACCGAACTTCGTTCCGCCGTCGCGGGCCGTAGTGAACATCGGCACGCCGTCGATCACGTAAAGGGCATTCGACGACTGGCTGATCGACTTCTGACCACGCATGACCACCTTCGAGGCACCGCCGACACCCGACGACGAGGCGTTGATCGTCACACCGGCCACCTTGCCGTTGAGCGAATTGATGAAGTTGGCGTCCTTGTTGGCGAGCAGGCTCTCGGAATCGACCTGCTGTACGTTATACGACAGGGCCTTCTCCGAGCGCTTGATGCCGAGGGCCGTCACGACGACCGCATCGACCTGCTGCGTCTCTTCGCGGAGCGTGAAGTCCACCTGCGTACGGCTTCCCACGACAGCCTCGACCGTCTGATAGCCCAAATAATTGACTGTCAGGACTGCATTTTCAGCGGGGGGGGGAACTTGCAGCGTGTAGTCTCCGTTCAGGTCGGTGCTCACACCGATGGTCGTACCCTTGACGAGCACGGCGGCTCCGATCACCGGAAACCCGTTCCCGTCGAGCACCTTACCCGAGATGCGCACGGGACGGCTGTCATCCTTCTTCACCGAGAGCAAGATGTTCTGCCCTTCGACGCTGTAGGTCAGTCCGGTACCCCGTACCAGCTGGTCGAGGACCTGGTTGATCGGCTGACTCTCGGCATCGACCGACACGATCTGACGCGCCGCATCGATCCCGTCGCCGAGCATGAAAAGATAGCGGGATTCTCCTTCGATCTTGGAAATAGCCTGCGTCAGAGGGACCTTGTCCAACCGGACCGTGAGCGTATTGTCCTGGGCAAAGGCCGCCGTTGCGAAGAGGCAGAGGCATGCGCAGGCAAATGCAGGCATAAACTTGATTAGTTTCCCGATTATACGGAAACTTACGTTTTTATTCATACATTTGTAGAGTGTTTAGGTAATAGGTTTTGTTCGTTCGTCAAGGGCGGGGCCGTTACCTGCCTGCGGGTGTGCAGACCCGCAGGCTTTTTTTACGGTATTACTCGATCTCCCCCGCCGGAAATGGAGGCAGACATCAACTCATGAGGACAGCGGTTTTAAAAGGTTGGTAATACATTTATTTCGATTCATCGATCAATAGATTGTAATGACGTTGCTGCGCACGTCGTGCTCGAAACGGAAGTCGGAGTTGTGCTGCAGCACGCGCAGGGCATGGTCCACACCGTCCGAGATGCGGATCTTGCCGCTCTTGAATCCAATGACGGGCATCTCCCGGCGACGGATGTCGATGCGCACGTTGTAGGCCTTCTCAAACTTGCGCATCAGCTCCTCGAACGACAGCCCGCGGATGCTGATGAGCCCTTCGGTCCAGCAAACGGCATCGAGGTCGGCATTCCGCTCGACGGAGATCCGTCCCTCGGTCAGACGCGCCTCGTCGTTGGGTTCCAGAACGATGGCCCGATGCGTCGCGGGATCGGTCAGCCGCACACGTCCCTCGAGGAGCGTGGTCGAGAAAGAGCCGGTTTCGGCATCGGCCTCGACATTGAACTTCGTTCCCAGCACCTCCACATCCGAGGCGAAGGTCTCGACAACGAACGGATGCCCGGCATCGTGTGTGACCTCGAACATCGCCTCGCCGGTGAGTTTCACCTCACGACGATGACGTCCGAAAACCGACGGATACTCCAGACGCGATCCCGAGTTGAGCCACACGCGGGTGCCGTCCGAAAGGGTCACCTCGATTCGCTGGCCGGCCGGGACATTCAGCGCAACCATCTGCTCGGCCACGCTGTCGAACGTATATACATAGGTCGAATAACCCACTCCGAGGAGCAGTGCCACGACGGCCGCCACGCGCAGCACGCGGCGGAAGACCATCCGCATGGCCGTCGGCCGGGAGGAAGCTGCGGCAGTCGTCGCACGCTGCAGGGTTTCGCCCGCAGCGAGACGCTCGAGCTCGGGTCCGTACATCTTGGTCGTCTCGAAGACGAAACGTATCTCGTTGAATTCACGCACATGCTCAGGAGAAGCGTCGAGCCAGTCGGCCATGCGGCGTTTTTCCTGCTCCGAGCAGTTGCCTTCGAGGTATTTCAGTACGTCGATCGATTTCATCACAATACTTCTTTTTTGTACGTTTTGTCCGCATCGGTCCTGGGCTCCGCACGGTGCATTGCCGGCCGACAGACTATTATCACACTTTTTTCGTTCTCTTGACATCTATATATTGCACGAAAGCGGCGATCGGACAACCCGATCGGAGCATTTTGTGCAAATAAATATTTTTACGAAATTGCTAAATTTTTTCACGATCTAATTCTAAAAAAACCAGATCTGACACGGTGTTTTTTTCACGGATTGGTCGGAATGCTCGTGTAACGATTGAAAAAATATTATAACTTTGATCCCGAAAAAACAGTCAGTATGCCGATACCGGACGAGAGAGAATCCAGCGTCAGGGAATTCAACGAACTTTATTTCACCTATCGGAGCAATTTCATCTCGATAGCCCGTTCGTATGTCGAAGAGACGGCCGTGGCGGAGGACATCGTCACGGACAGTTTCGTTGCATACTGGGTACGGCGGCACGAACTGGCAGCAGATACGGATCCCCGACGCTACGTTGTCGGAGCGATCAAGAAGCGGTGCCTGGAGCACCTGCGCAACAAGCAGATCCACCAGCGCGTCGAAAAGAAGCTGCAGGATGCCAGCGACCGCATGCTGGAATACCACCTGGGAAGCCTCGAATGCTGCAAACCCGAACAGCTCTATGCCGACGAGGTGTTGGCCATTCTGCAGAAGCGGCTGGACGAGATGCCCGAACTCACCCGTGAGATCTTCATCGCCAGCCGCACCGAGGAGTTGAGCTACAAGGACATCGCCGAACGTTTCCGAATTCCCTCCTACAAGGTCAAGTATGAGCTGCAGAAGGCCCTGACCCAGTTGCGGGATTCACTCAAGGACTATCTGCCGGGCGTCCTTGTCCTGATCGCCGTGGACTTCCTGCTGCGCTCGGGGCACCACCCAAGCGGCATGTAACCCGTTGAGAGGCCCCCGCCGTCCGTGCGGCCGGAAACCGTTGCGGTCAGCCTGGCCGATGCACTTCACTCCAACCATTTTCCTCCGGACTCTTCGGCCCCGCCCGCAGCGAAGACTGCCTTCGGGCCGACAGCCGGCTCCCCTATTCCGGGTAGATCATCCGGATGGTGGCCCCGCCATCGACGGTCAGGGTCTGCCCGTTGAGAAAGTCGTTCGCCTCGTCGCACAGGAAGAGACACATGCGGGCGATGTCCCCGGGTTCCCCGACCCGGCCCGATGGATGGAACTGATGATCCTCCGAGCGCAACGGCTCCTCTTCGCGCACATGGATCCATCCCGGAGCAATGGCATTGACCGTAATGCGGAGCGGAGCCAGAGAGACGGCCAGCGAGTGTGTCAGCGAGTAGATGCCGCCCTTCGAGGCGGAATAGGCCTCGGTTCCGGCCTCGCTCTGCAGGTAGCGGGTCGAGCAGAGGTTGATGATGCGTCCGTATCGCCGATTGCCGTTCCAGCGGCGGTGGAGAGCCAGCTGGCGTGAGGTAATGAAAACCGGGCGCAGGTTGGTGGCGATTACCCGGTCGAACTCTTCGATCGAAAGTTCATCGAGGGGTTTGAAGAGGCCGATCCCGACGTTGTTCACCAGAATGTCGATATCGCCCAACGTCTCGAAAAGCTGTTGCATGCACCCCTCGAGACCGGCGGCATCGGTGACATCCAGCTGACAGAAACGGGCTCCGGTTCCGGCTGCGGTCCGGGCCCCGAGCTCGGGGTCGATGTCGCAGAAGACCACCTCGTCGCCCTGCCGGGTGAAAGCCTCTACAATTCCCTTTCCGATTCCGCGGGCGCCGCCCGTAACGAATACACGTCTTTTCATGTTTTTTTGAATTTTTACCGCAAAGATAGCGCAAGTCGGCTGCAGAGACAAGAGCCGAAACCCCTCGAAAACGATCCGATTTCGTGACATCCCACCCACTCCGGGCGTCGGTGCGTC
>ERZ857521.2856-NODE-2856-length-15477-cov-3.149591_pt1 | contig 15477 bp, 9 predicted proteins | sample MGYA00519701_ERZ857521 | MGnify/ENA primary metagenome ERZ857521 (study PRJEB31778, sample SAMEA3449346) | human gut metagenome | biome: human gut; feature: human-associated habitat; material: faeces | place: United Kingdom | collected 2010/2012 ...
TTGAAAATAAATTCGAGCGCTACCGTGGAAATGAGCGCGCCGACCGTCAGATCGAGGAGGTGCTGGCGGCGCATGAGCGTGCCGTAACGTCCGGGGAGACGGCGGAGCGCGATGCCGCGATTCTGATATTGCCCTATTTTATTCCGTGCCAGAAACGCCTGTCGGAGACCGGGATTGCGTTTGTGATTTTCCCGTCGAACCGGGGCGGATACTGCATCCAGCCGCAGAAGCGGGAGTATTCTCTCCATTATAAGTGCAGCTTCCCGGAACGCTGGCTCGGACTGGAAAAGGAAGAACTGGCGGAGGCATCGGGATTAAAGAGCGCCGTTTTCTGCCATAAGGGCGGATTTCTCATGACGGTCGGGGAACTTTCCGATGCGGTGGAGGCATGCCGGATCAGTCTGGACAGCTTCAAGGATGAGAAGGCGCTTGTAAACGTGGGCGGCGGCGATGCGGCGGACGAACTTTTAAGAGAACTGCCGGGGATGGCGCAAGCACAGATCTATCATATCCCGCTGCCGGAGCTGCCCGGGCTGGAGCAGGACGGCAGTTACGGTGAAGTGGCGATGGAAAAAAACGACTGGAAGCTTCGGAACAAGGACTATGTGAAACAGATCCTGCAGTACCGGCCGGAGGCTGTTTATGTCGAGGGGGATGTATTTTCGGCATATCCGGTGGTGCATCTGCTCCGGAAAAAGCACGTGCCGGTGCTTGCCATGGCAGAGCGCGGCGGGGAGCGGATCCTCGTGCGGATTCCGTCCGGTTCCTAGATGGGACTTGTAGAAGACGAGCGAAAAGTGCTATGATTCTTATGCAATGTGGAATATGCTTTAGGGAATTTCTGCTTCCGGCGAAGAGGCAGGAAAATCAGATAGACATACCAAGGAGGAATGGATAATGGCTTGTACAACGATTTTAGTGGGAAAAAAAGCATCCTATGACGGATCAACGATGATTGCGCGCAACGACGATTCGGGTTCGGGACATTTTACACCGAAGAAATTTGTGGTCGTGCAGCCCCAGGAGCAGCCGCGACATTATGAGTCTGTGATTTCACATGTGAAGATCGAGCTGCCGGAGCAGCCGATGCGCTACACGGCGGTGCCGAACGCGGTCGACGAGGAAGGCATCTGGGCGGCAAGCGGCGTGAATGAGGCGCATGTTGCCATGACGGCGACGGAGACGATCACCTCGAATCCGCGCGTGCTCGGCGCAGATCCGCTGGTGGTGTATCAGAAGGCAGAGGACGGTCAGCCGGAGATCTGCGGAGGGATCGGCGAGGAAGACCTTGTGTGTCTCGTGCTTCCGTACATCCGCAGCGCCAGGGAGGGGGTCAGACGTCTGGGAAGCCTGCTGGAGCAGTACGGCACCTATGAGATGAACGGCATCGCCTTTCAGGATACGGACGAGATCTGGTGGCTTGAGACGATCGGCGGCCACCACTGGATGGCCCGCCGCGTGCCCGATGATGTGTATGTCGTCATGCCCAACCAGCTGGGGCTGGATATGCTGGATCTGGACGATGCACTGGGCGAGCAGAAGGACTTTATCTGTTCTGCCGATCTGCGCGAGTTTATCAACCGGTATCATCTGGACCTTGCACAGGGCGGTGCGCTGAACCCGCGCGATGCCTTCGGCAGCCATGACGATGCCGACCATGTCTACAACACGCCCCGCGGCTGGTACATGCTGCGCTATTTCAACCCCAACACCTTCGCATGGGACGGCCCCGATGCCGATTTCACGCCGCGCTCCGACGATCTGCCATGGTGCATGGTGCCGGAAAAGAAAATCACCGTGGAGGATGTGAAATATGTGCTTTCCTCGCATTATCAGGGGACGCCATACGATCCATATGGAGCGTATGGAGATCCGGGGCAGCGTGGCATGTATCGTTCCATCGGTATCAACCGCAATGATTTTGTTGGTCTGGTACATATCCGCCCGGAGCATGGAGAGGATGCCAATGTACTGGAATGGGTTGCGTATGGTTCCAATGCTTTTAATGCCATGGTGCCGTTTTATGCGCAGGTGGAGGAAACTCCGGAATATGTGGCCAATACGACAGCAGAAGTTTCTACAGATAATTTTTACTGGGTAAGCCGGATGATTGGTGCGATGGCAGATGCCTCTTATAAGAAATCGGTGTTCCATGTCGAGCGGTATCAGGAGAAAGTGCTGTCTAAAGGACATGAGATTATCAATCATTATGATAAACTGCTGGAAAAAGAAACCGACGCAGGAAAGCGCATGGCATTTAAGACAGAAGCAAACAATGCGGTGGCAGATATGGTAAAAAAAGAAGCCGCCGATACACTTGATAAAGTTCTGTTTGAACTGTGTGGACAGATGAAGAATGCATTTGCCCGTTCCGATGCTTAACGTATCAGTTTCCGCCGCAGAAGCAGATATGCCGTGATCATAGCCGTACCGGTCAGTACCCAGGAGATCGGATAGATAATCATAACAACCCAGAATTCATGTACGGCACGGCAGACGGTGTTGATCCAGATGAGGCGCAGCACGCAGGAGCCAACCACGGTGATCAGAGCCGGTGTCAGGGAATGGCCAAAGCCACGCATGGCACCGCCGCTGATCTCGTAAGTGGAGGTCAGAAGTTCCAGTGTGGTGACGATCAGAAGGCGTTGTACGGCAAAAGTCAGGACATTCGGATCGGTTGTGTACAGGCGAATGAAAAAGTCCCGTCCAAGTACAAAAATACCGGATAACAGACCACAGAATATCACGGAAAAAATCATGCAGAGACGGTATACTTTTTTGCACCGTTTAAAATCCCCGGCACCGTAATTCTGGCTCGTAAAAGTAACGGTAGTCTGGGCAAATGCGTTTACCATAAAATACGCAAAAAATTCAAAGTTCAGTGCAGCTGCAGATCCTGCGATAGCGTTTGATCCAAAACTGTTAATCATGCTCTGGATGCAAACGTTGGCAAGGGAAAAGACCATGCCCTGCAGACCGGCAGGAACGCCAATGATCAGGATTTTTTTCAGTTCGCCCCAGTCAATGGACAAGCCAGAGAGGCTGACACGGATTGGTTCCTGTTCATGCAGTAAAATATAAAACAGAATACCGGAACTTACAATATTAGAAACAACGGTGGCAATTGCGACACCGGATACTCCCAGATGAAATACAATGACAAGAATCAGGTTCAGTCCGGTATTAATGATTCCGGCGGCAATCAGGGCATACAGCGGGCGGCGGCTGTCACCGATGCTACGCAGGATTGAGGAACTGAAATCATAAAGCATGATAAATGGCATGCCGAGAAAATAGATCCGCAGATATAAAACTGCCAGATCGAGAACATCTTTTGGCGTTCCCATCAGTGTCAGTACCGGTCTGGCAATGAACTGCCCCAGTACAAGCACGAAAATGCCACTGCATAAAGCGACAACGATGGCGGTGTGAATTGCCCCTTTTACATGTTCTTCGGCTTTCTGTCCGATGTAGCGGGAAATAATTACGTTGGAACCGAGCGAAATCCCGATGAACAGATTAATCATCAGTGCGATGAGCGAACTGTTGCTTCCCACGGCCGCCAATGCACGGCTGCTTGCAAAACGGCCGACCACTGCGGTATCCACAGAATTAAATAATTGCTGTAAGATGCTACTGGCAGCCAGAGGCAGAGCAAAAATCAGTAATTTATTCCACAGTGTTCCGTGGGTCATATCAATTGTATTTTTCTGCTTTATTTTCATAGTTATAAAACCTTCTTTTTATCCTGTTTACTGGCAAACACGATTATAATCCCGGGCAAAAACAAAAGTCAATAGCCAGGCAGACGGGTTTTGACCTTTTGCATAATTGGGTATATAATCAACAAGGAGACAGGGAGAGGTATATCAAAATAAAGGTAGGGTATGAAAAAGAAAAGAAGAACGAAGAAGGTAGCGTTTTCCATTCGGAGCAAGCTGCTGTTATTGCTGTCTGCATCAATGCTGCCATTTCTGCTGATTGCAGTATATCTGTTAATTTCCATAGCTAATTACAACCAGACATATCATGAGATTGTGGATCATCTTACCATTGCAAACACCTACAATATTCAATTCAAAGAACAGATGGATGAAAGTCTTTACAAAGTCGTTGTGGGATATGTTTCGATGGACAATATTGCAAATGATGAGACGCTTAAAGACCCGTATGTGCTTATCCGGAACCTGAAGAAGAGCTGTACCGGTTTGCGGGATGTGACGAGTGATTATGAAAGCCGTATGTGGCTGGATAGTCTGCTGCGCAATGTAGATACACTCAAAAACCGTGTGGATGATATTGCAGAAAATGTCAAAAAGGGTGATCGCTACGATGAGAATATCCGGCAGCTGGATGACAATATCTATATCCTGACAGAACTGATTCAGGAGGACATTCAGTACTATATTTATTATCAGACAAATTACATGGAGGCTGTGACAAACACCTTAAACCAGCAGATCCACACATTTGTTATTGTGTTTGCTGTAGTTCTTGCGGCACTGGGGATTGTTGTCGGAGGCGCAGGTTTTTTTGTTACGTCCGGAATATTACGCCCGCTGAGACAGCTTTACAATGCGACCGGAGAGATTTCGGAGGGAAATTTTGCTGTGCGGACACACGTAAAATCGCACGATGAAGTGGCGGTGCTTGCACACGGATTTAACGATATGGCGGAAAATATACAGATTCTGGTGAATAAGGTGCGTGAGGATGAACAGAAAATGCGGAAGGCAGATTTACGTCTGCTGCAGGAGCAGATTAATCCCCATTTTCTATACAACACACTGGATACGATTGTGTGGCTGATTGAGTGTAACGAGACAGAACAGGCAACGGAAATGGTTGTTACCCTGTCTGATTTTTTCAGACTTGTACTCAGTCATGGTCAGGAATTTATCAGTATCCGCATGGAGGAACAGCATGTCAGGAGTTATTTGCAGATTCAGGAGACCCGTTATCATGATATTATGGAATATCATATTTTAATAGATCCGGAACTCTATGGCTATCAGATTCCTAAAATGACATTGCAGCCAATCGTAGAAAATGCACTGTATCATGGGATCAAATGCAAGCGCTCCAAAGGACAGATCTGTATCCGTGGAGAAAAGAAACAGGATCTGCTGATACTGACGGTGACAGATGACGGCGTGGGGATGGAGGAAGCCGATCTGCAGGATTTGCAAAAAGAGATTGAAAAGCCATGCAAACAGACGGATCGTGGCTTTGGACTCGCAAACGTCAATGAACGCCTGCACATGTATTTTGGCGCGGAATATGGGGTAAAGATTGCATCCAGACCGGGGGAAGGGACGCAGGTGACGATCGTGATTCCGGCGGTGCACAACGTAACAGGGGAGGCGATAACATGAAAAAGAAAGGCAGATGGATACCGGTCATCGGGTGTTTGATGCTGGTGCTTTTTCTGGCAGGTTGTGGAAAAACGATAGATATTCAAAGTACGGCAGAGCAGGAGATTCCCAGTCAGAATCAAATTGTGGTAGGGGTGTCACAGCTTGGCAGCGAGTCTATGTGGCGTACAGCAAATTCGGCATCCATCCAACAGGCACTGTGCAAAGAAAACGGTTATTTTTTACTGTTTAACAATGCCAGGCAAAAACAGGAAAACCAGATTAAAGCAATTCGCAGTTATATTTCGCAGCGTGTGGATTATATTGTCTTTTCACCCATTGTGGAGGATGGCTGGGAAACCGTGCTGCAGGAAGCAAAAGAGGCTGATATTCCGGTGATTGTCATGGATCGGAATGTCAGCTGTGATCCATCGCTGTATACGGCGTGGGTCGGTTCCGATTTTACGGAAGAAGGAAGAAATGCCGCGCGCTGGCTGGAGGAAGACCTGAAGGGGAAGAAATTTGATCAAAAGGAAACGGTACATATCGTGGTACTGCGAGGGACTTCCAATGCATCTGCAACGTTAGGGCGCACAAAAGGGTTTGCAGAGATTGCAAAGACGCATCCGAACTGGGAAATTCTGGATTCCGATGATGCTGATTTTACCACGGCAAAAGGCAGAGAAGTGATGGAAAAATATCTGCAGAAATATAAAGATATTGATGTGGTTGTATCGCAGAATGATGATATGACGTTTGGTGCAATCGAGGCAATTCGTGCGGCCGGAAAGACGACCGGGACGGGAGGCGATATTACGCTGATTTCTTTTGACGGAACGAGGAGTGCACTTGAAAAAGTAAAGTCCGGCGTGATCAATGTGGATATTGAATGTAATCCGTTGCAGGGAACATACATACAGGAAATTATCAACCGGCTGGAAGACGGTGAGCCGGTAGACAAAATTAATTATGTAGAAGAAAAAGTGTATACACAAAAAAATGTGCTTTCTGTTTTGGGAGACAGAGTGTATTAAAGGGGATAAAACAAATGTTAAAAGTATTTTTGGTGGAAGATGAGACCGTTATCCGTGAGGGGCTGCGGGACCGGATTCCCTGGGAACAGTATGGGTATCGGTTTGTCGGGGAGGCAGCAGACGGTGAAGTTGCACTGCCGCTGATTCGAAAGACACGTCCGGATGTACTGATTACCGATATTAAGATGCCGTTTATGGACGGGCTGTCACTCAGCCGGATTGTGCGGGAGGAATTCCCGAAGACAAAGATACTCATTATCAGCGGTTATGATGATTTTGAATATGCGAGAGAAGCAATTTCCATTGGCGTGGATCAGTATATCCTGAAACCGGTTACGAGAATGAGTCTGCGCAAGGTGCTGCAGGAATTAAAAGAAAAAATCGAGGCAGAGCAGGAGCAGGAAGATTTTCAGAGCAAACTGGCAAACGAAATGCACGAATATGAGCAGTTTTCCATAAGGCATTTCTTTGAGCAGGTGTTAGAAGGCGAGCTTTGTGTAACAGAAATTTATGATGAAGCTGCCAAATGGTCGCTGGATCTGTCAGCATCGTGTTACAATCTGCTGTTTTTGTACGTGCAGCAGGAAAAAGAGAATGGTTCCGAGCGGGAGATGAATACTTTTGTGCACCTGCAGGAAGAAATTCTGCAGTATTTTCTGCGTTTTCCGCAATATATCCTGTTTCGCTGGAACGTCAACTGTTATGGGGTTTTAGTCAAATGCGATGCGGAGGAAATGGAAGATTATACACAGCGGGCGATTGCACAGATCCAGATGAACTGCGAGTCACAAAACGCCAATGCAGACTGGTATGTTGTTGTGGGAACGCCTGTGGAACGGCTGTCGATGCTGAAAGAGTGTTATGATCGTGTAAATCATTATGGTGCATATCGTTTTTTGTATCCGCAAATGCATGTACTTTCGGAAGAGACATTAAAAAGTTATCTGCCGGCGCAGGATGACACGCGGATTGCGGAAGTAGATGCGACAAAAATGTCACCGGAAATTATCTCGGAATTTCTGGCAAAAGGAAGCAGCAAAGAAGTATACAACTTTGTAGAGTCTTATCTGCAGAGCATATCCGAGGTAATACATTCCGTGATATTCCGTGACTATGTTGTGCTTAATATCCGGTTTACGGCGATTGCGTTTATGGAGCGAAACGGTGTGACAAAAGAAGAATTTCTGGCGCATATCGGCAAATACGGAACCAATGTGCATGTGCAGCAGGACGAGGTATTTGAATATTTCCTGAGTATTTTACAGACGGCAATCGATCTGCGTGATGAACAGAACACCAATCTGAGCAGTAAAACGTTAAAAAAAGCACTTGCTTATATTGATGAGCATTACACGAGTGAGAATTTATCGCTGGGTACCGTTGCGTGCGAGGTACAGGTGGGTGCTAATTATTTAAGTTCTGTCTTCAGTCAGAATATGCAGAAGACATTTACCGAATATATTTCGGAAAAACGTATGGAAAAGGCAAAAAAGCTACTGAAAAGTACGGAACTTCCGACATCGGAAATTGCCGCACAGGTGGGGTACAAAGATCCTCATTATTTCAGTTTTGTATTTAAAAAGACGCAGGGGTGCAGTCCGCGTGAATACCGCAGCAGTATTTAAAGCTTCCAGGGAATTTCTGTGGAAGAGACTAAAATCCCCTGCAGCTGGTGGAGGAGAACCCCGGCGGCGCGGCTGCCAGGCGCTTCGGCCGGGGTCAGGGAGAGAAACTCTGTGTGTCCAAAGTGGCACAGGTAGCTGTGGTCAAAGGAGGCAACCGTAATCTCCGGTGGCTGTGGCAGGTCTGAGACAGCACGGCAAAGTGCATAGGCAATGGTATCATTATAACAGACAATAGCGGTGCAGGAAGAAATGAGTTTCTGCATCGCTTTTTGTATGCCATAGTCCGGATCATTGGAAAAATACCAGCATATCAGGGAATCTTCCGGAAGTGCACCTGTGTCCCGCAGGGCATGCAGCATCCCCTGGCAGCGCAAAAGTCCGGAACGCATATCCGCAGGAAAGATCGCACCGATGCGGGTATGGCCGGTGGCGAGCAGATGCCGGGTGAGCAAAATGCCACCGCCAAAGTCATCCATGGTGACGCATGGGCAATTGGTCAGTTCCGGATAGGATTCCTGTAAAAAGAGAACAGGGCATTTCTTTTTCTGCAGTTTACGGTACAGATCCAGATTCGGGTTCGTGCGCGCAGTTTTTACACCTTCCACAAGCAGGGCGCGCGGCGGCTGGTGGAGAATCTTCTGTAAAAGAGTATGTTCTGTGGAAAAGGTGTTTTCCGTGATGTGTACAGTCGTGGAAAAGCCCTGTGCCGCAAGTGTTTTTTTGATGTCATGCAAAAGCATCGGATACAAATAAGCAGAGTCACTGGAGAGCAGAAGGTCGATCCGGTCTTCTCCGCGGCTGCGTCCCGTGATATAGGACCCGCTTCCCTGCCTTTTTTCGATTAATCCCTCCTGTTCCAGAACGGACAGTGCCTGCCGCACGGTCTGGCGGCTCACTTTATAGCGCTGGCTGATGGCAGCTTCGGTTGGAAGCCGGTGAATTCCATTGGCTGTATAATCCGGTAATTGTTCGCGCAGGTGTCCTGCCAGCCATTTATATTTGATTGCCATAAAATTTTTCCTTTCTTTGGTGGAAACAGGCGTGTAATTATTTTTTTTATCAAAGAAGATTCTACCTTTTTCAAAAACAATCCACTTTTCCAGAGAAATTTATCGTTTTCACCAATAAGATTTCAGACAGAGTCTCATCAGAAATTACAGAAAATACCATAAAATCAAAAGATTTTCCACCTCAAATCAAAGATCTTTCCACATAAAAATAAATTTGTATTTTTTTTAGATGATATCATACAAAATATGTATTGTAAACATATTACAAACCGTTTAAAACAGGCATAAATCGGATTGAAACAGAAAAATACGGATGGTATAGTAAATGCACAAGCAAACAAAAGATTTCATATTGGGAGGTAAAAGGGTATGAAAAAAAGAATCTTAGCAATGTTGACAGCAACAATGATGGTACTTGGACTGGCAGCCTGCGGGGCTACCGATACAAAGGACGGAGCCGGAGATACATCAGCAGCCGGCAGTGGTTCGAGCGGAGATCTGATTAAGGTCGGAATCATTAACAATGATCCAAACGAGTCCGGATATCGTACCGCAAACGATAAAGACATGAAGAACATGTTTACAAAAGAAAACGGTTATGATGCATCATTTGCATACAGCTTAAAGAACGATGAACAGATTACAGCAGCACAGAAATTCATTCAGGATGGTGTGGATTACTTACTTCTTTCCGCAGCAGACACATCCGGATGGGATTCCGTATTAAAGGATGCACAGGATGCAGGAACACAGGTAATTCTTTTTGACCGTGTTATCGATGCAGATGAAAGCCTGTATGCAGCATCAATCGTATCTGATATGGATAAAGAAGGACAGACTGCATGTGACTGGTTAAAGGCACAGAATCTTGATGAGTATAACATCATTCACATTCAGGGTGTTATGGGATCTGCAGCACAGAAAGGAAGATCCGGAGCATTAACAGATACAGCAGCAGCTGAAGGATGGAACATTGTAAATGAGCAGACTGCAGAGTGGAATGCAGAAAAAGCACAGCAGATTGTACAGTCCGTTATCGACAGTGGAGAGAAATTCAACGTTATCTATGCAGAGAACGATGATATGGCAAAGGGTGCTGTTGCCGCTCTTGACAAAGCAAATATTTCTCACGGTGTTGGCAAAGACGTTGTCGTTATGGGATTTGACTGCAACAAGTGGGCATTACAGGAACTGTTAGATCAGAACTGGAACTATGATGGACAGTGTAATCCATTCCAGGCTTCTTACATTGCCGATGTTATCCAGAAATTACAGAACAACGAGGAAATCACAGAGAAGACCATCATCATGGATGAGAAAGGTTTTGATGCAACAACCATCACAGAGGATGATGTAAATAAATACGGTATCTAAACAAAACAGGAAACATTTGGCGCGGCGCCGCGTATGAGGAAAACGTAGCGCCGCGTTTTCTAACCAAAAAAGCAAGGGGTGAATAAGCTGGTGAAAGAAAATGTTGTATTACAAATGAAAAATATCCACAAAAACTTTACAGGGGTAAAGGCATTGCAGGCGGTTGATTTCTCCCTGCGTGAAGGAGAAATTCACGCGCTGATGGGTGAAAACGGCGCGGGAAAATCTACATTGATTAAGGTGCTGACCGGCGTATATGAAAAAGATGAGGGAGAAATTTTCCTCAAAGGAAACGACAAAGCAGTGGCAATTCATTCGCCGCAGGATGCACAGAATCTTGGAATCAGTACCGTGTATCAGGAAATTACGCTTTGCCCGAATCTGTCGGTAGCAGAAAACATGTTTATCGGACGAACAAAAGGAAGAATGCAGAACTGGAAAAAAATGAACGCCGATGCAGACAGAATTCTGCAATCACTCGATATTCCGGCAAAAGCAACACAGCAGCTGGCAAACTGTTCCATTGCAATCCAGCAGATGGTAGCCATTGCCAGGGCTGTAGACATGGATTGTAAGGTGCTTATCCTTGACGAGCCGACGTCTTCTCTTGACGATAAAGAAGTGCAGAAGCTGTTTGGGTTAATGAAAGACTTAAGAGCCAGAGGTGTAGGAATCATCTTTGTTACACACTTTCTGGATCAGGTATATGAGGTATGTGACCGTATCACCGTGCTGCGGGACGGCAAACTGGTGGGAGAATACGAGATTGAAAAACTTCCACGTGTGCAGCTTGTTGCAAAGATGCTGGGCAAAGAGCTGGACGATGAGGCGCAGATCAAAGATGAGACGCAGGTATATCATGCGGATGAAAATGTTCCACCGGTATTTGAAGTGGAACAGTTACAGAGTAACGCAGGCATCAAACCATTTGATTTCTATATAAGAAAAGGAGAAGTCAATGGATTTACCGGTCTGCTGGGATCTGGACGAAGTGAGTGTGTGCGTGCAATTTTTGGTGCGGACCGTATCATTGGTGGAAAGATCAAAAAGAACGGAAAAGAAATCAAAATTACAAAACCTATAGATGCTATGAAAAACGGAATTGCTTATCTGCCGGAAGACCGAAAGGTGGATGGTATCGTTGGAGACCTCTCCGTCCGCGATAATATCATTCTTGCAGCACAGGTGCTGCGCGGTTTCTTCCGTCCGTTCAGCAAAGCGCAGGCAAACAAATTTGCGGACGAATATATCAAGCTGCTGGAAATCAAGACGGCATCGGCGGATACACCGATTAAATCTCTCTCCGGTGGAAATCAGCAGAAAGTAATTCTTGCCCGCTGGCTTCTGACACATCCGGAATATCTGATCCTGGATGAGCCAACGCGAGGCATTGATATCGGAACAAAAATTGAAATTCAAAAGCTGGTGTTAAAGCTTGCATCCGAGGGTATGAGTGTGACCTTTATTTCTTCGGAAACAGATGAAATGCTGCGTACCTGCTCCCGTCTGATCGTTATGCGCGATCGCAGGAAAGTAGGCGAAATCTCAGGTGAAGGCTTAACGCAGAGCAAGATTATGGATACCATTGCCGGAGGTGAAAAAAAGAATGGCTAAAACAAGAACATTACAAAAAAAGAACTTTATGGATATATTCAGCGGAAAGCAGATTCTGATTCCGATCGTGGCCCTGGTGCTGCTGGCGGTATTTAATCTGATCGCCGATCCATCGTTCTATAAAATAACACTGGACGTAAACAGCGCCGGAAATCATGTATTATCCGGTTATCTGATCACAATTTTGGACTACGGCTCAGAACTTGCCATTCTGGCAATCGGTATGACGTTAGTTACAGCAGCTTCTGGAGGACAGGATATTTCTGTTGGTGCAGGTATCGCGATTGCCGGTTCGGTTATCCTTCGTGTACTTTGCGGCACAAATTCCCGTCCGGATCATCTGCAGGCTCCAATCATTGTAGCCTTTCTCGTAAGCTGCGTGGTAGCTATGCTCTTTGGTGCATTTAATGGTATCCTCGTTGCCGGATTTAAGATTCAGCCGATGGTAGCAACCCTGATTCTTTATACTGCAGGGCGTTCCATTGCAGCATGGATCAACAATAACGAACTTCCGGTAATCAGTGATCCGTCGTTTGGATACTTTGGTGGTTTTATTCCGGGAATTCCAATTCCGACTCCGTTTTTTATTGCGGTAGCATGTATGATCGTTATGGGACTGGTTATGAAATTTACAAGCCTTGGTTTGTATACGCAGGCAGTCGGTATTAATGAGAGTTCTTCACGATTAAACGGATTAAATCCGGCATTTATCAAGTTTTTGAGCTTTGTTATTTTAGGACTTTGTGTGGCAGTGGCAGCACTGATCAAAGTAAGTCGTATTTCCACAATTAACTATTCTGTTATTGCAAAAGATATTGAGATGGATGCGATCCTTGCAGTAGCACTTGGAGGAAATTCATTAAGCGGTGGCAAATTTAATCTGCCGGCATCTATTCTGGGTGCATATGTCATTCAGTTTTTAACCACAACACTGTATAAGTTCAACGTAAAATCCGAAGCAATCTCTGCTTATAAGGCAATTGTTGTTATTATCCTAGTTGTCATCAGTGCTCCGGTGGTACGGGAAAAATTTGCATCTTTTTCACAGAAGATGAAAGTAAGAAATGCAAAGGAGGTAGGCTAATATGAAATCAAAATCCTTAAAAAAGGTATCACTTTCCGATGCCAACCTGCTTTTGACAATCACCATCGTTGTATTTTTCCTGATGTATATCGGCGCGATGATTTTTGAGGGCGGCGGATTTTTAAAACCACAGACATTTTTTAATATTTTAAACGCCAATGGCGCATTGATCATTACAGCATGCGGACTTAGTCTGGTTATGATTACCGGAAGCATTGATATTTCAGTCGGCGGTGTCGTTGCACTTGTAAGTATGTGCTGCGCGGTATATCTGGATTTCAAGGGCGGAAATGTGTTTGTATCTCTCCTGATTGCACTTGCCATTGGTCTTGGATTTGGGCTGGTACAGGGATTTTTGGTAGCGTATCTGGATATTCAGCCATTTATCGTAACACTTGCAGGTATGTTCTTTGCAAGAGGTATGACTTCTATCGTACATACAGATCCGTTCAATGTACAAAATGAGGCATTTGTGAAATTGAAAGATACCCGTGTAATTGTTCCGGGAATGGGATCTGTCAACCGTATTGGCAAATATGTGAATGCATATGTGGAAATCGGTGTGATTGTGGCAATCCTGATCGTTGTGATTATGTTTGTCATGCTTCGCTGGACGAAGCTTGGCCGTTCGTTTTATGCGGTTGGAGGTAACCGCCAGAGTGCTCTTATGCTTGGAATTAACGTTAAAAAGACACGTTTTCTTGCGCATCTGCTGAGTGGGCTGCTCGCCGGTATTGCAGGCTATGTATATTTCCTGCATGTCGGTTCCGGTGCGGCAACACATGCAAGCGGAATGGAAATGAACGCGATTGCATCATCCATTATTGGTGGAACACTCCTGACCGGCGGTGTCGGAAACATCATTGGAACATTCTTCGGTGTACTCTCCCTCAGTACGATTCAGAATATTGTTTCCTCCGCCGGACTGGATCAGGCATGGTGGACAGGCATCACAATTGCAGCAATGCTTTGTCTGTTCCTGGTGATCCAAAGTGTCGTTCTTGCAAGAAAAAAGAGAAAATAGTTGAAAGGTGTATTGACAATTGTCGAATCAAGTGCTATGTTTTTTGTTAACGAAGAGTCATAGAGCAAATGCATAGAACAGAATACGATCACAATATACTTTTTTCCAGAGAGTTGTCGGGCGGTGCGAGACAACAGACAGATATGGTGACCATCCTCTGTGAGCTGTGGGCTGAATTCCGTCAGGACAGTAAGCTTCACCGGTTTTCTACCGTTATCAGGAACCTTATTTCTGCAGAGGGGAGTCTGTTGAGATGAGAGTGAGTGGTCGTTTCATACGGCAAATAAAGTGGTAACGCGGAAGCATAACATAAGCCTTCGTCTTTATATACTGATAAGAGGTATATAGAGACGGAGGTTTTTTATTGTATGTCTGAACTCTTTGTGAATCTTTAAGAAGGGAGTCGCCAAATGGCGAAAAAACAATGAATGGTTTAGTTATCGTATTAATTGCAATTGTCGTACTGGGTGCCGGTTATCTGTTTTACGGACGCTGGCTTGCCAACAAATGGGGGCTTGATCCAAAGGCAAAAACCCCTGCTTACACACATGAGGATGGACAGGATTACGTTCCGTCTTCCAAACTGACGGTATTTGCTCATCAGTTTTCTTCGATCGCAGGTGCAGGACCTGTCACCGGACCGATTTTAGCATCGGTATTCGGCTGGGTGCCGGTATTGTTATGGCTGCTGATCGGAGGTCTGTTTTTCGGAGCCGTGCAGGATTTCGGTGCACTGTATGCTTCCGTTAAAAATGAAGGAAAATCGATGGGAATGATTATCGAGAAATACATCGGAAGAACCGGACGGAAATTATTTATGCTGTTCTGCTGGCTGTTTACCCTTCTGGTTATGGCAGCTTTTACCGATATGGTTGCCGGAACGTTTGTCGGAAAAGGTGTGGAAGGGATGACAAAGGCAACAGGCTATGCGAATTCCGCAGCAGCATCCATTTCCATGTTGTTTATCGTTGTTGCCATCATCTTTGGCCTGATTCAGAAAAAGGTCGGGAAAATGAAAGAGTGGGTTCGCGCAGTGGTTGCCATTGCCCTGTTGGTTGTCATGTTTATCATTGGTATGAAACTTCCAATGTATGCGACAAAGAGTACCTGGATCTATATTGTTATGGCATATCTGTTCCTTGCCTCTGTCATGCCGATGTGGCTGCTCATGGAGCCGCGTGATTACATGACCACTTTCATGCTGCTGGGCATGATCATTGGTGCGGTTGTCGGTGTCATTGCCGAGCATCCGACTATGAAGCTGAATGCATTTAGCGGATTTAATGTAGATGGCAGTTATCTGTTCCCTACCCTATTTGTAACGATTGCCTGTGGTGCGGTATCCGGATTCCACAGTC
>ERZ857521.2857-NODE-2857-length-15474-cov-24.891368_pt1 | contig 15474 bp, 10 predicted proteins | sample MGYA00519701_ERZ857521 | MGnify/ENA primary metagenome ERZ857521 (study PRJEB31778, sample SAMEA3449346) | human gut metagenome | biome: human gut; feature: human-associated habitat; material: faeces | place: United Kingdom | collected 2010/2012 ...
GCGGAACGGACAATTCGGGCAAAGCCCCGATAATGGGTCGTATCACAGTGAACCGTACGATGGCGCAGTTCGGATGCAAGCTGTCGTGCAGGCCGGAGTTATGGAATGCGAGGGAAAGCCGTCTGGACGGCAAGAGCCGCGAGGCGGTGGAAACCAACGCAAAAATAGACAAGCTGCTGCTTGCGGTCAATGCGGCGTTTGACACGCTGTTGGAGCGCGGGCAGGACTTTGACGCTACGGCGGTCAAGGACTTGTTTCAAGGCAGCATGGAAACGCAGATGACCCTGCTGAGGATGACCGACCGCATCTGCGAGGACTTGAAGGCGCGTATCGGGATAGACCGCGCAAAAGGAACGTATCCGGCATACTATTATATGCGTCGCACGTTGGGAGAATTTGTCCAATGCCAATTCAAGACGAAAGACATCGCTTTCGGGCAGCTTACCGAACAGTTCATCCACGACTACCAGAACTTCGTGATGGACGTGAAAGGATATGCCTTGGACACGGTGAGTCACTACCTCGCCATTCTGAAGAAAGTATGCCGCATCGCCTACAAGGAGGGGTATGCCGAAAGATGCCATTTCGCCAACTTCACCCTGCCGCAAAAGACGGAACGCACACCGAGGGCGTTGAGCCGCGAGGACTTCGAGAAGATACGCGATGTATAGATACCCGCATGGCGCACCACGTACATCCTCGCCCGCGACCTTTTCCTGTTCGCCTGTTATACCGGAACCGCCTATGCGGATGCCGTGAACGTCACCCGTGAGAACCTCTACACCGACGATGAGGGAGGCCTCTGGCTGAAATACCGCCGCAAGAAGAACGAGCTTCGGGCAAGCGTGAAGCTGTTGCCCGAAGCACTTGCCCTGATTGAGAAGTACCATGACGACAGCCGTCCGACATTGTTCCCCATGATACACCATCCGAACCTACGGCGGCACATGAAATCACTCGCAGTCCTTGCCGGAGTAAGCACCAGCTTGTGCTACCATCAGGCACGTCACTCCTTCGCCTCGCTGATTACGCTGGAAGCCGGAGTGCCGATTGAAACCATCAGCCGGATGCTCGGTCATTCCGATATAACCACCACGCAGGTCTATGCCCGTGTCACTCCGAAGAAGCTCTTTGAGGACATGGACAAATACATTGAGGCGACCAAAGACTTGAAACTTGTTTTGTGATCAAATTAAATTCAACAACCCCCAAAATATCATAGCTATGCGCAGTACATTTTCCATATTACCGTATATCAACAGAAACAAAGTGAAGGCAGACGGCACGACCGCCGTCCTATGCCGTATCACCATAGACGGCAAGAGTTCCACAATGGCGACAGGCATCTATTGCCGTCCGGAGGATTGGAACAGCAAGACAGGAACCATCCGCACCGTCAGAGAAAACAACCGCCTGCAGGAGTTCCGCAAGTCCATCGGGCTTGCCTACGATGAGATTTTGAAGAAACAGAACGTGGTGAGCGCCGAACTGCTCAAAAATACATTAGCGAAAAGGGCGGTAATCCCTACCAAGCTGTTGCAGATGGGCGAAAGGGAACGCGAACGGCTACTTGCCCGTTCAAAGGAGATAAACTCCACGTCCACATACCGCCATTCGGGATATTACCAGAAATACCTGAAAGACTATCTCACATCGCTGAGCAAGAAGGACATCGAGTTCAGCGACATTACGGAGGAGTTCGGCAGTTCCTACAAGGCTTTTCTGAAACGCTACAAGAATTTCAGTCCGTCACAAACGAACAAGTGCCTGTGCTGGCTGAGCAAGCTGGTGTACCTCGCCGTGGACTACGAGATACTCCGTGCCAACCCGTTGGAGGACATGGAATACGAGAAGAAGCCCGCACCGAAGCACAGGCACATCAGCCGTGCGGAACTGAAAGCCATCCTCGAAACGCCCATGCTCGACCCGTTGCAGGAGCTTGGGCGCAGGGCGTTCTTGTTTTCGACGTTCACGGGATTGGCGTATGTGGACACCATGCTGCTCCATCCGCACCATATCGGCAGGACAGCGGATGGCAGGCGTTACATCCGCATCAACCGCAAGAAAACCAACGTGGAGGCGTTCATCCCCCTGCACCCGATAGCGGAACGGATACTTGACCTCTACAACACCACGGACGACACCAAGCCCGTGTTCCCGCTTCCGAGCCGTGACGAAATGTGGTTCGAGATACACGAGCTGGGCGTTGCGATAGGACGGAAAGAAAACTTGTCCTACCACCAAAGTCGGCACTCCTTCGGAACGTTCTTAATTTCAGAGGGCATACCCATCGAGAGCATCGCCAAGATGATGGGGCACTCCGGCATAAGAACCACCCAACGGTACGCGGAGGTTACTGACAAGAAAATATCCAAGGACATGGACAACCTGATGGCTTTCAGACGTGCCTATGGAACAGGAGCGTCAAGGGAAAAGAAAACAAAGGACACCTTAACGAACAAGGAGGAATGAAAATGGAACGTGGAATAATTACAATCAGCGAAAACGGTGCGGTCACTATTCCGACCGTTCCCGTATGGATGACGCAGCAGGAAATGTCTGATGCGTTCAACGTATTCGGATGCGACATCCGCAGGGCTGTACATGCCATCTACAAGAATATGGAGTTGTTGGAAAGCGACACCATGCGCTACGTCAGGCAGGACAACGGGATAAGCCATGATGTGTACAGCCTTGAAATGGTGATAGCTATTGCCTTCCGGCTTCGGACTAAGGAATGTATGGCTTTCAGGCGGTTCGTCATGGGAAAATTATATGCCGCCAATCGGAAAGGACCTCTATGTTTGTTCTTTTCGCCAGCGGCATACACCCGGAACGGTCAAAGCTGTTAAGACAAAGGATATACGACCAGACACGGTAAAGAATACGACCTGATGCCCTCCGGTCGTATTCCTTATTATGATGCTATCTGAACGCTTCCCGGTAATTGGCGGCAAGCATCCGCTCGATGTCCGATTCCTTGTAGAGAATCTTGCCGCCCAACTGGTAATAGGCTATCTTTCCGGTGTTGCGGTAGTCCTGCAAGGTGCGGCGGCTCACTTTCAGCCGTGCCGAAACCTCCCTGTCCGTCAGGAAGCGTTCACCGCCCAAAGTAGGACGGCTGTTAGCTACGAATTTCTCGATGCCGTCCAGCAGACGGTCAAGCGTATCGCCGAACTGGGCGACCAGCGCATGGTTCTTGGTAATCATTTCGCTCATTGTTACGTTGGATTTAGTGGTACAATCATAATCAAACGGCTCTGTCCGCCCGTTTACGTTCAACGGGGTTGACGATGCGCATCACGTCCTCCGGTTTGTAAAACACCTTGTGGTTAATCTGCGAATAAGCCAACGTACCATTGTCGCGCAGTGTCTGCAAGGTTCGCGGACTGATGTTGAGCTGTCGGCAGACTTCTTGGTTGTCCATCCACCCGTTTAATGACTTGCCGCCCTGTTTGGCAAGGAGTGCATCCATACGTTCCGTGAAACGGCCGAACTTCACCGCCATTTCCTCGAACGCCTCTTTCTGAATAATCAAAACTTCCATAGTTGATACTGTTTTTAATGTTGATACTCGGTTTTGCCTGCAAAGTAAAGGGGTATCGCGCATCAAACAATGAGTTGGCAGTTTCGTGGAAGCATTTGGCAGCGATTGGCGTAGTTGAGAGCTACCCGGACTCAGTTCAATTGAATTATGAGGGGAGCAAGTTTGTGCTTCAGCATATAGAAACCGCTTGCTCCCACTTCGATACTCTTTGGAGAGTTGTATTCCGTTGCTCTAATTAGTAATCACATAGCAAACAATTGAAAATAATATTGCTTTGTTGGTCAATGCAAAATGAAGACCTGAACCACAAAAGTTAATTGCTTTGTGCTTTCGTGGAAACGTTTGACATTATTGTGGAAGTCTATAGCATAGGAAAAATCCACGAGTTATTTGAGAATATTCAATAAACGCAGTAATTTTGCGTTTAGTAAGTGTAGCTTTGCAGCAAAACTATAATACAGGAGGAAATATTATGATAGATTATAGCAGGCTTGGTGAATTTACTCAAATTACACAGCAAAAAATGAAGTGTATTGAGAATGCGCTCCGTAACGGCCCTAAAACTACGCAGCAGCTTCAAGATGTACTTCGTGAAAATCATTTCGGTAATTCACTAAGGAATGTGCAAGAGGCAATCAAGAATTTAAATTACGTCTATTATGGGGAAAATCACATAGGACGTGGAACGCTCCATAAATTAGAAGACATTGAAGTGAACCTTGCATTTCCAGAACTTGTGTTCAATACAAATGATAGAAAGATTATTAGCCAGATAATGCAAATTGCAGTTTTTTTCGAAGGGGCAATACCTGTAAAAGAAATTTTTAAGGCATCTGGTTTGACTAAAAGAGATGTAGATGCTTTTTTTACCGAAATCAAGGAAAATGCAGATGTTCCCATTAGTTCTGAAGAAGCAAGACTTATGTCACAATTGTATGATGCTATTGAGAAAAAAAATGTGGTAGAGTTTCCTTATGACTTTCTAAAGGATATCTACTATGGTGATATCATTCATGTTTCCCCGTATTATTTGCGTCAGTATAATAACAAATGGTTTCTTATAGGGCATGTGGAGAATCTCCCTCGAAAAGACGTAGGATTCAATTATCCATGGAGCGTATTTCCGCTAAGACGTATATTGAGCAAGAAAAAAGGGGTTATTGAATTGAAAATATCTAATAATAAGTACAAATATAAAGATATTGATAAAACACGCATACATAATTACTATAAAAAAGTTATGGGGTTTTATGTTCCAACTCTAAAAGGTGAGCCATTTAAAGAACAATTAACACCTTTGCATATAGAAATAGATGTTAAAAGCAACAATATGTTTCGTCAAATCTGCGAAAATCCCATACATGAGAGCCAAAAAAAGGATGTGCGAAGCCAACGAATTACAATAAATGTGGTGGAATCTCCAGTGTTATATTCCAAACTCATGTCTTATGGTTCTGATATAGAGGTTATTTCACCAGAAAGTGTAAGGATAAAACTTCATAACAAACTAATAGATGTATTGAACATTTATAATAAGTAAAAAGCGATTTATATGGGAATCTTTGATTTTTTCAATAAGAAAAGAAACGATAATCAAAAAGCCAATAGCGGTCGGAGTTCAGGTAAAAGTTTTAATACCACGGGCACAAATTGGCATAATGGCAATCAAAATGAAGCCAATTACAGTGACAGGCACTACAATACCTCAAATCGACAAAGGGATAGTCGCAAGGCATATAGTGCGTCTAAAGTAGAGAAAGGTACAGTATGCGAGGGCACTATTATAAAAATTCAATCTTATGGCCTTATTGTAGATATTGGCATAGACAAAGGGATTGTTTTCCTTTCTGACATTTCTTGTCAATACACAACAGAGAAAGATTTGAAAGATTTCTTTTATTATGGGCAAAAGGTTAATGTCGTTATTTTGAAATATGATGAATATGGCAGGTTGAGTCTTGGTATGAAACAGTTACAGTCTTTATCATATAAAGAGGGAGAAAAAGTAACGGTAATTGTAAAGCGAATCACAGATAAGGTCGAATGTGTGATCTGTGATGGGAATAATATAAGGTGTTCTATACCGGAGAAAGAATTATCGTGGACTGGGGATTTGAATGTTTCTGACCTACTGAATAAAAAAATTGAAGTAAAAATTATTTCTATAAATAATCATGGCGGAAAATATAAAATAAAATGTAGCCTTAGGCAGATGACAAAAGATCCTTGGGAGGGTATTGTGGATATACTTGAGGGTTCTGTTATAGAAGTGAAGGTCGTGAAACACGATAAGAATGGGATTTGTATTGTAACAAATAAGGAAGGATTATCTGGATTCATACACAAGAATCAAGTTACATGGCTAAAAACCGATAATAATATCACTGAAAGCGATTATCCAATGGTAGGTAAGACAATACGTGTCTTAGTAAAAACATTTCAGCGCGAAAAGAAAATTCTTTTATGTAGCATACGTGACTTGATGCCAAATCCTTGGGAACAGTTAAAGGTTGGGATGACAGTCCAAGGAAAAGCAATCATAGGATCCCCCAGAAAATATATAGTAAAATTGACTAATGGTGTAGAAGGTCAATGTTGCGATAATATGTTAATCCAGTGTGGTATAGAATATGATTTTTTACTCATTTCTATTGATCCAAATTTAAGAACTGTTGTTGTCAGCAAAGAAGCTGAAAGCATTATGAAGAAAGATGTTCATGATGTCAAAATTTTCTTTAAAACAAGAAGTCCAAAAGATTGTTTGTTTATTTTTGAAAATAAAATTCTATTACCTCAAGATGTAATGTGTCATGGGGAAACAATCTCTATTCCGTATGCCATGGCGTGGATTTCATATTTTCGCAATTACCCATCAAAGCTCGATAAATATGCCGTTATATCAACGGTTAAAACCAAATCGGGGACGATGAACTCTTTTATCTCTATTGATATAAAGGATTATGGATATGTACCGTATATTACCAATGAAAGGCTGTTGATGAATACAGATTTTAATATAAGAGTAGAAATACCAACGGAGAATGGTTACCTGGCACAAGCTGCTGGACGCATTGGATATATTAGTAAGGATACTATTCCAACTGGATTTGAATTTTTAAACGACGAATTAAGTGTACGTTTTGCCTCTGTCAGTCACCATAAACAAATTGATTTTTTAGCTGTAAACGAGCAAGACACTTCTGTGGATGAAGAGGAAAAGAACTTATTTAAATTAAGCGGTGATGAAACAAGTGTTTTGGAAGATGCAGACAGGACTATTATGGAGACACTTGAATCAGAATGTCCGTATTTGAATAAAAACAATTGTAATAGAGTAAATGAAAAGGTATATGTTTGCTATGATTCAAATTCACTGTTGGCATTGAATAATTTCTTAGAAAAGAATGCTGGTTATTTTTCAACAAATAATTTTTGGCTCACAAGTTATACCTCTGAGCAAACAGGGGCACAGACTATTTTGATATACAATGATGAAGACATCATGCTTGAATGCCAAGCTACTGATGGTAGGATATTCGTTCGCAATTTCTATTCGGATAGAAAACAATCAGAAATGCAGGATAAACTCAACCGCAATACGAAGGCACTTATTTTACCGGCATCGAATCTTGGTATATTTAAAATGTATAATACCCCTTCAACATTTGATGCGGCAAAAGTAAGACTCCTTCTATCTCGTCAGTATGATGTTTATACTCGCATATTACCCGATTTACAGAAAAAGATTCTTGATAAGAAACGTGATATTGGTAAGGATTATACGGTTATGTCCAAATACCTGGAGTATCAGCAAGGGCTCGAAAAACAGAAACTGGATGGTATAGAAGTATCCGTAAATAGTTCTCATATTACAATCAGTTCACAAGAGGGAAGTTTTTCCCCAAAACTTATTTTATCAGAACCACAATGTTCTTCACTCTTGCAGGGCGAAAATGAAGATCAGCTTGTAAAGATTATAAAAAATGGAACAGAAAAAGAAGAATACGCTATATTGTCAGATGGAGACGATGATGGTGAATATGTTTTGTCACTTAAATCAGCTTCTGATTTAGGTGCATATTGTAATGATGGATTCGTCCTAACCCCTAATGCCAATACATTCCATCTAAGAGTGCAACAGAGAAGTGTTGATGATTTTATATACAAAAGTGAGCTTCTAACAAAACTTGACAGTGGTAAGCTTAGAGAACCATTTTGTGATGAAAGTATTGTTTTTTTTGATCAAAAATTCAATGATGTGGAAGCAGGAAATAACCAACCTATAGCCATAAAGAAAGCCATAGGAAACCAGGATATATTCCTAATACAAGGTCCTCCAGGAACAGGCAAAACATCTGTGATCGTGGAAATTATCAGACAACTTGTTGCTAAGGGAGAAAAAATTCTTGTTTGCAGTCAAGCGCATTCAGCAGTAAAGAATATCTATGACAGATTGATTGCGACTGATTCAACACTGAGAATAGGTAATTTGGATGTTGAGGCAACAATGAAGCCGATAAGTTATAAAAATTATATGTTGTTTTTAGCCCATAATTTGCAGTTGCTTACTGTATTGTCACAAGGGGATAGGGAAAGGGCCGACCAACTATGTGACAGTTATGCCCATACTTATTCAGAGGATGTAGAAAGAGACTTCACAGAAGCGCATGAATATCTTGTGAACTATTATGATTCGGAAGAACGTGATATGGATGAACTGAAAAGACTTATTGAAGATTACAAAGAGGAGATAGAACAACTAAGTTCTGATAATAATTCTTTCTATACAGCCAGTCATATTAGTAGTTTGCAGGTTGTTATGGGAACATGTATAGGCGTAGGAACTGATAGGGATATCTATAAATATAAAAGTGGAGTGAAATTTGACACGCTTATTATAGATGAAGCAGGAAAAGCCAATCTTGCAGAAACCAATGTGCCTATGCAGTTAGCTTCAAAATATATCCTTGTTGGTGATGAAAATCAATTACCTCCATATATGGATAATGAAGAAATCAAAGATTTCAAAGAATCAGATGATGTCAAGGGCTTGGATGGCGACAATGTGGAGAAAGCACTTGGAAAATCATTATTTGAATACTTTCTGAAACATCCTAATTTTCCTCCAGAAAGTAAAGTGCTACTTAATTATCAATACCGTATGAATCCTGCTATTGGGGAAAAAATATCATCCTTGTTTTATTATGGAAAGCTTCGCAATGGCAAAGGAACGGAAAAACAGGTTTGTGATATATCCGGACTCAATGAGGCTGTGATTTTTTTCGACACAGGTAATACAAATGATATAAGACGATATAACCCTTATGAGGAGAATGCAGGTAATGGTTCTATCTGGAATCCATGTGAAATTGAAATATTCATAAAAGAAATACTGCCAAAACTTGAAGAAATGCTACAGTTGGACAATGATTTGACAGTAGGTATTATTGCACCTTACAAGGAACAAGTGCAACAGATAAAAAAAGCGTTGGGAAGAATTCATAGTGTACTGAAAGATTCAGTTTATACTGTAGACAATGTTCAAGGGCAGGAATATGATGTTGTCGTTCTTAGTTTTGTCAGAGCATTTAGTGAAAATCGTAAAGTAGGTTTCCTTGATGACCTCCGGAGATTAAATGTGGCTTTAAGTCGAGCGAAGAAAAAGCTTATCATGATTGGTCATCTTGATACTTTAACTCGTCCCAGCGCTCATAGACTGTACAATATTGAGGAAAGTCTTCAGCCTGTAGAAATTTTCAAAAGAATATCAGCAGATGCTACAATACAGAAAGCAGAATTGAATAGCATTGATAAACTTAGAAAATATGGAATCGAAGAAGGACATATATTTAGAGAATGCCGAATTGTTGTTGATGGAAAAAAATGTGGATTCCTTATGAAATTGGGTGATGAAGAGTTGAGATTTACCCTTCCGGCTATAAAGGGTTTAAAAAATGGAGATACTTATGACGTACAATTTAGTGCATATAGTTCTAGTTGGGACAACAGACCTGTTTTTAAAATAATACCATTAAGTGTGAAGGCTGAAGTCATAGAACATAACCCAAAAACAGGTAAAATCCGACTAGAAAACGGAGAAATACTTAATATATGTTTTAACCAAAGAAAAAAAACTCTTCTTTCTCAAATACTTGGAATGAATAATTTGTGTGGTTTTAACTTGCCATTCAATATTATAGGAAACACTATAAGTCTTAATGAGAACAAGCTTCGAAAGAAAGTAAAAATGTGGCATTATGCAAAAGGAACAAAAATGACCACAAGAGTTATAATGACGAACTCGAAATGTATCTACGTGTTGTGTAAAAATGTCATAGGGATAATATTCAAACGTGACAATGCTCAAAAGTTTGACGATATTCATATAGGAGATATTATTAACTGTGAAGTTTACGCCAAATGGGAAGAGGCTGGTATGGTTAAATTCAATTATATTAATAAAGACGTTTAATTATGGATATACAACAAGCATCAAAAATCGCAAAGCAGAATGGAGGAATTATATTAGGATATCATACTGTACCATTGCCAGTATATCATTTGATTGTCAGCTATGAAACATTTGATGGAAATCCGTTTTTCCCCATTAAAAGGGCATTGCTTAAGTGTGCGAATAACTTTGAGGAGAAAAAAAATGAGCGTACAATTGACGTGAAATTTATATCTTGTTTGCTGGGCATGGATCGTCATTTAGTACAGCAGCAATTTGATGAATTAAAAGAAAAAAATCTGATATATATAGATCCCGAGACTGCAGTCTATCGAGTATCTAACGAGGCAAAAAGAACATTCTTGGTTGCAGGGGCAAGACCTAAAAAGCGAATGTATGGAAGTGTCTTATTGGACGGGGTGTCTTTTAAGTTTTTGCCCAAAGAAGCATATGCTCCTATATTGGATAAATCCGTAAATATATGGAATGAAATACGTTGGCAAAATATTGAGACCCATAAACCAATTGATTTATCTGTAGATCGCCAGTCTGCAGATATTATTAACATAGAGGAGGCTTTGAATCGACAAGATATGCCCTTTGAGATTTTAGGTTTAGAGCATAAGGAATGCAGCGATTTTCAGGTGGTAGATATTAAAAAGAAATACATTTATCCTGTATATATAGTATACATAGGAAAAAAAGACGGTAGCGTTAGCAAATTGGCATATATAGGTAACATACCGATTAAGACAAAAGCACTATCCAAAGTTGACGATTATACATTTTCAATTATTCGCTCAGATCAAGGAAAGGTGTATATAAGGGCAAATTTGGGGTATGGAGCCAATGAAAAGACTAAAAACAAATGCATTGGTTATTGTTCCGATGATAAAGTTATATCAGATGCTATATGCAACGAATATGGACTAAACACAGATGTTAATGGCATTGTTATACACGATAATTCACAAATAGGTTGTCATATACATATCTCAAAAGAAATACTTTGTCAGTCTACAGCCCCATCTAAAATCATAGCCGATTGCTCTAATAATGATACGCAAACAGGCGAAGAAGATCCTCGATGTATCATTAAACTTAATGATAAAAAAAGTAAAGGGTTAATCGTATTTAAGGTGGAACACCAAATCACAACCTATATTGAATTAAATCGTGCTATTAGGAATGGTGGAAGTCGCAAAGACTTAGAAAACCGTTTGCAATCAATTACTATCGACTGGCGCCGTTGTCTTATAGATATGGGAGAATATTCCACTCTTGAAGAAATTGATTGCGATAAATATATACATTCGTTATAAAAACTCTAAATTATGGAACCCCAATATTATCTTAATACATATTCAACTTATCCTCTTACGGAAAGAATCAAACAAATTATCAGAGGAGCTAAGAAATTCATCAAGACTGGTAATTTTTTCTTTCGGGAACCAGGTATGCTGGAAGAGCTGAAAGCAGCTTGTCAAAGAGGTGTAGTTGTGTTTATTCTTTCAAATTTACAAGAAAACGAAAATAGGTTTGTAGCAGGGAATAAGTTTAAGAAAGAAGAATATGATCCGCATATACCGAACCTCATGGATTTAGTGGGTATTGGTGCACATGTAAGATGCATAGGTGAACTTCATGCCAAATTTATTCTTGCTGATGGTGAAGTAGGTATGATCATGAGCAGTAATTATACAATAAATAGTCTTTATGGTAATCCAGAATGTGGAGTTGATCTTTTTAAGGATGATTACAACTATCTGGAGGGTATATTTGATACGATTTTCACTCATGCCGATACGAGGCTTGTGGGTCGTAAAAAGGATGGCTATGTATTCAAGAGCTATTCGTCATTGATAGACCCAATGGTTTTTCAAGACAACGAGTCAAATATCCTGTTGACACTTGCACCAAGGAATAATACAACAAATTTGTCTAATTGCAATATAACCAGCTTATATCATGAAATAGCAAATATAATTAATGATGCGGAAGAATGTGTTTTTCTTGCGGCATTTTCTTTTAGAGAAATTGATAAATTACCTCTTATCAAGAACGCTTTAGTCAATGCAGCGAGTAGAAATTTGGAAATTTATTTGATATATAACAGCAAACATGATCGTGTTGAAAAAGAAATATATCAATTACAAACAGAATTATCAAGTATAAAATCATGGGGAATTCCCAAGAATCATGCAAAATTTCTCTTCACAGAAAAAGAAGGTATTATCTTTACCTCCAATATAGATGGAGAAGCTGGGTTGCTAAATGGATTTGAATTAGGCGTTCGTTTGAGTGAATATCAATACGATCAATGCGTTAACAGCATTCAAGAACTTGAACAAGAAATTAAAAATAAAAAATATGAGTAACGACACATTTAAAAGCAATATCGGCCGGTGGTTAGAATTGCAAAAATCAGGTAAAACAAAAGATGCAAAAAGATTTTATTATGATGAATTGTTTGATGATGTTCTTCAGCGTTTTAATGAGAAGGAAACAGGTAATATTAAAGAGCATGTGGATGTTTTGTTTTCCATTCTCGGCTACTCTCCAGAACCTGTAGTTATGGCTGCAAATCTTTTTCATCCAGAGAAACATATAATCTTTCAGGATCTGCAAGTGAGCCAGAATGTTGAAAATTCTCAAATCATCAGAAAGTATCTACAAGGGACAGTGTTTGTAACTTTGCATAATGAGTCGTTTGGTTGTATTTATGATACACTCAAAGAACAGCTTACATTATATCCAGGACATTGTACTATCAATATTACAGGAGGTAAGAAGTCTATGGCAGCTTCTGCTGGCATATTTGCAAGAGATTTTAGTTGCAACCTCATCTACATAGATTATAATGAATATGATCCTGAAAGCCGCCGCCCTCTTCCCGGGTCAGAGTACCTGAATCTTGTATATGATCCTAAAAGAGATATGCCAGAGTTGTTTCATTTATAACAGCAAGGATATTCTGAAACCATTATAGCTATAGACTCGGTGAGGTTATTCTCACCGGGTTTTATATTGCGCAACGATTCTGCGTTTTATGCCTTTATCTTTGTAACGTCAAATAAAAAATGAAATTATGAAAGAAAGAAGAAACAACAGCGCAGTTAATGGCGCATCAGCAGCAAGCAGCGCCCAGTCTACCGACTCCTACATGCAGTATACCCAGTACCGCAACCGTCAGGCTCACGGTTGGGCTGCAGAAGATGCTAACGCTATGGCAGACCGCCTTGCAGGAAAGAATGTCGACCAAGTTGGGAGGAACAACAGTTGCAACGGCGCAGACCGAATAGTGGACGGAGTGCAGATACAAACGAAGTATTGCGCAACGGCTCAAGACTCTGTCAACGCTGCTTTCCAAGACTGTCGCTACCGATACAGTGGTATGAAACTCGAAGTGCCCAAAGATCAATACGAGGAGGCTGTCAAACTGATGGCGGATAAGATTCGTGATGGTCAAGTACCCGGTGTGACTGACCCAGCTGCTGCAAGCGACATAGTGGTAAAAGGTAATTGCACCTATAACGAAGCCAAGAATATCGCTAGGGCAGGCAATATTGCCTCTATCAAGTTTGATGTGAAGACACAGGCTGTCACATGCGGACTTACTTGCGGCATGTCGTTTTTGTTGACATATGTCAACAGTGTGCGAAGTGGTAAAACGCATAAAGAGGCTCTCAAAGAAGCTTCTTCACAGGCGGCCAAAAGCGGAGTCACCGCCATGGTTGTAGGCGTAGGCACACAGCAATTGCTACGCACTGCTGTAGGTCGCAGCATAGCTGCATCAGCGACACACGCATCACGCACAGTAATGGATATGGCTTGCAAGACCCAACTTGGCCAACGGGTCGTTGAAAAGACAGCATCTGCCCTTGTTGGGAAACAGATTGTGGGTCAAGCGGCAAAAAATGTCTTGACAAAAGGTATGCGTACCAATATGGTTACCGGAGGTGTGATGCTTGCTGCGCAAACCATTCCAGATGCCATAAAAGTTTATCGAGGAAAAATGACATGCGGACAATTCTGTGAAAATACGGCAAGTAATGCGGCTGGGGTTGGTGGTGGTTATGCTGGAGCTACAGCAGGTGCTGCTATTGGCACTCTCATTCTCCCCGGGGTAGGTTCGGTTATTGGCGGCATCATCGGTGGAATCGGTGGTGGCGTGGCCGGGTCAAGTGCCATGAGAGGTTTGTGCTCCCTATTCCATAAACGCAAGAGATGAGAAGAAAAACCTCATCAGGCCATAACAACGAAGCGCAGGCTTATTCCTGTAAAACCAACAAAGAAACGAACGTATGATTGTATGTCCAAGACCTACTAATGGTGCTTCCATAGTGTTAGCCCTTGCTGCACTTGTAGCTACAGCACTGCTTTCAAAGAAACGCAATCGGTGATAGTATCCTTTGATAGATTGCTGTCATATTGAGCCATAATCCTCTTTTCCGAAAGAGAATACTATTGTAAATCTTGCAGGAGCATAATCATCTCCTACAAGATTTAAGTTTTATAAAACTCTTATACTTCCTGACTTTGGAGAGGAAGTTAGTAGCAAGATTTCGGGAGTAACCCGAAACGTTTCGAGTAACTCGAAACATACCTTGCTGCTGCCACTTTTCGGCAGTAACCGAAAAGCCTTCGGGTAACCCGAAGGACACCTTGCTGATTTCTCGTGAAATCAAAAATCCGTAAGCAAACGGATTGGAAATTGTGCTGTTATTATGGCTCCCAAAGCATCGCTTCCCGATGCCCAAACTGCCCAAAAGAAGTACGGGAATAAGTCGGTGTACAAGTCTGAACCTTAGTTTGAGGATACGGAAGATGAAAGTTGTGTTTTCCTTCTTCTGCTATACAGACAATAGTGTCAATTCGATGCCTATATGTGCCAATTATAGCCAAAATTCTCCTTAGATCAATGAGAAATGCGATTTTAGACAAATACATCTTCGCCTGTTTGTAAACGCGTCGAATCAAAGGTTCGCAAAAACGATGATAAACAGAATCGGACAATCAAGAAAGCAATTCTGTACAGATAGGCAACAACATAGTTCCAATGATGCGCTGATTTGCTGTTGTACTGTCGTACTGGTTTACAACAGCAAAACTTCAAATAAAAGTATCAGCAATGGGGTGCAGATTTTAAGGGGTAGAACTTGGATGATGTAAATCGGTGGCACAATACATTCGCCTATCAACATAGTAATGTAGCAACAAAGAAATGGAACAATAAACTTATGGTGATTGGTATATTCATATGTTTGGAGAATTGTACAATCATTTCTGCATCGGTTGTTCATAGGCTGGAAAAGACATTCTGTAATTCCATTATCCAAATGATAGGGATAAGCCGGAATATCCACCTCGAAATAAACGGATAGCTCAAATTTTATTAGAATTTTATTAGGAAGTCCGATTTTTTCTCTATTTTTCAGAGGAATAACTTTGGTAATAAGGGATAAAAACACTACTT